>JACCDW011528535.1_pt1 | contig 76283 bp, 75 predicted proteins | sample 7449781 | NCBI WGS metagenome assembly JACCDW01 (sample SAMN15323449, study PRJNA562643) | freshwater metagenome | isolation source: river surface water | place: USA:Blue River Watershed | collected 2017-08-18
AGCCAGGATCCGAAAGCCTTGAAACATGATCAAACTGCGCAGGGAAAGCTGAACCAACAAAGTCCCGAAACCGGAAAAAGCCACGAAGACTGAAAGGGCCAGCAAAGAAATAAAGAAAGCTGCGAAGGGAGGAGGAAATTGCGAAAAATCTTGCACCCAACCTTCGTGCCCCACGATCCAATAATGGGCCGTCACAACAATAAACAAAAGCGCTGCCCACCAGGACCACTTTCGGTCGGTGCTTCGAATTTTAACTGCTTGCTGAATTCCGAAAACAAACAGCATTCCAACGATAACAACACTCACAACCAGAATGGCCGCAGACCCAAGCATCGAATTCTCCTTTTTTTGAAATCGATCTTAAAATCGATCCGGATCGTAAACAGGACGATTCAGATCCGAGTGCCCGTCCACAATCAATTCTGATAGCAGCTTTCCAGTCCCAAAACCTGCTTGCAGCCCCAACATTTGATGTCCACAGGCAAGAGCTAAATTGGGGATCCGCTTGCTCATCCCAATCAAAGGCACACCATCAGGAGTGCAAGGTCTCAAACCTCTCCAAGTCTCTCGAATTTCCAATTTTTCAGGCAAGGTCAAATACTGACGGGCATTTTTGATAATGGCTTGCACTCGTCTTTCGGTGATTGAAAAATCCTGATTCACAAGCTCCAAAGTGCCGGCAATTCTCAAGGAATCGAACCGCGGCGTGATTGCCACTTTCTTCTCAATCAACATCAAAGGATGTTGGGGTTGCGTCTTCAAGGGCGGCACGATCATCGAGTAACCTTTGCCACCCATTATCGGAACCGAAAGCCCGATATCACGAGCCAATTGGGTCGACCAACTGCCCGTGGCCAAAACAAAAACATCGGCTTTCTTCACACCCGCTGTTGTCTGAACGGCAGAGACTTTTCCCTGTTCAATTTGCACGGAAGACAACTGCACTTTTTCTTCAATTTTCACACCAAGATTTCGGGCTTTTTGCGCCAAGGCACGCACCACCAAATAAGGCTCAGCGTGCGCTTCTTGAGGAAAATAAACTCCCCCTTCGAGATGCCCTGTCAGGGAGGGTTCCATTCGACGAATTTCATCCGGCGTCAGGTATTTTCCTGGGACCTGATGTTGTCCCACGTACTCGAGCTCTTGAACTGCGGCTCCCACCCCTGCTTTGGATTGGGCCACCATCAAAAGTCCTTTTTTCTCAAAGCCAATTTCCGGACTCTCGAGAGAAAGCTGTTCGTACATTTGCAAACTGACTTTCGAGAGCTGCACCAGAGCTTCCGTCGCCGCCTGAGCTTTCTTTTCGTTCATCGATAGAAGAAATCCACTGAGCCAGCGAAGCAAAAGCGGGTCCAGCGAAGGCTTGATGTAAAGAGGACTTTCCGGGTTGAGCAACCATTTGAGAGATTTAAAGAAAAGTCCTGGCATGGGCAGAGGCAGCGCAAAGCAAGGAGTCATCCATCCGGCATTGCCATAAGAGCAGCCCTTGCCGACTTCGCCTTGTTCGATCACTGTGACGCTCGCCCCTTTGCGGGCCAACTGCACGGCCGTGGAGAGACCAATGATTCCGCCACCAACTATGAAAACATCCTGTTTTTGACTCATGGAAAAAAATTTTATCGATTATTTGGGAAAAAGACAGATAAATTCGGTGCCCCGTCCAAGTTCACTTTTGACTGTCACTTGTCCACCGTGGCTTTGCATAATGTGTTTAACAATCGACAAGCCCAAGCCAGTCCCACCCACATCCCGAGAACGCCCCTTGTCGATGCGATAAAAGCGTTCAAACATTCGGTCCTGATGAATTTCTGCAATGCCTGGACCATTGTCGATCACGTGCAAAAGAACGCTGCCAGCGTCCTCTTCCCAGCGAACTTCAACTTTGCCACCTGGAGAAATGTATTTGATAGCATTGCCAAGCAGATTGGTGAGAACCTGTTCGACTTTGCCAGGATCAGCCAAAAAAGAATCGACATTGTTGATCACATGAATGCGAATTTCTTTCTCACTGGCCAATGGAGACATTCTCTCGACCAGATCCTGAGTCAACTCGTCTGGATGAATGAGCTCTTTTCTCACCGAAGCTGCCGACTCGAGAGAAGACAGAGTCAACATATCACCAACCAGCTCTGACAAACGATCGACATTCTTCGAAATGACATTGAGAAAGTGCGGCAGTTGCTCGGTCCTTCCCGACTGCAAATCCTCTTTCGCCGTGGACACAAAACCTTTGATCGAAGTCAAAGGCGTGCGCAATTCGTGAGAAGCATTTTCCACGAACTCTGTGCGAATTTGCGCCGCCTTCTTCAGTTCAGTCACGTCATGAAACAGCGCCATGGCTCCATAGAGCTCCTGGCTTTTTTCCTCGTGCAAAGGTGAAACTTTGACAGAAAAGTCTCGCCTCTCGCCATCAATCAAGGATTCCAATTTTAAAGTTTTATTTTTGCTGGCCGCCGTCTGCAAAGTTTGCCGAAAGAGATCGAGCACTTCAGGTTCACGAAAAATCTGCTCGAGCGGAACAGGTTCCCCCGCTGCCAACACTTGAGCTTGAGCTCTTTCTAAAAATTGATTGGCAAATCGAGAATTGAAAAACTTCACTTTCGACTGCGGATCTATGGTCAAAATCGCATCATCCAAAGCCGACATCAAAGTCTGGGTCTCTTCTCTCTCGTGCGCCAACTGAATGCGGCGTTTTTTGAGCTTACGACGGATTTTATTCAGAGCCAGTTCCAACTCAAAATACTCTCCCGGCTCTTCTTCTAAAATGTCATCAATCGTGTCGAACTCGGCCACTTGTTTTTTGTTGGCAATTCGCAGTGCTTTCAAAATCACTCGTTTCAAGGGAACTGTGAAACGATAAGCAAAGGCGGCCGAACCTAGCGCCGATAAGACGAGAAAAATTCCGATGACGATCAAAGGCTCGGTCGTGTCCAGGCGAAAATCAATCAGGTAGGAAGCCATGCCCAAGGAAACTAAAAATAAAACGTTCAACATGACAAAAAGAGTGTTGAAAAGCTTCCAAAACATTCGCCAAGGGAAAAATGATCTCATCAGCCTTTCACCCGGTAACCCACGCCGCGAATGGTTTCAATCCAGTCGCTGCTTTCACCCAATTTTTTCCTCAGCCCAAAGACATGCGTGTCCACGGTCCGACCAGTGACTGAAACGCCTTCGCCTTGCGCGACCTCAATCAGTTGATCGCGAGTCAAGACTCGCCCTCGATTCTGCGCCAAGCAGCTCAAAATCTTAAATTCCGAAGGAGTCAAATGCAGACGCTGCCCGTGGCTGCTGACTTCGTAGGAAGCCAAATTGATTTCCCAATCTCCGACATGAAGTATATCCGCCGCATTGGCAGACAGCATATTCGAAGTCCCGCTGAGACGACGGAGCAGGGCTTTGATTCGCGCCGTAAAGACTGCAGGCTCAAATGGTTTGGTGATGTAATCATCCGCTCCCGCTTCCAGACCTTGCACGATATCTTGTGGTTCTGCTTTGGCCGTGACCATCAAAACTGGCATCTTTTTTTGAAAGTCCTGAGGAAGATTTTTCAGAAGGTCCAAGCCGCTCATATGTGGCAGCATCCAATCCAGAACCATCAAGTCATATTGGTTTTTCTTCAAAAACTCCAGTGCTTCAATTGCAGTCGCACATTGCTGAACACGGTGTCCTTGGCGCAAAAGCAAAAGCGAAATCAGCTCGCGGATTTCAGCTTCATCTTCGACGACCAGAACCTGGGCAGGAGCCTCAAGAGTATTTTCCACCATGCCGAACGTCCTTCCCCGTCGAAACAAAAATCACGTCTTCTGCGATATTGGTCGCGTGATCTCCCAAGCGCTCCAAATTCCGAGCGATCAAAATGATATCCAATGCCGCATGTGCGTTGTCAGCGTGATTTTTAATGTAATCCATGAGATCGCGGAAAACTTTGGACTTGAGACCGTCGACTTCGTCATCCATCAAGAGAATCTCTTGAGCTTGTTTTTCATCCTCACGCACAAAAGAATCCAAAGACCCTTTGACCATTTTGCGAACCAGTTGCGACATGCGCTCAATATCCGGCAAAGTTTGAGCCACTGGGACTCGCATCAAATAATCTTTACCCGTGTGGGCAATATTCACACATTGGTCGCCCATGCGCTCCAGGTCGGCATTGATTTTAATAATGGAAATAATCAATCGCAAATCTCGAGCAACAGGTCCTTGTTTAGCCAAAAAGGTCATGCAGGCATTGTCGACTTTGATGTGATCACTGTTGATGTTTTCTTCAATGGTATGAACTTTTTGAAAAGCATCCATTTTCCGCTGCATCAAAGCTTGGACCGCTTCATCCAGTGCTTTTTCAACGTATCCCCCCATCGCAAGAATCAAATTTTTCAATTGATCAATTTGGCTATCGACCTGTCTTTCCATGGATTTCTTTCTGGGGATTCCCAACATAGTTGCAATTCACTCCATGGTAAAAAAAATTACAAGCTCTGGCGAGTGAAAAAAACCAAATCCTGACATTCTATCTTGCCTGCCACCTCCGACTGAGCGCATGATAACCGCCATGGGAAAGAAGAAAAATTCTCATCTGATTTATCTCGCTGCTATTGATATCGGCAGCAATGCCATCCGTATGGTCATTGCCGAGCACTCACTGCAGGGCTTGAGACTGTTGAAAAAATACCGTCTACCAATTCGCCTGGGCGCCGACGTCTTCGCTTCGGGTCAAATTTCACCCAAAAATATCAAAGCCTCGGCGCGAACCTTCAAGAAGTTCAAAGATATCTGCAACAAAATGAAGATCCAGCAAATCCGAGCAGTGGGCACAAGCGCTTTGCGAGAGGCCAAAAACCAAAAAGCTTTTATCGAGCTGGTTCGCCGAAAAAGCAATATTCAAATCGAAGTGATTGACGGAGTCGAAGAAGCCCGAATCATCCACCAAGCCGTCCGCCGCGAAGTGAATCTTGATGGCCACCATTCGCTCCTCATCGATATCGGCGGAGGCAGCCTCGAATTGACTTACTCGGACAAAGGCATGATGACCTCCACCCAAAGCTTCCCCTTTGGCACTGTCCGAACTTTGGAAATGATGAAGAAAAAAAAGCTGCTGGAAAAGGATTTGCAGCTGGTCATTGGTGATTACCTGCAACCATTGACTCATTTTATTCAAAGCAATGGCCCAGGACATCCATTGGATTTCGCTGTCGGCACCGGTGGAAATTTGGAAGCTCTGGGAAAATTAAAACCCTTGCTGCTCAAATCCAGCATTCGCACTTTTTTATCGCGAAGTGAATTGGAGGAAATCATTTTCAAATTGCAGAGTCTTTCGCTGAAGGAAAGAATCGAAAAACTGAAAATGCGACCGGATCGAGCGGACGTCATTTTGCCAGCCGCCCTGGTGGTTTTAACGGTGATGAGGCAAGCTCAATTGGAAAAGCTTCTGATCCCCCATGTGGGCTTAAAAGATGGTTTGATTTGGAGCTTAGCCAATCAAAAATTATTTCAATAAAAATTTGGGTGGGATCAAATAAGTCAACTCTGCTGAGCCCGGCTGAAATTGCTCGAGCGAAGCGACTTCCAAACACAAGACTCCCGATTTTTTCAAGGCAATGAACGAAGAGGTCTGACCACTCAAAGCCCAACTCGCAAAAACACTCATTTGCGGCTCGTGCCCGACTGCCAGAATGCAAGTTGAGCTTTTTGCGTGAGTTTCTAGCCAACGGCCAAAAGCTTGAGGCGGAGCCCAAGGAACCAACTCCGGGCACTCATGGCAATTTTTGATTTTCAATTCCTCTTTGAGAATCTCTGCTGTCTGCCGAGCTCGCAGCAAAGGAGAAACCACCAAAAGATCAATGGATGCTCCCCATTTCTCAATGTGCCGGGACATTTTCTGGGTCCGCAATCGACCTTTTTCCGTCAGGGGTCGCTGCGAATCCTGCATTTTTTGAGCGATCGCCACATCTCGGTCCATCGCCAAGCCATGACGAAACAGGATCAGTTTCATCTCAAACCGAACCTTCCGAAGTTTCTTCAATGAGAACGGCTTTTTGTTTGGCCGCATTCATTAAAAATTGCTGAACTCCCAACTCGTTGCCTTTTCGCTGAACATAATTGCCTTCAGAATTCATATCCCAGGTCTGGCGATGGTCTTTCAAGTGCTGCTGCAAAATCTCCCAAATTCTCTCTCGCAAAGAGCGATCCAATACTGGAACCACACACTCCACTCGCGCATGCAAATTGCGATACATCCAATCCGCCGAACCAATGTAGAAATCCCCATCCACCGGATCGGCAGCCCCGTTGCGGAAATAAAAAATACGCGAATGTTCCAGAAAGCGACCGATGGTTGACAGCACGGAAACTTTCTCACTCATGCTTTTCACGCCAGGTCGCAAGCAGCAAAATCCCCGAACGATCATGTCAATATTCACGCCTTGCTGAGAGACTTTGTAAAGAGCCAGGGAAATGTCATTCTCTTCCATGTTGTTCATTTTCGCAATGATCTGAGCAGGACGCCCGGCCTTGGCATGCTCTCCCTCGCGCTCAATCATCGCCTTGAATCGACTGAACATATTGATGGGAGCCACCAACAAATGCTTGTAATCACTCTTCAGCGAACGCCCCGTCAAATAGTGGAAAAATTCGACCAGCTCAGACGTGATTTCTTCGCGTGCCGTCAGCAACCCCAAATCAGTGTAAAATTTCGAAGTGGCGACATTGTAATTTCCAGTGCCAATATGAGCATAGCAGCGCAAGCCTTCGGACTCCTGGCGAACCACCAAAGTCGTCTTGGCATGTGTCTTCAATCCAACGATCCCGTAGACAACATGCACGCCTGCATTTTCCAAAGCTTGGGCCCAATAGATATTTCGCTCTTCATCGAAGCGAGCTTTCAATTCGACCAAGCACACGACTTGTTTTCCCATTTCAGCAGCTTGAATTAAACTTTTGATAAAGGGACTGTTATCTCCCGTGCGGTAAAGAGTCATTTTAATAGCCAAAACTTTCGGATCCTCCGAAGCGGCACGAATGAACTTTTCAACAGTGGCCGAGAAGCTCTCAAAAGGCGAGTGCACCAATTGATCTGAATGGCGAATCACATTGAAAATTTGAGTTGGATCATCATCAGAAAACGCCAAAGGAACTACAGGCGCCCAGGTTTCAAAACGCAAATTTGGAAGGGGCAAATCGGCCAGACCGGACAAGCCGTTGTAATCCAATTCCTCGGGAAGCTCGTAGATATCTTCTTCTGTCAGTTCCAACTCTTCCATCAAGAACTTCAGCATCCACGGATCAGGTTTGGGACCATGCTCCAGCCTGACCACCTCGGCAAAACGGCGCATGCGAAGCTCTTCTTCGATCATTTCCAACAAATCTTCAGCGTCCTCTTCATCGCGAGTGACATCCGCATTTCTCGTCAGTCGGAAGGGCATGACTTCGAGCACCTGCATCGAGGGAAAAAGACCGCTCAAATTTTCTTTGATCAACTCGACCAACGAAACAAATTTGTACTCTTCCGGCTTACCAGTATCGATTCGCACCCAGCTCGCCAACACTTGCGGAACTTTCACTCGCGCAAACATTTTTTCATCGCTGTTGGGAGCTTTCAAAGTCACACCCAGCGATGTCGAAAGATTGGAAATAAAGGGAAAGGGATGCCCCGGATCCACCGAAAGCGGAGTCAAAACCGGGAAAACATTTTTCATATAATACTTTTGGGCCGTTTCTTTTTCCTTGGCTGAAAGCTCGGACCATTTGACCAAGTGAATATTTTTTTCTTTGAGAGATGGTCGCAACAATTTGGAAAAACACAGAGCCTGGTCTTTGACCATTTGCAGAGCCAATTGACGAATTTCAACCAATTGCTGCGAGGGAGTTTTGCCGTCCGAGGACTTTGGCGAAATGCCGTAGGCCACTTGCCGCTTCAATCCCCCCACTCGCTTCATGAAAAATTCATCCAAATTGGAATTGCTGATTCCCAAAAACTTCAGTCGCTCCAACAAAGGCGTGCGCGAATCCTCGGCTTCAAAGAGAACTCGGCGATTGAAGTTGAGCCACCCGATTTCACGGTTGGTGAACTCGGTCGCAGAAGACAGAGGGTGCTCTATGATTTTGGGCTTTCGAGGTTTTTTGACTTTCGGCACTGCTTTGGGCGCTGGAGTCTTCTTGGTCATCGGGAACCGCCTTGGAATTCTCATTTTAGAACAAAAATTTCAGAATGAAAATCGGGCTTTTCCTGGATTTTCACTCTCGAGCTTCTCTGGACTTTCGCCGATAAGTTTGGCGATGACACATTCACTCGCCAAATATCATGCCCGCTCTCCCCGCTACATCTTGCAACCTCAGGACAATACTTTGATCCGCGTCGCAGGACCCCGACAGATCCCTTGGGAAGAAGGCACTGATATCAAAAACATTTCTTTGTCGGGTCTGGCTTTTACAGCTCCGGTCGAGCTGTGCCCCATTGTCGGCGAATTCATTAAAATTCAATTTCAAGTTCCCGATGGCAACCAAATGGCCTGCCATGGCCTAGTGACTCGCCTAGAGCCGCTGGGAAAAACAGAGATGCTCGTCGGCATCCAATTTTACAAATTGGAAATGGCTCATCGAATTGCTCTCTTGCAGGGACTGGCTCAGAAGCTCAAAGAGCAACAACAAAAGAACCGAGCTTCCGAATCCAATCATTCATTGCCCGCTAAACTCGTGAAAAACTGGAAGGCGGCCATTGCGATGGTTTTCTTCTTGTCGGGATGGTTGGCTTTGCTGATCTGGACTTGGAATCTCAAATCCTGAGAATCAAGTTCGCTCCATCATTTTCCCAAGAATTTCATCGGATTTGATAAAATTGACGCCCGTTTTTTTTCCTTCGGTCCAAACCACTTCGGCATTGATGTTGTGACGTCGATTGAGAGCTTTGAGCACCACCGTCATTCGCACCAAATCCCCTTTTTGAACTTCGACATCATTGTGGGCAAATTCCAGCATGGCGCCAGTCATGCTGAGATTTTTCAACTCAGCAATGAAATTGCCGTTACGACCGTAAAATTCAATCGAGGCTTTTTCTTTGGTTTGATAGCGTGTGGCTGTCATACAGTTATTTTATCGGACAACCACCCATTCAGTTAACCTGCAATTTCTTGTTTATTCGAAAGAGAATGTCGAAGTTTTTGTCACTTCGATTCAAATGCCAATTCTTTGCAAAAACTCTTCTCGGGAAATGTACTTTCCACCAAAAGATTTCGTGACATCCGTGAGCATTTGCATATCCATCCAAGTGTGACCTTGGGCTTGGAGATACTCGACCATTTTGAGAAAGGCCATTTTCGAAGCATTGGTTTTTTTGTGAAACATGCTTTCGCCAGAAAAAAAGAATTTTCCATCCACAGACAAAGTCAGGACTCCATATATCCCGCCAATCAGCTCTCCATCTTCCCAAACTTCCTGGCTAAGAATCTGCCCCACATCAAAAAGCTTGCGGTAGGCCTCAACCATCTCTGGAAGAATCCAGGTTCCGAGCTGCCCTTCACGAACTTGCTCTCGACAGCCCTCAATCACTTTGGGAAAAGATTGGTTCAGAGTGTATTGCCAATGCGGATTTTGTCGCTCCCATTTGCGCAAACTGCGAGACACATGAAAATCTTGAAAATCCAAAATACCGCGAGGATCTGGAGAAAACCACAAAAGGGGAAGTCCTTCTTGCGGCCAGGGAAAAATCCCATTTCGATACGCCTCTTGCAAAGTCTCAATTTCCAAACTTCCGCCCACGGCCACCAAACCTTCCGGAGTGGACATTCGGGGATTGAAAAGGGGCGGCCCATGGCGTCCGCGGTGAGAGCGCTGCATGAGCTTAGGATATCCGATTCTTCATCTGAAGGATAGAGACAGCTGCAATCTTGCCGAAGGTCAGTCCTCTCGGGACTGGGACAACAAGACGATTTCGGTCAACTCACAGTGAGTGCCAATGCGAACTGCCGGCCCCCAATAGGCCGTCCCCTGATTCACGTACAAGTGCATGGGACCGACACGAAAGTCACCTTTGGGATACTTTTGAAAAAAACCAATCAACAGGTTCCACGGAAAAAACTGACCTCCATGCGTGTGTCCTGAAAGTTGAAAGTGAAATCCCACTTCAGAAGCTCGGTCGGCCAAATGCGGCTGGTGAGACAGGAGTATTCGAAATTGCCGGTCATTGAAATGCTTTTCAAAAACATCCCATTTGGGCCCTTCGTCTCCAAAGTGTTTTCCAGTCGGATCTGGAACACCGGCCAAGAGAATTTCCCCTCCCGGAGATTTGAGAGAATGAACCTGGTTGTGAAGAGATTGAACACCGGCCTTCTCGAGAGCTTTTTGAATTTTCGCAAAACCCCAGTAATACTCATGATTGCCGGGAACAAAGTAAGCACCCTTCTTCGATTTGAGTTGCGCCAGTTTGGCGATTTCCTCCTGGTGGTCTTCCACCGGCCCATCAACAATGTCGCCCGTCATCACCACCAGATCCGGATTCACTTTTTCGCAAATCTCAACGACTTGATCGACAAACCCCTCTTTCAGGAAAGGACTGATATGAAGGTCGCTGATTTGCAAAATGCGCATTCCGGAAAAATCCGAATGCACACGAGGGTGCGAAATTTCATGTCGCACGACTTGTGGGCCGCGCAGAATGACAAATCCTCCCCACGCCTTAAAAAGAAAAGGCAATGCCAAAAGTGCCAACGAAGCCTCGGCTGAATAGAGCCACGCAAGATCCTGCCCCATCACCACACCGGCAATAAAACCCAGCAGATCTCGCATCAAAACCAAGGGCAAAAGAAAATTCAAATACGCCAGGACTCGGTGGCTCAGACGCATCATTTTCTTGAGGCGAGAAGACACTTCTTTTTCACGCGAACGCCAAAAATAAAATGGCAGAAACAAAAAGAAGGCAAAAATCAAAAGCAGCCAGGCCCAAATGCTATACTGAGCCCAAGTGGATATCTCTGCATACTGAGTCAGCTGATGCCCCAGATAATAGTAAATGCTGGCGACGACGAAAATAAAAATAAATCGAAACATGATGGGGCTTATTTTCGCCGACACAAATCGCATTGTCCACAGGGCAAAGCAGAATGGCCAAAATACTGATAGATTTCCAGCATTCGACATCCTTCTGTCATTTGCGCCAGGCGAACCATGTCGAGCAATTTTTGATTTTGAACTTTCAGACGATTGCGCACAGTTTGCGGATCCAATTGCTCAGAAGTGGGTTCTTGAAGGGCGGCATAACCCACTCGCGAGGAATCCGCTTTGAGACATCCCCAGCGCTCGAGAAGATTCAAGGAAGTTTCCACTCGAAAATCACGCTTGTTGTAAAAGTTCATTTGCGAGCGCAAATACTCGATTCCCTCATCGGCCAGGCCGGGGCCTCCCGACTCGATTAAACGATAAACTTTCAAAATAAAATCGGGCTCGGGATTGGCCCACTTGATAAACTCCATCTGAATCGACACATCTTCCGAATCATACAGCAAATGACATTCACTGGGATTGCCGTCGCGTCCTGCCCGTCCCACTTCTTGATAATAAGCTTCAATCGAATTGGGAGTCTCGGCATGCACCAAAAGGCGAACATCTTTTTTGTCCACTCCCAAACCAAAAGCCGGAGTGGCCAAGATCAGTTGATTTTGGCCTTCGATGAAGCTGCGTTGATTGCGCTGCCGGTCCTGAGCTGGCAATTGTCCGTGATAGATCAAATGCCGCATTCCAAGACGGGAAATTTCAGAGGAAACTTTGTACAAGGTCTGAATCAAGGAAAAGTAGACAATCGCGTTTCCAGGAACCAAATGCCGAAGGCCAACAAGATTGCGGACTTTTTCGTCCAAGCCATAGACTTCATGAACCTGCAAACTGAGATTGGGTCTTTCGATTCCGGAACTGAAAATGGGAGCACCTTCAATGCGAAGCTCTCGCAAAATATCTTTTTGCACAGCTGCTGTCGCCGTGGCGGTCAGAGCGATCGTCACCGGATTTCCCAGAGTCTCACGGAACTCACCCAGTCTCGAATAATCCGGGCGAAAATCGTGACCCCACTGAGAAATACAATGCGCCTCATCCACTGCCAGGAGAGCAATTCGACGCTGATTGATGACTTCTAAAAATTCAGCTTTGCGAAATCTTTCCGGAGTCACATAGACGATCTGAAAATCCCCACGCCCGATTCTGCGATAGCGCTCTTCGCGCTCCTCACGCGTCAAAGTTGAAGACAAATAAGTGGCCTGCAGTCCATGACCAGCCGCTTTGTCGACTTGATCTTGCATCAAAGCAATCAAAGGAGAGATCACGACTGTCAGGCCCTCGAGAACGAGAGCGGGCAATTGATAACAGAGAGATTTCCCCATTCCCGTTGGCATCAAAACCAAAGCACTTTGCCCCTCGAGAACAGAGGTTAAGACTTTCTCCTGATCGCCGCGAAAATCGGCATGGCCAAAGTTGGCTTGGAGCTTGAATTTGAGAGTTTCCATAGAGATGCTTGCGCGATGCATTAATTTCACCTGCGTGAGAAGTGATTTACACCCAATATCTCTCATGATAGTTCCTTGTGTTCTTTAAACCAATACAAAGTTCATGGGGAGCTTATGGCCAAGAAATGGGATATTAATACGGTTCGCAATATCGGGATTTCCGCACACATTGACTCGGGAAAGACGACTCTTTCTGAGCGTATTTTGTATTACGGCGGTCGAATCCACGCGATTCACGAAGTCAAAGGGAAAGACGGCGTTGGCGCCACCATGGACTCAATGGATCTCGAACGCGAAAAAGGGATCACAATTCAGTCAGCAGCCACTCAGGTGCAATGGAAAGATTACACAATCAATTTGATCGACACCCCCGGGCACGTGGACTTCACCGTTGAGGTTGAACGTTCACTCCGAGTTTTGGATGGCGCGATCCTCGTTCTTTGCGGCGTTGCCGGTGTTCAGTCTCAGTCCATCACAGTTGACCGTCAGATGAAACGTTACGGCGTTCCTCGTTTGGCATTCGTCAACAAATTGGATCGCCAGGGCGCGAACCCATTCCGCGTTTGCGATGCTCTCGTTGAAAAATTGCGTTTAAACGCAGTGATGTTCCAAATTCCAATTGGTTTGGAAGATCAGCACAAAGGAATCGTCGATCTCGTGACAATGAAAGCTTTTGTCAACGAAGGCGACAACGGCGAAACCATCAAGGAAATCGCGATCCCTGAAGAACTGAAAGCTCAAGCTGAAGAATACCGTCAGAAAATGATCGAAAAGCTCGCTGACGTTGATGAAACAATTGGCGACAAATTCTTGATGGGTGAAGAAGTCACTTTGGAAGAAATCCGCAAAGCCACTCGCAAAGCTGTTATTGCTTTGAAATTGGTTCCAGTTTTCTGCGGCTCTGCTTTCAAAAACAAAAACGTTCAGCACCTGTTGGATGCTGTGACTTATTATTTGCCAACTCCTGCTGAGAAAAAAGAGCACGCTCTGGATCTGGACAAAAACGAAGAAAAAATCGAATTGTCTCCAGAAAACGACAGACCTCTTTGCGCTCTGGCCTTCAAATTGGCGGTCACTCCATTTGGTCAATTGACTTACATGCGCGTTTACCAAGGTAAAATGGGCAAAGGTGATTTCATCATCAACACCACCAACAAAGAGCGTATCAAGATTCCTCGCATGGTTCGTATGCACTCGGACAAAATGGAGGATATCGAAGTGGCCTACGCTGGTGACATCATTGCGATGTTCGGTGTCGACTGTGCTTCGGGTGATACTTTCGCAGTGGAAGGTTACAACGTTTCCATGCAGTCCATGCACATCCCAGACGCGGTGATCTCTTTGGCAGTTGCTCCGAAAGAAAAATCTGGAGCGAACAACTTCTCCAAAGCTCTGCAAAAATTCCGCAAGGAAGACCCCACTTTCCGCGTTCACCGTGACGAGGAATCTGCTGAGACCATCATCTCCGGCATGGGTGAGCTCCACTTGGAAATCTACGTTGAGCGCATGAAGCGTGAGTTCAACTGTGAAGTTGTCGTTGGTAAACCTCAGGTTGCTTACCGTGAAACGATCGGCCAAGAAGCTGCTTATGATTACACTCACAAGAAGCAAACTGGTGGTTCCGGTCAGTTCGCGAAAGTTGTCGGAAAGATCCGTCCTTTGCCTCCTCAAGAAGATGGCAAAGTCTTCAAGTTCAACAACAATGTTGTCGGTGGACGTATTCCAAAAGAATTCATCCCTGCAGTTGAAGAAGGATTCCAAGAACAATGCGCGAAGGGTCCATTGATTGGATTCCCGATCGTTGGCGTCGAAGTGGATCTGGACGACGGTTCTTACCATGATGTTGACTCGAGCTACATGGCCTTCAAAATCTGCTCGATGGCAGCTATGCGTGAAGTTTACAACAAAGCAAAGCCAACTGTTCTTGAGCCGATCATGAAGCTCGAGACAACTGTTCCTGACGAATATCAGGGTGCAGCTGTTGGCCAAGTGAACCAACGCCGTGGTGTGATCGTGAATACAACTGCTTTCGAAGGAAACGCAGTTATTGAAGCGGAAGTTCCGCTCACTGAAATGTTCGGTTACTCAACTGATTTGCGTTCTGCCACAAAAGGAAAAGGGGAATTCTCAATGGAATTCGCCAAGTACCAAGCGGCTCCTCGCAACATCCAGGACGAGTTGGCGAAAAAGTATCAAGAAAAACGCGCTGCAGAGAACAAGTAAGCTCTGTTCAGCCAGAGGCCAGTCAGCTGGCCTTCTGTTGCTTAACTTGAAAAAGCCAGGCGAAAGTCTGGCTTTTTGCTTTTGGAGGACCTCTTCTGCATTAAGAATTTGCCGCAGGACCCAAGAGGCTTCTTTCCCCAAATTGCCTGTGCTATCATGAGCGCACTTATATGGAATGCCACTCGGTACGCCGAACTGATTTTAATTTTTATATTTCCCCCCTTATTTTGAGAATCGACCATTCATGACGCTCATTATTGTTGCGAGTCTTGTTATTTTATCTGTTTCCTTTTTGTGCTCATTGCTGGAAGCCGTTTTTCTTTCGATCAATCCGGCCTTTGTTGCAATGGCACTCAAAGAAAATAAGCGCTCTGGCCCTCTCTTGGAGCGCTTGAAGGAAAATATCGACCGCCCGATTTCCGCCATTCTGACTCTGAACACGATTTCTCACACGATTGGCGCGGCTGTTGTCGGGGCCTTGGTGCAAAAGCAATTTGGTGACCAATTTGTCACTTGGGCTTCCATCATCCTGACAGTATTGATTCTCTTCGTTTCTGAAATCATTCCTAAGATTCTTGGAGCCACTTACTGGAAACAATTGGCGCCTGTTTCTGTTTATATCATTCAGGTTTTGATATTCCTTTTGGCACCTCTCGTGGAGCTTTCCGTTTGGATGGGACGCATGTTCAATCGGCCGGAATCTGCCAGCATCACCCGCGAAGAAATGCTGGCGACAGCAGAGATTGGTGCCGAAGAAGGCGCACTTCACAAAAAAGAGTCGGCGATCATTAAGAATCTTCTCATGCTCAGCAATATGTATGTTTCAGATATCATGACTCCTCGATCCGTGATGTTCGCTCTCGAAGGCGATGACACTGTCGAAGAAGTCGCAAACCGCTATCGCCCCTTGCGCTTTTCACGCATTCCCGTTTACGACAGCAATCTCGACAACATCATTGGCCTCACTCACCGCTACAAAATTTTGGAAGCTCTCTCCAGCGACAAACACAATACCAAAATGCGAGATATCATCTCTCCCATCAATTCCGTTCCCGAGAGAATGACTGTCGCCGGAGTCATCGATCTTTTTGTGAAAAGAAAAGAGCATTTGGCTTTGGCTGTGGATGAATATGGAATCGTCACTGGAATTGTGACCTTGGAAGATGCCATTGAAACTCTACTCGGAGTCGAAATCGTCGACGAATTCGACAACATCACTGACATGCGCCAGTACGCTTTGGAACAGTGGCAAATCCGCAAAAATCAATTGCGTCGCCAGTCCTAAAGATGACTTCCGAGTTTTCTCTCTTTTACACCACTTGGCCCGAGGAATCCTTGGCTCGCCATGCCTCGCAAACTTTGCTCCAAGAAAAACTGGCGGCCTGCACGAATCTTCTTCCGGGCATGGAATCCCATTACTGGTGGCAAGGAAAACTGGAAACTTCGAAAGAGTGCATTTTGATTTTAAAAACACGTTCAGAGCTCAAAGCTCAACTGATCAATCGACTGGAAGGCCTTCACCCCTACGACACTCCTTGCATCCTCGAAATCGCTGTGACAGATGGAAACTCCAAGTATTTGAATTGGCTGAACCAATCTCTCAAGTGACCGAGAGTGTTATTCGATTCGGCTCTCCCCACGCCGAAAATCCTCTGCTAGTTTTGAATTCGACTAACTGAACTTTTGGCAAAAAGAGTTGAGGAGATTTATGACCAAACAAGCTTTGGCTCAGAAAATTTATGAAATTTCACATTTGACCGGCCAATTCAAATTGCGATCCGGCCAAACCTCTCACGAATACTTCGACAAATACCGCTTCGAATCCCGTCCCGAAGTTCTCAGAGAGATTGCCAAGCAACTGGCTTCCTTAATTCCCCCAGGAACCGAAGTCTTGGCCGGACTGGAAATGGGCGGAATTCCCGTGGCGACGGCTCTCAGCCTGGAAACAGGAATCCCCTGCGCCTTTGTGAGAAAAAAAGCCAAGGACTATGGAACCTGTCAGTTCGCCGAGGGCATGGACCTCAAAAATAAAAAAGTTTGCGTGGTGGAAGACGTGATCACCACCGGCGGCCAAGTGATTTTGAGCACTCAAGATTTGCGCAGTCTCGGAGCTCACGTGACTCATGTTCTCAGTGTCATCCATCGTGGCTCTGGACAAGAATCCAAATTGACAGAGATCGGGCTCGAATTGCGGGCCCTCATGACCATGGATGAACTCAAAGCTCACTTAAAATAAGCCTCAATGAAATGGACTGCGCGCTTGCGTGTCCGCATTTCGCAGCTCTTCGAATGTGGTGGAAATCCAATCCTTGTAATAAATGACACTGGTGTGGGCCGCGACGTAGCCACACAAGAGATAGGGATCTTCTGGATTCATCACAAAAGAAGCCACTCCCGTGATCACATCCTGTCCAGCAGGAGTTTTCATTAAAGATGGCCCGCCCGAATCACCACCGCAAATACCCTTGCCTTGCGACTGATCAACATAAAGCATTTCGTTGGCCGCTGTATTGTCGAATTCCCGATACTCTTCATCAGCTGCATCATGAGCCTGAGTGAGACTCAGCAAGGACATTTTCTTTTCTGGAGAAATCCCCTGCACTTGAGTGACCCGCAAGGAAATATCGCCGCCAAATTCTCCATAATAATTCGGATTAACCATTCCATAACCCGCCACCAGGATCGGTGTGATTTCGGAGAGAGGAACAAATTGAGAAGCCAGCTGCAAAGGTTTGTAATAATCTGGAGCTTTGTCTTTCAATCGAATCAATGCCAAATCGCCACGATTTTGCATTCGGGCCTCATTGGGATTCCAATAAGGGTGAATACGAACGGCAGACACTTGCCTTTTTACTCTGCCCAGCTGTCCTTTGCTATTTTCACATTCTGGTTTGTTGGTAAAGTAAACACTGAGGCTTGATTCTGTCCCTTCGACAAATTTGTCCACGCAATGTGCCGCCGTCAGCAGAATATTTTTATCAATGAGAGAAGCCGTGCAAATCGAATTTCGGTTTCGACCATCTTCGCTGCGATAATTTTGCATGAGAAAAGCAATCCCCTTTCCCAGCCAATTATTCTTGGGAACGTCCTCTCCACCGACAATTCCAATGGGACGAGATTCGTCGCTTTCGCTTTCAGACAAAACACATTCAGCCCCACCATGGTCCTCGGGATTTTGGTTCCAATCATAAAATTGTTTTGCCACTGGCGGGGATTCAGCTTCTTTGGCGCAGCCAAGAGTTAAAAGAAGAGACGTGATGATGACAGACAGAATTCCGAATCTCTGAAAGTCCACGGGGGCCTCCTATTGACTCAGTGATAACTTGAATTCACAGGGGGAAGCCAGAAGTGCACGACAAATTTGTTCTTTTATGTTGCCAGTCACGCTTGGGAAGAGGCGTTGCCGAGCGGATTTTATACAAAATTAAAATTGCGAATGCGGAGAGGCACGATCAATGTGAAGACAGAAAATCAACGATTGGCTTTTTTGAGAATGTAAATCAGATCTTCGTCACCAAGTCCCATGTGAAGACGAATTTCATCTTCGAAAATCTGAATTTTAGTTTGAGTCTGACGTCCCACCTGCATGTCGGGATCTTTCGCACATTCAGCAGCATTGCGAGGATTCACAGCAAAAACGGATTCATGAAGGACATTGTCTTGCACTTTGAAGTCCGCGAATCTTTCGCAAAATTCTTCGGTGCCACGATCCCAATAAAGTCTTTCAGTGCCGTTGGAGAAAAAAGTCCATTGCAAATGCAAATCAGGATTCGGTGGGCTCATCTCTTGACCGCGATAGATCATCGAATGAAGTTTCCAGTCCCCAAGCAATTCGGCTTTGGAGACTGAAAATGAAAATGTCAAAGCAAGCAAAACCAGAATCTTCAATCCAACCAACCTCTTTGTTGCAGAACAGATCGAACTTTTGCCTTTTGGCTTTCAGGCAATTTGTCGATCTCCTCCAGAAGCTCCAATTTGAAGGAATCAAACTGGCTGTCCGGAGTCAGTCGCAACAATGTATTCCAAGCAATCTGCACACTCAAGTCCGAGCCAACATTCTTACGAATCGCCCACAGCAGGCCTGAAATAATTCCCGAGTCATGGTAAAGACCGCCATTTTTATCAGCCAAGGCATATTCATTGTTCAATGTCCGCTTGAATGGCGCTTTCTTATAAGAGGCTTCGGCCATGTTCGGATTGTCCAGAATCACTGAGGTAAAGAAGTCTGAAAATCCTTCGTTGATCGATCCGCCTTCACCTTCGTGAGGAAGACGAGCAACCGCATCCACCACCCCATGGAAAGCCTCATGCATGACAATGGAAGGGTCCATCGGAATACGTGAGAAAACAGCATCATCGCCATCTCCCAGTCTGACCTTGCGCTGATAATAGAAAGCCGCGTTTGTTCTTTCAGGATAACCTACAGAAGTTTCCGCTTCCAAAGTGAATGGCAGCTGGAAGTTCAAATTCTCTTTGCACCATTCCATGGCTCGAGTCAGATAGAAAAAGGCCTGAACCTGCTCAAATCGACGATCGTCCACAGGAAAGGCAAACAGAGAATTCTCTGACAAAGCTTTCACATTGGACTGCGTGGTCACTTTGATCTGTGGAGAAGTCAAAGTTCGATTCTCCAACAAATCCTCGAGAATGACTTTCTCCAATTGGCTTTTTAATGGCCCGCTTGGAAAAAGTGTCGCCGCCGCTTTGACATATCCAGAACCCAGCTCTTTGCGGGAACGGATTTCCTGGTGACGATCCAGATAAACACCTTCCAAACGTCCATTGGCCTTTTGGAAGACGAATTTCCATCGTGGTCCATCTTCATGAATCACAATTTCTGGTTGTCCGACTAAGTCATTTGATTTGAATTCAGGATGACGTTTAAAAAAATCTTCCTGGATTTTATCTTTTTTTGATTTCATCAGAACCAGATGGGCTCTGAGATTCAGGGGGAGAGGCTCCGACCACTTGTAAGTGATGAATTCCGGATCCTTCGAGGAAATTTCTTTGTAGTAAGTTCCCTCAATTTCCACTCCATCGATCTTCTGCGGTTGAAAGATGATTTTCTTGGAACCAGCTTGCAGAGTCGACGCTTCAACTTCCAATCCTTCAGGGCGGGATGGAGCCGTCCCCTCAAGGCTCCATCTTCCTGTTTTCATGATCAAGTTCTCCGAACAGCCTGTCATCAAAACCAAGATGAGGGGCAAGCTCCACTTCAAACTTTTCATGGCCTACTCAACTTTCAGATTTTTTTCGAGATAAGTGCCATCGCCGTTGAGGAATTTCAGCTTGTGGTTTCCAGTCGCCAATTTACCCAAACGGATTTCTTTTGTGAAAGGCACCAACACCATCAAGCACATACCTTGGCTTACCATCGCAGAAGATTTCACTTCGTGGTTGAAAGTGTCGACATTCGTCACTTCAGCACCCTTCCAACGGTAGCAGCCATTTGGAAAAATTCCACTGGCGACAACATAAGCGTCAGCATCAGAGTCAAATCCGCCTGGAACAAAAACGTCAGTCACGCCAACAGCGACTTCCTTTACGGCAGGCACAGAGTCTTGAGCCTTTGCAAAAGGCGCAGCAGACAAAACAAGCGCGGCAGCGATAGAAGCGGCAGTTTTCAAGTTAAATGATGGTTTCATATTTACCCCCAAATTCGTGGTCAATGGTTTTTACCGAGCATCCCTTGCCGGCTACCATAGTCGAAGAGCAAGAGAAATGCCAATCTCGAAAGACAAGAAATTGCCCGGGTGTGAAATCTTGAGACTTTCGATCTCAATTCCCATGCTCGTTCAGAGACAATTCGTCTCGACAGATTTCAGTTTAGAAAATTTTGCAATTGCGTCAGTACGCGAGTGCGAGAGGTTGGCGCTTCGGAATGCGCAGCACAAATCTGGTGTGAGGACTGAGAGAGTCGTACTCAAGAGAGCCTTTATTTTGCCGCAGAATGCCTTGGGAAATACTCAGGCCCAATCCCGTTCCGTACTGAACAGATTTGGTCGAATAGAAGGGATTGAACATTTTAGCTTGAACGTCTTTGGCAATTCCCCGTCCGCTGTCGGTGACGCTGATTTCAACTTCGTCACTTCGATCCAAGACTTCGATTTGAATCCATTTTTCGGCATTCGACAAAATGGCATCAAATGAATTGTTGAGCAAATTCACGATCACTTGAACGATTTGGTGACTTCGACACTCAACAGCGAGCCGATCCTTGAAAAGGGGTTTTTTCAAAAGGATTCCATGGTTTTGAAATCGATGTTGGCAGAGATTGACGGCATCCTCGATCATTTGATCGACATAAACTCTTTCACATGGCTCCTCACCCTGAGAGTGATGTGCCATCGTTTTCATACTGCGGACAATTTTCTCGATTCTTTGACCAGTCACTTCGATTGTTTCAGCAATGCGGCGCAAGTCATGAGTTTCATATTTGCCATCTTCCAGCATGGACTTGAGCATTTCCACCCGCCCCAAAATCACTCCCAAGGGATTGTTGATTTCGTGAGTGATGGCTGCCGCCATTTCTCCAATGGCCGTCAATCTAGATGCTGCCACCAGCTTTTCCTGCTGATCCGTGATGATCTTTTGAGCTTGTTTCAGCTCGGTGATTTCATAGCGAATAGAGAGAAACTGCGCTGGCTTTCCGTCGGCCCCCAAAAAAGGCACGATCGTGGTATTCACCCAGTAATGACTTCCATCTTTCCGTTGATTGCAGACTTCGCCTCTCCAAACTCGCCCCGCACTGATTGTGCGCCAAAGTTCAGTGAAGAAACTTTTAGGATGTTCGCCTGAATTGACGATGCGATGAGTTCGCCCCAAGAGCTCTTCTCTGGTGTAGCCTGAAACCTCGCAAAACTTATCATTCACATAGGTGATGATTCCCTTGGAATCAGTGGCCGCGACAATGGCAGCCTGATCCAGAGCGTATTTTTGGTCAGATAACTGTTTCAGAAGCTCTTCGTTCATGTCGACAGCATCCTAAACGGTCTTGAGGCAAAGATCGAGACAATTTGGCTCATTTTGCAGGGGCCCAAGCCCCATTTCTTTCAAGGGGAGCTCTCCTTGTGTTAAAGCTAGGCCCATAAGGAGAATATCCGTGGCAGACAACACTTATGGGTCCATCGTCGTCGTCGATGACGATCCTGAAATGCGCTCAATGGTCTCCGATCACTTGAAAAGACAGGGCTACCAGGTCCGCGATTTCGCAGGCGGCATGGAAGCCGTGAAATACCTGTCTTCCGGTGGCTTGGACGCTCTGGGCACTGAATTATTGCTCACTGACTTGAGAATGCCTGAAATCGACGGCTTGGATCTACTGCAACAGGTCCGCCGCCTCCCCAACCAGTTTCCAGTCATCATCATGACGGCCTATGCCACAGTGGACACGGCCATCGAAGGCCTTCGCCGGGGCGCTTTTGATTATCTGACGAAGCCGTTTAAACTCAACGAGCTCTCTTTGACTGTGGAAAGAGCCCTGTCCTTTTATCGCTTGAAAATGCAAAATCAAGCCCTCAGCGCAGAGGTCAAAAAAACATGGGGCTTCAATGAGATTGTGGGCAAAAGCCCCGCCATGCGAAGTATTTTTGATCTCATTGAAAGAGTCTCTTCTGCCACTTCCAATGTTCTGATTACAGGCGAAAGCGGCACAGGAAAAGAAGTGGTCGCGCGCTCCATTCACAACCGCAGTCCACGTTCCAACAAACCATTTATCGCTATCAATTGCACGGCGATACCTGAGAGCTTGATGGAGTCAGAACTGTTTGGACACGTCAAAGGCTCGTTTACTGGCGCCATCAGCGACAAAAAGGGATTGTTTGAGGAAGCTGAAGGCGGAACTTTATTTTTAGATGAAATTGGCGACATGGACTTATCCCTGCAAGCGAAGCTTTTGCGGGTTCTGCAAGAAAGAACCATCAAGCCCGTGGGCAGCAATCAAAGCCGCGCCATCGATGTCCGAGTGATCGCTGCGACCCACAAGGATTTGAAAAAAGGAATTCAAAATGGCGGCTTTCGCGAGGATCTTTACTACCGTCTGTCGGTGATTCCAATTGTCGTACCTCCTTTGCGCCACCGCCCTGAAGACATTCCACTCTTGGCCCATCATTTTCTGAGAAAGTATTCAGCTCTGAATGGCGGGGCCGTGAAAGGATTCTCCCAGGATGCTCTTCAGAAATTGATGAGTATGAATTGGCCGGGCAATGTTCGCGAACTGGAGAATTTGGTTGAAAGACTGGTGGTTCTCACTCGTCATTCGCAAATTGAGGCTGTGGACATCCCCGATTCGGATCAGACTTCATCTGAACAATTTTTTGGACAATCGACCTCTGATACCCCGACTCTTGAAGAGCTCGAAAAAAGATACATTCAATTGATTCTGGAAAAGACAGGTCGAAAAAAAGAAAAAGCAGCTCAAATTTTAGGAATCAACCGTCGCACTCTTTACCGCAAGGAAAGAGAATACGGATTTGCTTCCGATCAAGGCGAACCAGAGCCGGAAGAGTAAGGAATCCACAGTTCAAATCGGACGCCTTGCTTTTCTTTGCTGATCAATTGCAGTGTCCAACCGTATTTTTGCGCCATCTGCTGGCAAATAGCCAGACTCATTCCCAAATGCCCTTTTTTTGTAGAGAAAAAGGGCTTGAACAAAGAATTGACCAAATTGTCCGCTATCCCTGGGCCATTGTCTTCGACTGAAAGCACATGGCCATTCGGAGCTTTCTGATATTGGACAAAAATACATTTGCTGGGAGCTGAACTTTCTTCCAAAGCCTCAACGGCATTCAATAAAACGCAATTGAGAATCATTTTGAAATCGCTCTCGCACACTTTCAAATTCAGGTCTTGGGGAACAATGTTCAACATCTGAATCTTCCCTTTGGCCATGCGAAACTGATAAAAAGAGTTGAACTCTTCAATCAACTTAGCCACTTCCAAATTTTTTTCAAAACTGGAAGCTGGAGCCACCAAAGCTTCGACGGAAGACACGAGCGCTTCTAATTGTTCGATTTGGTCCAGAATTCCTTGAGCCTTTTCTCTTTGCAAATACTCCAATTGGGCTCGCAAATTCTCTGTCCGTCCTCTCAACATCGACAGTGGAGATTTAATTCTTTGCACGATTTCAGTGGCGACCGTGGAGGCCGTTTGCATCCGGTCTTTTTTAATAATTTCCAAAATCTCGAGGTCTGACTTCGGGTTATTTTTCATGCTCGTCACCTTGAACCTGGGGGCCCAGTATGGAAATTCTTTTCAATGAGATAATCCTTGGCTCTTCGCCTTCCTGCCAAACTTCGATTTCCGCTGGAAACCGGCCGTTATGCAGCTCTGTAAGACTGATTTCCACAAAAACCGGAATCTCTTGCTTTTGATTGGCAGCCACCGTCACTGGATTTTGAGGAATGATCAATTGCACAGCTGAATTCGAGAGAATTTTAAGCTTTGCTTCGCCTGCAAGATGATTCTCCATGCGAATCACAAACTGATTGCGAACTTTTCCCTCAGAGGTCACAAAGTAAGGCGTATTCTTAGCCCTGAGAACTTCAACTCGAATGGGTTTATAAATTACGAGCAATGTTGTCAGAGCAATCGCGGCTGCTGCCACCAATCCACCATAAATCAAAACCCGCGGGCGGAACCAATTGACAGCCTCTTCACTGAGAGCTTTGTAACGAATCAAACCTGTAGGTTTTTTCACTTTGGTCATGATCTCATCGCAAGCATCCACGCATGCCGTGCAGGCTATGCATTCGAATTGCAAACCGTTGCGAATGTCGATCCCAGTCGGACACACTTGCACACAGCGATTGCAAGACACGCAATCTCCGCGCGCCTGACCTTCTACCCAACCGCCTTTTCGAGGCTCGCCTCGTTTGGAATCGTACATCACAGTCACAGACTGCGAATCCAAAAGGACAGATTGAATTCTTCCATAGGGGCACGCAATTAAACAAAATTGTTCGCGAAACCATCCAAAGTTAAATAACAAAAGCAATGTCATGCCCGTTACGAGGGCAAAATAAGTCATGTTTTCAGAGGGTCGACCAGAAATCATGTCGAGCAAACGAGATGATCCCGTAAAGTAAGCAATAAAGCTGTGGGCAAAAAGGGACGAAACGGCAAAGTAGAGAATCCATTTGAGTCCGGTCTTTTGCAATTTGCGGAAACTCCAATCTTCTTGCTGGAGCTTTCGGCGTTCCAAATAATTGCCCTCGACGAGAATTTCAATGCGTCGATAAACAGCTTCGATGAACACCGTTTGCGGACAAGCCCATCCACACCAAACCCGTCCCCACAGAGCTGTCACCAAAGCCAAGCCCATCGTACCGATGGCCAAAAGGAAAAATATCAATGGCGCATCATAAGCAAAGAGATGCAATCCAAAAAAATGAAACTGTCGATTCGGAATATCGATCAGAATAGCCTGGCTTCCACCAATCGGAAGCCATGGCAGTCCCAAAAAAATCAACATCAGAACAAAATGAACTCGAGTTTTCCAGGTCTTAAAGAAACCGCGAACTTCCGCTGGAATGATAAACTGACGATGCCCGTGAGCATCGAGCATTCCAAGTCTTTCTGAAGGTCCGCGGTTGGCTTCCATCCCTATTTCAACTCCTCACCTTGTGGAGCTTTGCCAGCAACTGGCTTTTCCCTCAGAGAATAGACGAATCCAGCGACATGCAGGATTTCATCATCAGAAATCATTCCAACCCAAGCCGGCATTCCCTTTTCGGTCACGCCTTTGACCAGAACTTTCATAACGTCAGCTCGTTGGCCACCATGAATCCAAAATTTGTCCGTGAGATTTGGACCGATCACGCCTTCGCCATGAGCTCCATGGCAAGCAGCGCACTTGGAAGTGAACACCGCTTGTCCTTTGGCCAAAACTTCGGGCCCGCCCATTTTGCTTTTCAAATCATCCTCGTTCCAAGCTTGCTCGACAGCTTTAGGAAGGCTTTTCATCACAACTTCGAGCTCTTGAGCCAAAGTCATTCCGCCGCCGAAAGTGTAATGAACATAGTAAATAAAGCCGAAAATGATGGTTCCAAAGAATGTGACCAACCACCAATTGGGAAGAGGATTGTCGTACTCTTCGATCCCATCGTAGTTGTGATCCATCACTTCATTGGTTTCTCGGTTGTCCTGGCTCATGTTCCTTCTCCTTCAAATGGCAGCTGCTCGATTCTTTTGATGTCGTCTTTTTTGAATTGGCGCTGCTGAAGAGCCATCAAGACGACATAGCAAGTTACAAAGATGATCAAACCAATCAGGGTCCAATGAATATCCGTGAAAAATTTCAATCCAAGACTTTTCATTTGTTCACTCCACCAGTCGATTTTTGACCCAGCGACTGTAAGTAAGCAATCAAGGCCACCATCTCAGTTCTCTCGAGACCTTTTGGAGCCCCTTGCTCAGCCAATCCATCGGCGATCTGCTTGGCCTGTTTTTCAGCCAAAATATCGGCATTCGCGACTTCGTCATCACTGTATGGCACGCCCAGATTTTTCATCACAGACAAGCGCTTTCTCATCACTTGATAATCGAACTTCTTATCAGCCAACCAAGAATAATTTGGCATAATCGATTGCGGAGTGATGGAGCGGGCATCCATCATGTGATTGAAGTGCCAAAGATCCGGATACTTCTTTCCCACTCGAGAAAGATCAGGACCCGTGCGCTTCGATCCCCATTGGAATGGACGATCGTACATGGACTCTTCAATTGTTGAAGGATTCCCGTAGCGAAGCACTTCCGCAGCAATCGGTCGGATTTGCTGAGAGTGGCAGACGTAGCAACCTTCCTTGATATAGACATCACGACCTGCCAACTCCAAAGGAGTGTAAGGAGCCGTCGTAACAGTGGCCGGCAAATACCGGTGCAGAGAAAGCGTCGGATAAATCTCAATCACCGAACCCACCAAAATCGCAATCAAAGTCAGAACTGTGAATGTTGCCGCCAAACCTTCCAGTTTGCGGTGCCCGATAGATCCTGTCTCTGTGCTCATGATTTTCGCAGCAGGCACTCGAATCACAGTTTCTTTGCGAGTCGCCGGTGCTGATTTGATAGTCTTGTACAAATTGTAAGCCATCATCACGAAACCAGCGATGAAGAGCGTTCCGCCGAAGGCGCGTGCCCAATAGAGGGGAACAATCTTGTTCACAGTTTCAATGAAATCCGGATACATCAAACGTCCTTGACCATCAATTGCCAACCACATCAAACCTTGAGTGATACCCGAGGCCACCATGGAGATGTAGTAAAGCAAAACCCCGATCAATCCGAGCCAGAAATGATTGGTGGCCAGTTTCTCGCTGTAAAGTTTTGTATCCCAAAGACGGGGCACGAGATAATACAACATCGCAAAAGTCAGGAACCCATTCCAACCCAAGGCTCCCGAGTGAACGTGACCAATGATCCAATCTGAATAGTGAGCCAAGCTGCTGACAGATTTGATAGAAAGCAAAGGACCTTCGAAAGTCGACATTCCGTAGAAAGTCACAGCGGCCACAAAAAATTTAATCACTGGATCTGTGCGCAGCAAATGCCATGCTCCACGCAAAGTCAGAAGTCCATTGATCATTCCACCCCAGCTTGGAGCCCACAGCATCACAGAGAAAATCATCCCCAGAGTCTGTGCCCATTCTGGCAGAGAAGTGTAGAGCAAGTGGTGAGGACCGGCCCAAATATAGATGAAAACCAAAGACCAAAAGTGAACGATCGACAATCGGTAAGAATAAACCGGACGATTCGCTGCTTTTGGCAAATAGTAATACATCAATCCCAAGAACGGAGTCGTCAGGAAGAAGGCCACCGCATTGTGACCGTACCACCATTGCACCAGAGCATCTTGAATTCCAGAGTATACAGGATAGCTCTTCAAGAAGCTCACTGGGACTTCAATTGAATTCACAATGTGCAAAACTGCGACTGTGACGATGGTTGCAATGTAGAACCAAATTGCAACGTACATATGACGTTCACGACGGCGGACCAAAGTTCCGAAAAAATTCAAAGCGAAAACTACCCAAATGAGTGTGATAGCGATATCAATTGGCCACTCAAGTTCGGCATATTCTTTCGCCTGACTAAACCCCAGTGGCAATGTGACTGCCGCTGCAAGAATAATCGATTGCCATCCCCAAAAGTGCACTTTGCTCAAAGTGTCCGAAAACATGCGTGTTTTCAAAAGCCGTTGAGAAGAGTGATAAATCCCTGCGAAAATGGCATTTCCCGCGAAAGCGAAAATCGCTGCATTCGTGTGCAAAGGACGCAGACGACCAAAGGTCAACCACTCCAGGTTCATGTTAAATGGCCAATAAGCCAACTGCAATGCAGCCACGAGACCGACCAGAAATGCAATCCCGCCCCAAACCACTGTGGCGATCAAAAACTTTCTGACGATGTCGTCATCGTAGCTGAATTCTTCGTACTGTTGATTCATCATACGGATTCCTCTCCTTGATTTTCTTCAATTAAAATTCGGTGAGCCGGAGTTGACGTGTCGTCAAACTGCCCGCTTTCAGTGGCCCAAATGAATGCAGCGACAAAAGAGCCGCCCAACAAAAGGGCTATTGGGATCATCATCATCAAAATACTCATTTTCGAGTCCCCCACCATGTGGTCGCGAGAATGTAAAGAGAACTGGCGGGCATCAAGAGAGCGGCCACAAATGGATTGACCCAACCCAAAAGTGCCGCAACACCGCCAATCACGTTGTAGACCAAGGCCGAAGTGAGATTGCGACGAATTTGCCCGCGAGCATTTCCCGCAATTTTCATCAGCTCCGGAAGAGAGCCGAGTCCTTCATTGAGAAACAGAACATCTGCTGATTGCAATGCCAAATCCACTCCGCCTTTGACTGCGATTCCCACTTGAGCCGCTTGCAAGGCCAGAGAATCATTCACACCATCTCCAATCATCATGCAATTCGGAGTCATTTGCACGATTTCACTTTTCCTTTGCGGCGTGAGATCTGCCGACACTGCGGACTCGGAAAGACCCAAAGCTTCAGCGGCTTTCATTGTCTCGGCTTTGGTATCACCAGACAGCAATCTGACATCATAGCCACGCTTCAATAGAAATTGCACAGCTTCGCGAGAACCCTCTTGGAAAACTGGATTCAGTTGAAAGCTCCAAACCATTTTCTGATCTTGAAAAAGTCCAAAGGATTTTGCAGAGCCTTCTTGGAAAGACTTGAATTGCCAGTGGTGCCCCTGCAAATCTCCTTGAACACCCAATGACGGAATTTCTTGGTAATTAGCGACTTGCAAATCAGCTGGGATCTTCACTTGCGACCAAATCTCACGCAGAGCAAAGGCGATCGGATGCTGAGAGCGACTTTCCAAAGCCAGAATCACTTGCTTGAAATGCTCGGGCACAGTTTCCAAAGAGGAATGAGTCAAATTCCAAAATCGCTCAGTCAGAGTTCCCGTTTTGTCCAAAAAAACCGTCTTCACAGTGCGAATCGCTTCAAAAACTTTGGCGGACTTCACGATGATTTGACGATCCTGCGCTCGCTTCATGGAAAACGAAAAAGCCAGCGGAGTTCCAAAGGCCATGGCACAAGGACAGGCCAAAATAATCAAAGCCAGTGCTTTTTCAAATTGCACTTCGAAATTCAGGAAAAAGCCCGAAATCAGAGTCAAAGCGGCAATCGCTAAAACTATTTGCAATAAAATTTGCGAAGCTCGATTGGAGAGCTTTGAAAATTCAGTGTCGTCAAAAGAATCTCTTTTCAGAGAAGACAGCAGATGCCCCAGTAGAGTTTGGGCTCCCGATTTTTGCACGACAATTTGAGCGGAGTCCGTCAAAAGACGAGAGCCTGCTTTCACCGCAAAGCCTGTTTGAATGCGCCGAGGAAGCGACTCTCCATTAAGGACAGAAAGATCAATCACAGCCTCTGAATTGATCAACAACCCATCGGCCGGGATCCATTCGTTTTTCTCGACCAAAATGGTGTTGTCTTTGGCCAATTGATCCGAGCGAACCCAAACCCAACCCTCACCTTTCAACAGGCGGGCTTTCAATGTTTCAGCCAGAGCTGTCGGACGCAAATACTTGAGATACTGGAATCGAGTTCGCTTTTGCGCAAAACGAGTGGCTAAAATCAAAAACAAAAATCCACTTAAAGAGTCATAGTAGATTGAGCCTGTTTGTCGAAACAGATTCCAAGTGGAAACCGCAAAGCCCAAAAAAGAAGCCACTGCCATGGGTCCGTCAATGGACAGACTTTTTTGTCGAAGCCCCGAGAAAAATCCCTGGTAAAAAGGGTAAGCCACAAAAGTCACAACTGGCAGATAGAGCGCCAGCTGCAAATATTCAAATTGGGACTTCATCTCGCCGCTCAGACCAAAGTAAGTGGCAAAAGCTAGCATCATGATATTGCCTGCGCAAAAAGCCGCCACACCCAGACGAACCAAATCCCGTCGCGATTCCTGCTTCCATTTTGAAACAGCATCTTCTTCGGGCTGCAAAGGCACAACCCGGAATCCCAGACCAGAAATTTCCTCGGCCACTCTTCCAAAAGAAAGATCAGGGGACTTCAGCTCAACAAAAGCCATTTGATTGGCCAGATCGACTTCCAAGCGGTTCAGATCGGGATTGCGAAGAGACAGGTTTTCTATCTTGGCGATGCATTTCGAGCAGCGGACGCCCTCGACAAAGAATTTCATAGCTCGCGGATTTTCGCGCTCACAGTAAAGAGATCTGAACTGGCCTAAGTCCAAGTAATCAAAAGAATTTGGCATGATTGCAAAGGCGTATGCAGATCACATGCACAAGTCAAATCCAATACAGGGTCCAAGGGGAATTTGCCGAGACAACTTGTCTCGACGAATCAAATTCGCGAATGACAAATTGTCTCAAACTTGAGCTTATTTTTCGGCAGCGATATAGGCGATCCAAGAGAGACAGGCCTCACCCTTTTCAGTCCGAGTGAAATTGCCATCCCCTTCCCCTTTTTTAGTCGTGCCTTCCCAGTAAATGTGAGTCTTTTTAAAGCCGACTTCTGTCAGAATTTCTCTCAGTTCCGGAATGGTCCACATTCTCCAGTCGTAAGTGAAAACGCGTTCGATTTTTTTCTGACCTTTGGGCTTGAAATGGATGTAAAAAAGAGCGCGATTGGTCACAGGGTCAAAACCTGTCTGATCCCAATAATACTTGAAACTGCCGTGGTCCGTGGCTTCTTCAATTTCGTCGTAACACTGACTTCCGCCAAAGCAATCGAGAATGAAGACCCCTTCTTTTTTCAAACTTTTAAAGACATTGGCAAAATACTGCTTCATGAGTTCTCTTTCCTTGAACAGGAAATAAGAAAAGTTCATGGCAATCGCCACATCCGCCGCTGGCAATCCCGGCGAAAGAACATTCTTTTCAAGAATGTGAATTCGCTTTTGCTGCTCAGGCTTGAGCTTTACCAAGTTGTGATTGCGTCCGTACTCCAAAGGCTCCGGATCCAAATCCAAAGAGTAGGATTCAAATTTGGGATTTAACTTCACCCATTCGCAAGAAAGAGCAAAAGTGCCGCAAAAATCTTCGCGCAAAACCTTTGGATCTTTGCCTCGCAATTCTTGATAGACCTTGCGCAAGAACACAACGTCGCTGTCCGCGGACTGAACTGAACGGTGATAATATTCGTATTTATCGAAGGTCAAAGCCGAGTTCTTTTTCTGAACTCGGCGACGTGTTTTGGGAAGAGCTTTTTGTCGACTCATGGAACTTCTTCGATGCAGGCTCGGATCGCCTGAACAATATCATGCTTTTGCGGAACAGACGCGTCTTCCAAATTCGGATGCAAGCCAATTCCGGGAATGTGTTTTCCTGCGACGATCTGAGGGCGAGCCATCAATTCATAGAAAAGCTCTTGCGTTGCTCGGAAAACCAAATGCTCGGCAAAGTTGGTGACTTCAGTGTCCTCATTGACAAAAACCACTCGGCCCGTTTTGCGAATCGATTCTTTGATTGTCTGCCAGTCGTATGGATAGATGGTGCGGAGATCAATCACTTCGACTGAAACACCTTCGGCTTTCAATTCATCGGCAATTTGATTGCAAACCAGAACATGTCGACCGCAAGTCACCACGGTGACTTGGTCTCCGTCACGAGTGATTTGAGCCTTGCCAATTGGAATTTCAAATTCTTCCAGCTTGGGCCAACGAGGTTGCCATTTGCTTCGATCGCCGATTGGAGCATCAATCATGGCTTTCAGCTCTTTCTCATCCGTTGGCTCACCCGGAATCAATTCTTCCCCGCGAACTCGCATCAGAGCTTTGGATTTCAAAAATAGAACCGGATTTGGATCTTTGATGGCTGAAATCAAAAGGCCATAAGCATCTTTTGGAGTTGCCGGCATCACGACTTTCCACCCAGCCAATCGAGAAGCCCAAGAATCAAACGAATGCGAGTGATAAATACTTCCTCGAATTCCCGCACCGACCGGAGTCATCACCACCATGGGCATCGGATAATTGCCATTCGTCACCCACAGAGTGTTGCCCGCAATTTTCAGAAGATCGACCGTATTGAAAATATAATCAGCGAACTGAATCTCAGCGACACAGCGCTCGCCCGTCATGGCAATTCCCATTGCCATACCAATGATTCCGCGCTCATCCAATGGAGTATTCCAAGCTGTTTTCAAACCTTGGGTGGCTGTGAAAACGCCGCCCAAGGGGGCGCCCACGTCTTGACCGAAAATATCTTTCACACCCAAATGAGTTTCACCGTAATGCAGGGCCATTCGAATGGCCTGAGCCATATTTGCCATTAGAATTTCCTCCAGTCGCCGTTTTCACTGCCGACATAAATGTTTTCCCAAATCGATTCCGGAGTGGGAACCGGCTCATTTCGCACCTGCTGTTGCGCCTCATAGCCTTCTTTTTCATACTTATCCCAAAGGGCCTGGGCATCCGCTTCTGTCAGCCAACCAAAAGCCATCAGTTTCTTTTCAAATTCTTTTAAGCAATCGACTTCGGAAGACACAAAATTCGCTCCGCTAGCGGAAGAATGCCCGTACAGACGAGACAGACGAGCTTCAATGAAGGAAGGCTTTCCTGTTTGGCGAATGTATTTCATTTCTTCTTGCAGAGCCAAATAGCACTCGATTGGATCGTTGCCGTTGATCACTCGGGAGCGAATGTTAAAAGCTTTAGCACGATCGGCGATATTCGTTTCACCATGTTGACCATCAAAAGCCGTCGAGATCCCCCAACGATTGTTTTGAACGGTAATCAAAATTGGAAGCTCTTGGCCTTTTCGAGATGACCAGACCAAGCAGCTTGCAAAATCACCTTCCGCAGTTCCGGCATCGCCACCAGTTACCACGGTGAGGGCTTTGGCCTTGTGTCGCTTTTGAACATGCGCCGTTCCCAAAGCTTGAATGTATTGAACTTCGATGGGCGAAGACACTGGAGCAATGTTCCACTTGGGGAAACAGTAGTGATTGGAAAAATTGCGGCCACCAGTTGATGGGTCGGTCGCCCGATTCATGATCAAACGAATTGAATCGATCATCGGCATTCCCATCGCGACCAATGTGGGAGTTCCACGGTAATGCAGGTGCAAGTAATCGTGTTCAGGCCCCTGACCTTTATTGACGAGCAAACCAATCGCAACGCCCCAAGCTTCCTCTCCCGGAGCTCCAATCCAGAAATAAGCATCGCCAGCTTTGTAGATTTTAATCAATCGCTCTTCCAAGACTCGGGACTTCACCATCAAGTCATGAATTTGCAGAACAAGTTCCTTGGAAAGTCCGCCAAAGGCTTTTTTCGCATCCCCGGCAGTCACAGCTTTGGGTTTCGCAATCGCCTTTTGAGCAACTTTGGGTGTGGAATTGGAATTCTTCTTGCCGTTGTTGTGACGGTTCGATTTTTTACTGCCGGCCTTCGAAACCTGCATGAAACCCCCTCAAATAAAAAAGCATGTCCGAGTTTAGTTCGGTTGAGCTTTTTTGTCTTTGTTCTCGAATAGATACTCAACAATTAATGCTTGGCGCAAGCGCTTAATCACAACCCTCTGCAGAGCCGCCCCCGAGATGCCCAACTGGCAGGCACTTACCCTCACAATCACCCCTCGAAAAGCAAAAAAAAGGGCTTTTGCCTATCCGACAAAAGCCCCATTTGTTTTTCGCTTCCAGAGCGGCAACAACCTTACTTGTTGGCCACGTTTTTATTGTTCGCAAGTGAAATCAAATCCGCCAAGACATTGGAAGCTTCCACGATATCCGCCCGCTTCAAGTACTCTTTGTCTTTTTCAGACTTGCTGGCGTTTTTAATGGCCTTCGCTTTTTCTTTCTTCTCTTTGTCCTTGGTGACTTCCGTCAACTTAATGATCTTGCCTTTGGATTTAGTTTTGGCCAACTCATCAACGATTTTCTTGAACTCAGGGTCCTTATCGACTCGAATTTTGGACTTTTCAGCCAAAGTCTTGATCCAATCCGGGCTGATCGTCATCCAAGAATTGCTGCCTTCCTTGACGTAGGCGTCTGGAGAAATAAAGGACTCAATCTTCTTTTCTGGCAAAGAGTAATCCAAATATTTTTCGCCAATATCGTCAGTCACAAATGGACCTGGAACTTGAATGTCTGAATTCACTCCTCGGTGCTGAGTCGAATATCCACCTGGAGTGAAGAACATGCCGACCGTGATTTTCAGAGCTCCCAAATTCTGTGGAATTGGCATCACGGATTGCACAGAGCCTTTTCCGAAAGTGTGGTCGTTTCCGACAACCACAGCGCGCTTGTAATCTTGCAGAGTCCCCGCCACGATCTCAGAGGCACTGGCTGAAATACGGGATGTCAAAACCACCAGGGGGCCATTCCAGTCGACTGCGGAGTCCGAGTCCTTGTACACTTGTTCGCTTTTGCCCTCTTCGCGAGAAGATTGCTTCACAACATTTCCAGTTTGGAAAAAGAGACCGGCGATTTTCACAGCATCTTCCAAGCTACCGCCGCCATTGTTCGAGAGATCCAAGACAAGCCCATCGACTTTTTGGGCACGAGCTTCAGCAATCAGCTTTTTCAAATCAGCAGCCGAAGAACGCCCGCCACGCCGAGAGTCCGCATAGAATGATGGGAAGTTGATCACTCCCATTTTCTTTTTCACTCCGCCCACATCTTTGTCGATGTAAAGAATGCTGGCCGCTTCATCTTCTAGTTTGATTTTGTCGCGAACCAAAGTGACATCAAAACGTTTTTTGCCTTCGCCTTGTTTACGCAAAATTGTCAGACGAACTTTCGTGCCTTTTTCTCCACGGATCTTTCTCACAACGTCGCGCAAATCCATTTCAACGACATTTTCCAAGGAGCCGCGCTCGCCTTGTCCCACCGCAATGATTTTATCTTGCGGCTGAATCTGCCCTGAGCGAGCGGCCGATCCACCTGGCACCAAAGCTTCCACAACCGTGAAACCTTCTTGCGACGACAGCGTCGCGCCAATTCCTTCCAAAGAAAGGCTCATTTGAATTTCAAAGTCTTCGAGCACATCTTTCGAGAAGAAAGATGAGTGAGGGTCCAAGCCGCGAGCGAAAGAGTCCAAGTAACCCGCGTAAATGTCGTCTTCTTTTGTCTCCAAAGTGCGCTTCACCGTGCGATCCCAGTTCTTGATCACATTCGATTTGGCTTCATCCAATTTCATGTCTGTCGCCAGGTAATTTGAAATTTGGAAGTGAATGTACTTTCTCAAAAACTCATTGGCTTCATCACTGGTTTTAGGAAAAGGCTTTTTATCCGGATCAAAAACGATTTCGACTTTATTGTCGAACTTGTAGCTTTTATCGAGAACCTTTTTAGCAAATTCGGCGCGCTCTTTCACTCGCTCAACGAGAACCTTTTGAACACTGTTCAGAACAGAGCAATCTTTGTTTTTGATGTTATCAAATACTTTGCTCATCGATTTTTTGATTTGATCCACATCCGATTGGAGCAAATAAATTTTTGTGGGATCAAGGCGCTTCAGATATTGATCAACAACTCTGTCTTGGAGAGCCTGATCTCTTTGCGAGTACTTTACATGCTGAGTGAGAAAGCCGCTTTCGATGGCAAACATGTATCGGCACTGAAGATCATTTCCGTCCGCAAACGAAGTCCCGGAAAAGACAAGAGTCGAAAAAAAGAATGAGAGAAGCAGTAAACGCATGGAACCCCCAAGTCCGAAATGGATTCAGTCAGTTTACCAGAAACACCGACTGAGGCATGGGTTTTGTTCGACGCACGACGAAGGTCGAAAGTTTTGTGTGACTTGTCAAAACAATTTGATTTGCTCGACGGGCGGCTCAACTCGAGTGCCCTTCAAACCTGACAAAGTGATTTCATGTTTCACGAACTCACCTTTTTGCGTTTCGATCATGAAGAAACTCATTTCCGGATACTCAGCTTTCAAGCGAGTCATTTCTTCTGTGATCAACTCAATATTTCGAGGGTCATCATCTGACATCCCGAACCGATGATGGGGGCTGTAGCCATACACTTTCAATGCTGTTTCAACAGAAGCTCGAATGGCTTTTTGTTTCAACTCTGCCGTGTGCATCGACAATTCAGAGTCTCCCAAATCAAGTCGGGTCTGCTTGTGACTCACGGGATAAACGCTCAAGTAATTGGGTTCCATTGGCAAATGGCCATTTTCAACGATCAATTTCACTCCGGATTTGATGGTCGCCGGATCATGGCCACGAGCCGTGATCATGCTGACAGGCCGTTGATTGAAAGTGGCGTGATAAAAACAAGACCATGAAGGACCTTTCCAATTCAGATCCGAAACCCCCAGCGCCGAAGCCACATCTTCCACAAAGATCTGGCGTTTCAATCCCAATCGCCTCAATTCTTCTTCATGATGATCTCGAAAGCAGCGGAAAGTTCCCGTTCCATCATCCCAGCGAATTTCGTAGTCACGGTACAAACCAGATTTGCCAATATGAGCATGCTCTTGCGCCCACATGCCACTGGTCACTTTCAACTCATTTCCGGTTTCTTTATGGAATAAAATCAAGGGAGTGGTGAGAAAAGCCACATTGTCATCGAAGTCGAAAAAATAAAAACTGCGACCTCCCAAATGGAAGTTGCGGTCTCTTTCTTTTGGCCTATCAATTGACAGTTCTAGCTGTGACATTGACGCAGTGTCTCATAATGTAACGACTTTTTCAACAACCAAAAAGTCGTTACATTTCAATGACTTATGCTCTTTTGTCAGCCCCACGGCGAACCACGACGGATTTGGCTGCCTGCGGAGACTTGGCCTTCACCACCTCGGGAAATGGTGGTGGCTTTTCTGCTTTTTTAGCTTTCTTCGCCGTTTTAGCCGGAGCCTTGCCATCGCCCGATTTGCTCGCACTTTTGGCAGCTTTGCCCTTCTTTGCAGCAGCCGGTTTGGCAGATCCGATTTTATCGGCCAACAATTCCACGGCTTTTGCCAATGTCATTTCTTCCGGAGTGCTTCCTTCAGGTAAAGAGACATTCACTTTTCCGCATTTGATGTAAGGGCCGTATGGACCATTCATCACGTTGACCGCTTCTCCCACAACAGGATGGGCGCCCAACTCTTTCAGAGGTGCTGCTTTGCCTCGGCCTTTTTTCGGTTGAGCGAAAAGCTCCAAAGCTCTTTCCAAAGTGATCGCAAAAATACTCTCTCCTTTGGGAATGGAGCGGTAGTCTCCGTCACAAACAACGAAAGGACCAAAACGACCGAGACCTGCTTTGATTTCCTTTTTCAAACCTGGATGCATCCCCAAAGATTTGGGCAGTGACAAAAGATCCAAAGCTTGTTGCAAGCTCAAAGTTTCCGAAGGGATCTGAGGAGGAATCGAGACTCGCTTGGGCTTATCGTCTTCCCCGCCGATATCTCCCAACTGCACATAGGGACCATATCGACCGTTGAGCACATAAATAGGCAATCCCGTCTGCGGATCTTTTCCAAGCGCATCGGCTCCATTGATTTTCTGATCAATCAATTTTTCTGCGCTCGCCGCCGTCATATCCGCAGGTGATTCTGTTTCCGGAATGGACGCGCAAACTTCGGCTCCTTCGCGCTCTGTGCAAACATAAGCGCCATACTTGCCGACTCGGAAAGAGAATTTTTCCAAGCCTTCAAGAATGATCGCCCGCGCTTCGTCCGCATTGATTTTGGACTCTTGCGACTCCACGGATTCTTTCAAACCGGTTTTGCCGAAATAAATGCTTTCCAAATATTTTTCAGAGTTCAAATCCCCGTCGGCAATTTCGTCGAGAGATCTTTCCATTTTGGAAGTAAATCCCAAATCAACAAATTGAGAAAGATGGTTTTTGAGCAATTTCGAAACCACCATGGCCGTGAAAGTCGGCACCAAGGCTGTTCCATTTTTGCGAACATAACCCCGATCGATGATCGTCCCAATGATCGAAGCATAAGTCGAAGGGCGACCGATTCCTTCTTTTTCCATTGTCTGAACGAGGCTGGCTTCTGTGTAGCGTGCAGGCGGCTTTGTTTCGTGATCAGTGGGCTCGAGCTTTGAACACTTAACCGAGTCTTTGGATTTCAAGGCCGGCAATCGCACTTCGCGTTCTTGCAAATCCGCTTCCGGATCATCACTGCCCTCGACATAGGCTCGCAAAAATCCAGGAAACTCAATGGTCATGCCGCTAGCAGAGAAAACCGCTTCACCAGCTTGAATCTTTGCAGACACTTGCTTTTGACGAGCATCGACCATTTGCGAGGCGACAGTTCTCTTCCAAATCAACTCATACAAGCGCAATTGCAATCCCGAAAGCCCTGTTTCATCTGGATCTTGGAACTGAGTTCCCGCCGGACGAATCGCTTCGTGCGCTTCCTGCGCGCCTTTGACTTTTTTTGCAGCATAGCTGCGCGGATCAGAGGGAAGATAATCCTTCCCATACTTGCCTTGAATGCAACTTCGCGCCGCTTGCAAAGCTTCTGTCGACAAGAAAGTTGAATCTGTACGCATATAAGTGATGAAACCCTGCTCGTACAATTTTTGTGCGACCTGCATGGTTTCACGAGAGCTCAACCCCAACTTGCGATTGGATTCCTGTTGCAAAGTCGAAGTGATAAAAGGCGCCGCTGGCTTTCGCGTCGTTGGCTTCTCTTCCACTTCAGACACTGTCCAGCTTTGGTTTTTCAGGCTAGCAGCGAGATCTCGAGCTCTTTTTTCATCGAGAATCAAAACATCTTTGCCGCCGACCAATTTTCCAGTCAGACCATCAAAATCTTTTCCAGTGGCCACTCGCTGACCTTGCAGCACTTGCAGTCGACTTTCGAAGGACACTCCGTCCTTGTCCAAATATGCTGACATTCCCCAGTACTGGGCTTTCTTAAAGCGAATGCGCTCTTGTTCTCGCTCCACAATCAAGCGAACCGCCACGGATTGAACTCGGCCAGCGGAGAGACCATAGGCCACTTTTTTCCACAGCAAAGGAGAAACAGTGTAGCCAACCAATCGATCGAGAATTCGTCGAGCTTCTTGGGCCGAAACCAAATTGAAATCAATTTGCCGAGTGTCTTTCAGAGCCTTGTGAATAGCTTCTTTGGTGATTTCATGGAAGACCATTCGCTTGACCGGCACTTTGGGCTTCAGCACCTCGGTCAAATGCCAGCTGATACTTTCCCCTTCACGGTCTTCGTCCGTCGCCAGGTAAAGTTCATCGGCTTCTTCCAATTTATCTTTCAGGTTCTTCACCACTTTGTGCTTATCTTTGGGAATGCAATAGACGGGCTCAAAGTTCTTTTCGACATTCACACCCAAAGAAGCCCATTTTTCTTTTTTGATTTTCTCAGGTATGTCTTTGGCGGATTGAGGCAAATCTCGAATGTGCCCCATACAGCTTTCGACAATGTAGTCTTTCCCCAAAAACTTACGAATAGTTTTGGCTTTCGTTGGAGACTCGACAATCACCAATTTTGTCCCGCTGGCTGTTTCGCTTGATTCGTTTTTTTTAGCCATGTCCATCCTTCAGCTGTCTATATTATATGGTGGTTTTCCCAAAATGACGGTCAGACCAATTTCTGACAAGTCCATTTTTCGACTCGTAGCGAGAAAGGACTTCCCATGTCCGTGTGCACATTGAACATTTTCTTTTACCGAACTTACAATAATGAAATGAAATCAGTGACAGAATTCAAATCTCGAATCGACTATGTACTCACCGATATTGACGACACCTTAACAGACGAAGGTCTGCTCGGACCGGAAGCCTACACGGCCATGTGGAATTTGAAAAAAGCCGGCTTGCATTTGATTCCTGTCACAGGTCGCCCTGCTGGTTGGTGCGAAATGATTGCTCGCGTTTGGCCTGTGGCTGGAGTGATAGGCGAAAATGGTGGTTTTTATTTCCGCTACAAAGATCGCAAAATGGAAAGACATTTTGTTCACGATTTCGAGAAGCAAATTGAGAACCGCCAGAAACTCGAAAGAATCCAACGCGAAGTGCTCGACACTGTCCCCGGAGCCGCCATTGCCTCAGATCAATTTTGCCGGTTTATGGATCTCGCCATCGACTTTTGCGAAGACGTTCCTCGTTTGCCAAAAACTCAGGTCGACCGCATTGTTCAAGTTTTTAAAAAATACGGAGCTCAGGCCAAAGTCAGCTCCATTCACGTCAACGGTTGGTTTGGAAACTACGACAAACTCAGCATGTCCAAAAAGTTCTTAAAAACCGAATTTGGGCTTTCTGATCAAGAAATTTTGGAGCGCTGCTGTTTCTGCGGAGACTCTCCCAATGACGAACCGATGTTTGCACATTTTCCTGCCAGCTTTGCCGTCGCCAACATTTCGGATTTCATTCAAGATCTCAAACACCGGCCTGCATTTGTGTCCACACAAAGAGGCGGCCGCGGTTTTGCCGAAATTGCCGCCCAAATTCTTAAAAACCACTGTTAAAATTTTCTAAGGCTTTACTTCATTTCATATTCAACTTGGACCACGGCTCTCACACTGATCTCACCGGGAGCCATTTGCGTTCGTCCAGAATCTTCGGCCATCGACGAAAAGGCCATTTTGTTAAATGATCGAATCGGCTCCACTCCGCCCACTTGGATTCTCGAGTCCGAAATTTTTCGCACAGATCCCAATGTCCGACTGCCCGCTTTGGCCAGAACTTGCCCTCGAGCCTTGGCATCCGCCATAGCTTGTTCGAGCGCTTGCGTTTGATAGGACTTCAGCTGATCAGTGGCAAAGGCAATGTCCTCAATCCGCACTCCGAACCCCTCTTGAGCTCCCCCCGTCACCAGGCGATCCAAAAGGGCACCAACATCGTCGACTTTTCTGAATTTGATATTCAAAGTGTGAGTCACGGCGATGCCTTTATAAATGGGGCGATCTTTCGAGTATTCATATTGAGGGGCCACCTGAAACGAGTAAGTCTGCAAGTCTTTAGCTTCCACTCGAAAATCTTGGCGCAAAATGCGATCGACTCGAGCCATTTCCCGAGCGTTGTCTTTTTGAGCTTGCTGCGCGGAAGCTGCTCGAGAATAGACCGTAGCATTCAAAGTCACATAGTCAGGCTTCACTTTGACTTCACCTTCGCCAGACACTTGCACAAAATCATAATTGCTCTGCGCTTGAGCCAGGGCTGGAAACGACATCAAAACCGCAAAAAGAAAGTGCTTCATGGAGCCTCCAATCAAAAGTGGGACAAGCGTCCCACTTTCAAAAGCTTGGCTCAGCTCAAAAACAAAGTCACCGCCTGATGGGCAGTGACTTTGCAAATTTCAAAATTGAGGATCAGGAGAGGATTATTTTTTGACTTGGTTTCCCAACAAAGCCGCAAAGGGATTGTTGAAAGGATTGGCCGGCTTTTGAGGAGGTCGATTGTCACGTCCGCCTGGGGCCGAAGGACCGCGGCGATCATCTCGTCTGTCCCCCTGATGAGGTCGCCCACCACCACGAGACCCACCACCAGCTGACGGTCGACCGTTGTCGCCACGCGACTCGCGCTTTTCACGCGATTCGTTCATGCGAGCCTGACGCTCCGGAGCTGCGTCCAATTTCATCGTCAGAGAAATTTGATTTTTCTCAGTGTCCACGCCCAAAACTTTGATCGTCACCTGGTCGCCCGGATTGACGACTTTACGAGGATCATCGACAAATTTGTGAGACAGTTCAGAAATGTGAACCAGTCCATCTTGGTGAACACCGATGTCCACGAAAGCACCAAAGTTTGTGACATTGGTGACGATCCCTGGGCAGATCATGCCCTCTTTCAAGTCTTTAACTTCGAAAATATCGTCGCGGAACTGGAACACTTTGAATGGATCACGAGGATCACGACCAGGCTTTTCCAGTTCTTTGATAATATCATCAAAAGTGTACTCACCGATGATTGATGCCCACTTGGCTCGAAGTGGCAGAAGCTTCTTCGCCCCTTCACCGACGAGATCCGTGATAGCGACACCAATTTCAGCAGCCATATCTCGAACTGCAGAATAGCGCTCAGGATGGATTCCAGTGGAATCCAAAAACACTTTGCCGCTTTGGATGCGAAGGAATCCCGCACTTTGTTCGTAAACTTTGTTTGAAAATTTAGGAACTTTCAAAAGCTCACTGCGATCTTGGAAAAGGGTTTTCTTGCGAGTCTCAATGATGTTTTGAGCCAAAGCCGGACCAATTCCGGAAACGTAAGAAAGCAAAGAAGCTGAAGCCGTATTGAGATCTACTCCGACATTGTTCACGCAGCTTTCAACAACTGCTTCCAAAGATTTTTTCAAATTCGATTGATTCACATCATGCTGGTACTGACCAACGCCGATGGACTTAGGATCAACTTTGACCAACTCAGACAATGGATCTTGCAAACGACGAGCAATGGAAATGGCACCTTTAACTGTGACGTCCAAGTCCGGAAATTCCTGGCGAGCAGCTTCAGAAGCCGAGTACACAGAGGCACCAGACTCACTGACCATCACGACCGGCACTTCTTTGCCCAGTTCCTTTAAGATTTTACGCAAGAAAATTTCCGTCTCGCGACCTGCAGTTCCATTTCCAACCGCAATGGCTTCAATCTGAATCTGCTTCATGACTTCGCCAAAAAGCTTTTTCGCTTTCTCTTCGGCGCCATCGCCATGCAAATGCATCACCGTGTGAGAAATGAAATTTCCGCCCTTATCAATCAGAGCAATTTTGCAGCCTGTGCGAAGCCCTGGGTCCACACCCAAAACCACTTTCGGACCATAAGGCGATCCCAAGAGCACTCGCTTGACGTTTTCAGCAAAAACCTTGATCGCATCTTCGTCAGCTTTGTCTTTCAAAGTGCGGTGCACTTCATTGGTGATCGAAGGAACCACATAAACAGTCAATGCCAGCTTTGCGCAAGTTTTCAGGAAAGTGCCGACATTGGTGTCGGGCGTTGAGGTTGCGAATTTTTCATATTTGGAAAGAAGAATGTCGTCTTCCGCTTTCACTTCAACTGCCAACTCTTCTTCCTGCCATCCTCGTCGCATCGCCATGTAGCGATGGCTGGACTTAGCATCCAAGAGGGACTTCACTGGCTCTTCAAATTCCGAATACATTTCGAATTTCGAGTGCGGTTTGAACCCCTTGGCCCGCTTGGAAATGACTTTTCCTTTTTCAAAGTAGTTTTGGTGAACCACTTGGCGAAGCTCCGGATCATTGGCGATTTTTTCAATCAAAATATCCTGAGCGCCCTTGAGAGCTTCATCATAAGTCATGATTTTTGCGGCTGGGTTCAGGAAATTCTTCGCTTTGATTTCCATCGTCGCATCATCTTTGATGAGACCATGCCCCATGTCCCAAATCCATTGAGACAAAGGCTCCAAACCAGCTTCGCGAGCGATTGTCGCTTTTGTTTTCTTTTTCTTTTTGAAGGGACGATAAATTTCTTCGAGCTCACCCAGGTCCCAGCTGATCTCGATGCGCTTTTTCAATTCTTCAGTGAGGTTGTTTTGCTCGCCGATTTCCTTGATCAGAAAGGCCTTGCGCTTGACGATCTCTTGATAAGTTTCATTCGCATCAATTGCGGCGCGGATTTGAACCTCATCTAAATTCCCCGTCTTTTCTTTTCGGTAACGGGCAATGAAGGGAACCGTGGCACCTTCAGCCGTGAGCTCAAGAACCGCTTGCACCGATTTCGGTGAAACGTTGGGGACATGTTTCGACAAATAACTGACAAGAGTTTGTTCCATCATCAACTCCGTTTGAAATTCAGGATTTACATGAAATCAGAAAAAATTACTTGTGTCGATACATGATCAGACCGTGAGTGGGATCATATGGCGAAACCCCTACTGTCACTTTATCTCCGACCACGACGCGAATATTGAAACGGCGCATTTTGCCGCAGAGTTTCGCTTGAATTTCAACTTGGTTCTCAAGTTGAACTTTGTAGATACCGCCAGCGAGGGCGTCCACTATCTTACCATCTAATTGTGCCAAATCGTCTTTTGCCATCTGAGGATAGGTTTTACGCGAGTTGCCCGCCCGCTTGCAATCAAAAAAGCAGGAAAAAGGACTCCTTAACCCGCCTTGTAGTTGCTAATCAGCATCTTGGGACCACTTTCAAAGAGGACTTCCAAGCGATCATTCTGGATAGACAGGATAAAACCCCATCCCAAAACTTTGTGCTGAATAGGCTTATTGGCTTCGAAAGTCGCCGACATATTGTAGGGAGCTGCTTTTTCAGATCCATATTTGTCTTTGTAATCACTCCAGCGCTTGAGATCTTCAGATTGGAGTTTGTCACTGGCAGCTTTCGCGGCTTTTTCCTTTTTGCTCATTTTCGGTGCCGGAGCTGCTTCTTCGACTGGCGCGGCAGCCACTTCTTTGGGAGCTTTCGGCTCTTTGACTTCCTTCACAGCTTTCACTTTTACTGGTGCTTCTTTTTTCGCAGTCACTTCTTTTTTAGGAGCGGCTTCCTTTTTGACTGCCACAGCCTTTTTTTCGGGCTTTGCTTTCGCAGCCGGCTTTGCTGAAGCTTTTTTAGCGACTGGTTTTTTTGCGGCCTTGGCCATAACAAACCTCCTGCAAACTGAAAGACATGAAATGGATTGCTTCTCATATATAACTTGGCTTAACTAGACAGCAATTCCTTGTTTACATTATTTTGCGGAGCAGCAGATGAGTTCACTCCCCTTAGTCCCAGCCAAACGAATCAGTGAAATTGCCGAAAACCCCGCTTACTCAAGCTTCCTTCAGATCCTCCAGAAAAGTGATCAAGCCCAAGCCAGCAAGGCCGTCGAGCCGCATTTGGCTTCTCCAGAAACGCTGTGCTTTGTCTCCACGCCCGAACACTTGCAGAAAGCTTTGCAAGGGAAGGCGAGCATTCTGGTGGCCTTGAATAAAATGAAACTAACTGCTGACTCTGTCCCCGCCGAAGTCGCTCTTTACTCGACACCTTCAATCAGCGGAGCCATGGCTCTCATACTCCCTTTATTTGATCAAAAAAGTCAGCGCTTCCCCATTGGCATTCATCCGACCGCATCCATCGATCCTTCCGCTCAAATTGGCAAAGAAGTCCGAATCGGCCCTTTTGCTATTGTGGGCGCCAATGCCCGCCTTGGCGATGGCGTATGGGTTGGCGGCCACTGTGTGATTGAATGCAATGCTCAAATCGGAGCCCGAAGCATCCTGCATCCACATTCCTTCATCGGCGCAAATTGCCAAGTGGGGCGTCACTGTGAAATTCATCCGCATTCCACCATTGGCTCCGATGGCTTTGGTTACGTGCAAGGTCCGGATGGCCGCAGGAACAAAGTTCCGCAATTGGGAATTGTCGTCTTGGAAGATCACGTTGAGCTGGGAGCCAATTGTGCGATTGACCGCGCCACTTTGGGCGAAACTCGAATCGGCGAAGGCACCAAGTTCGACAATCTTTGCCACGTGGCCCACAATTGCAAAATCGGAAAACACAATGTTTTTGCTGGCGGTTTTTTCGTAGCGGGCTCCAGTGAAATTGGCGACAACTGCATGGTCGGCGGCAATTCTGTCGTCAGTGATCACATCAAAATTGGCGACAATGTCATTCTCGGCGGTTTGGCCGGAGTGACGAAAGACATTTCAGAACCTGGAGCCTATGCGGGGTTCCCAATAGAGCCGATGAAAGATGCGCTGAGGACACTTTCCAGTCTTCCACATTTGGCGAGCATGAGAAAACAATTGGCACAAATCCGAAAACATCTCGGCATCAACGAGGAGTAAACAATGATTTCATACGAGATTTATAAAATTCTTCATTTAGCAGGAATTGCTCTTATTCTCTTAGGGTTGGGAACTGTATTGGGCGGATACGCTATCAGCAAGAATGTCCCTGGCAAATTGCGCCTGACGGGTTTTCTCACCCATGGCCTGGGAATGGTCTTGGCTTTGACCGGAGGATTCGGAATGGCCGCCCGCTTGGGAATGGCATCGGGCTTTCCGCAATGGATTTACGCAAAAATCGCCATTTGGTTTTTGTTGGGAGTGGGCATTTCTTTGGCCAAGAGAAAAGCGTCTTGGGCTCTGTCCCTGATTTTATTTTACACTTTCTTGGTGGCCGCAGCTGCAGGCTTGGCTCTCTTCAAACCCGGCGCTTAATCGCCTATCGCCGGGCTTTCTTTCAACACAACTTTTCGTTCATTAATGCATGGAGTACTTGAGGAATCGGCACTCCAAAGGACCATTGTAGACGAAATGCTTTCTCGTCGCTTTGAGATGCATATCCAAAATCAGGTCTTTGTTTCCGGAAAGAATCCAAGCGTCCCAACCTTTGAATCGGTGCTTCAAAGTGAAGCCGAGGTCACGGTAAACGTCTCGAAGATTGTCCTCATCTCCCAAACGAGCGCCGTAGGGAGGATTGGTGACGATGGTTCCCTTTTCAACTGGCGGCGCAACCGTCGCAATACTTTCTGATTTGAATTGAATCACATGATCGACGCCCGCTCGACGAGCGTTGTCTTTCGCCATTTGCAAAACTTTTCGGTCGATATCGTAACCGAAAAAACCGAACTCCAGATCTTCTTTTTCCTGGTTAGCCGCCTCTTCAACCACTCGATCCCAAGCTTCCTCATCGAAGCCCTGCAAATCCATGAATCCGAAATGTCGGCGATGCGAACCCGGCGCAATGTTCAGAGCCATCATCGCCGCTTCAATCAGAATCGTTCCAGAGCCACACATGGGGTCAACAATCGGCGACTGCCCATCCCAATCGGCCAGCATCAAAAGACCCGCGGCCAAATTCTCTTTCATCGGAGCTTCGCCTGTTTCTTTGCGATAGCCCCGCATGAAAAGCGAATCTCCGCTGGTATCGACCATCACATGAAAGTGATTTTTCACGCCTTTTATGAAAATGCGCAAATGCGGATTTTGAGTGTCCACGTCCGGACGCACTCCGAATTTATCTCGGAATTGATCGACGATGGCATCTTTGACTTTCATCGCCGTGAAGCGCTGATCAACAATGGCGCAGTCTTTGATCGTCGCTTCAATTTTGATCGTTTGCTTTACATCGATGTATTTAGTGAAATCATGCTTTCGCAAATTGTTGTAAAGATCGTCACCATTGTAGGCGGGGAAATCCAGTACGGGCTTTAAGATTCGAGAAGCCAGGCGAGACTGCAAATTGGCTTTGTAAACACCTTCCCAATTGGCATCAAAGAAAACACCGGCTGAAATTTTCTTCAGTCCGGAAAATCCCAATTTTTGAAGTTCAATTTCCAGTGGATCGACAAGACCTTTGGCAGTGCTAGCAAGAAACTGAGGCATCGTGAGCTCCCTTCGAGTTGATTCGTCGGGAGCTTCCCATTTCAGTCGTGCGACCATCGCACCCTGAAAACTATGTCTCCCGATATTTTGGACCGCCCCCGCCTTCAGGGACTGTCCAATTGATATTTTCAAACGGGCACTTAATATCACATGTTTTGCAGTGGATACAGTTCGTATAGTTAATTTGTAAATCTAACTTGGGACGACCATCGCCGTGGGTTTCGCCATTTCGAGCTGGCACCATTTCATAAACCTGGGCCGGACAGAAATGATTACAAGGTGACTTGAAATTAGGCTCACAGACATTCCGGCAGACATCCCCGTCCTGCAAAAGAAGGTGGTTGGGAGAGTCCTCATCATGAGTCGTACCGGTCAAGTAAACCGAACTGAGTTTGTCGAAGAAGAGCTGACTGTCGGCTTTTGGAAGCTGGTTTTCAGGCAACTTCAAGCCATCGACAGTGCCCCAGACTTCCGCCACTTTTTGAGTGGTTCCAGAGTCTTTGTGCACACTCATGCCATCGAAGAGACCTCGCCCGCCAGTGATTTCTTGAAGCGCAATCAATGGCAAAGATTGAACGATTCCTTTGCTCAAGGTTTGGTGGAAGTTGCGAACTCGATAAAGCTCTTTGCCAATAAAGCTCGCTTCCACCGCTTCAGCATAAGACTTCAATGTGTTGTGAGAAAAATCTTGTTTCAAAATCCCCTCAAGGGCGGCTTCGGCAGCCAGCATTCCGGATTTCATCGCCAAGTGAATGCCCTTGAGCTTTTGAACATCGACCATGGAAGCGGAATCACCCGTCACCATCCAGCCATCACCCGCAAGCTTCGGCATCGAGTAATAACCGCCCGCGGGAAGAGTTTTCCCCCCATAGGCAATCACCTTCCCGCCAGCCAGCATTTTTTGCAGGAAGGGATGAGTTTTCAATTTTTGCAATTCCCGATGCGGATCCAACAAGGGATCTTTGGAGTCCAAATATGCAACCAGACCCAAAGCAATTTTGTCTTCAGGCAAAGTATAAATGAAAGTCCCACCGATGCTTTTCTTCAATGGATAACCCATTGTGTGGATGACCTGTCCAGGAGTCACCGTACCCGCAGGCATTTGGATGATTTCTTTGACCCCTTCTTCGAAAACTTCCTCGTTGCGACCTTCGCGCAAATTCAGCTTCTTGGAAACTTGCTTGAACAAAGATCCACGAGGACCTTCAGCAAAAATCACCACTTTCGATTTCAAAATCAAACCAGGTTCAAAATTAGCTTTTGGCTTGCCGTTTTTATCTCGCCCTTTGTCGCCTGTGCGAACTCCAACAATTTTCTGGCCGTCATAAAGTGCTTCGACAGCAGCAAACCCTGGAAAGATATTGATTCCGCGGGCTTCGCACTTCTCACCCAACCAACGATTGAATTTGGAGAGAGAAATAATGTGATTGCCCTTATTGTGAAATGGCGGAGGAGTGATTGGAAGTTTGAAACCGCCTTTGTCCGACAAATAATAAACCGCATCTTCGATCACTTCAGATTCGAGAGGGCACCCCTCGTCTTTGAAATTTGGAAGAAGCTCTTGGAGAGCGGCGGTTTTCAAAACAGCACCTGAAAAACTGTGCGCACCCACTTCAGATGCTTTTTCCAAAACAACAATCATTTGCTCTGGAATGGACTCACCGCTTTTTTTGCCTTCTGCAATAGCTTGATTGTGTTTCTCGATTTGTTGAGACAAATGAAGGGCGCAGGAAAGTCCCGCAGCACCCCCACCCACAATCAAAACATCCACATCCATTTCTTCGCGAGTGACTCCCTCTGGGAGTTCATTGAAATCAGCCATACCACTTCCTTTTTGATCAATCATGAGCTGCGTCTGCAGGTTCAGGCTCCGGAGCTTCCGTTGCCGGCCCCATTTTGCGGGTGGCTTGCGGCAATTGCGCTTGAACTTTCAAAGGATCTTCATCGCTTCCACCTGGGTAGAGTTTCTTTTTTGCGCGATTGCGAATCTCTTGCTCTTCTGGCGTCAACAGCGCGTGAGAAGACAGCGTCTCAGCTGCCCAGCTCATTTGAATTCCGAGGATTATCATGAACGCCATGAGAAATTTCATTGGACCACCCCAAATAAGTGCCCCTATTTGAATGGAATTTGGGAAAATTGTCACGCTTTTCAAGGCCAGCAAAGGATCTTAGAGGCGTCTATGGCCCTGCATCGGAATCTGACGGCGCACAGCCTCGATTTTGGCTTTTTCAAGCTCCAAAACAAAAACTTCTGGCGAATCTGAAGACCCTTTGGCGATCACTTTCCCCCATGGGTCTATGGCCATACTGTGACCGTAAGTTTTCCGTTGATCGCCCTTGGAATTGACATGGTTCCCAGCCTGAGCGGCTGCAATGATATAGCATTGGCTTTCAATTGCACGAGCCCTCAACAGGATTTCCCAATGGGCTTGCCCAGTCTGTGGCAAGAAAGCCGCAGGAACAAGAATCGCGTCCACTGAATTTTTCGCATAAACCGAAAAAAGTTCCGCAAAACGCAAGTCATAACAAATTGTCTGCCCGATCTTCCAAGGCCCCATGCTCAAAACGGCCGGAGTGGGGCCATGGTGAAAGACATCGGATTCTCGAATCGGTTTTTGGCCATCCAAAGTGATGTCAAACAAATGAATTTTCCGGTATGTGCATTGAACCGCGCCATCCGGAGTCACCAGAATAGAGGCATTGACAAGCTTGTCTTCTTCTTTGAGTGGGACCGAACCTAAATGCAAAGAGACTCGACGCTCAGAGGCTAATTTTTTGAGCTGTTCAAAAACAGAGTGAGATAAATCTAAGCCCGGGATTTTTTCGCCTTCTTTGAGGCGCATATACAGGCAATTTTCCGGAAAAAAAGCGATATCGAAATCTGTCGGAACAGAATGAATTAAACCCTCCATTTGCTGAAAGTTTTCATCGACATCGTCAATCGAAGTCATCTGACAAACTGCAATTTTCAGATTTTGATTCATGCTTCAATCCAAAGCGGATGACACTCGCGCTTCGCTGATATCCTTGCACTTCCAAGAAGCTTTTTCCAGATTTTCTCTGATATTCGATAAAACTTTGAAGCAAGTCTGATTTTCTTTTGAGCTGCTGACGATTTGATCGACCCCACTTTTGGTGTAGGTCGTAAAACAACTGCCATTGTCGCGATTCTGCACTCGCAAAGTTCGAACTGCCGATTGATGTTTGCAGATCAAATAAGTGATTTCTTTTTGAGTTTGCGCTTCTGCCGCTGGCGCACTTGGCTTGACCTCTTCAGCGAAGCTCAAAGTTGTCATGAGTGAAAGAGCCAAAACCAAAATCCAATTGGTCCGTCCCATGGAAAAGCGACCCATAAGTAATCCTCCGTAGTCCCTATCTGAAACGGTTTTTTTAACCCCGTTCTGAAGAAGACCTAGGTCCAGTTCTGAAGGATACAGGTACAGTTCGAGACCCTCGAAAGTCAAAGCCCCCACCCGCAACCTGTGCTCGGTGGCAAAAACAAATAAAAAAGGCTCTGTTTCCAGAGCCTTTTAACAGTTTTGAGCTGAATTCTGATTTCGATTAAGCAGATTTGCTAGCTGTTTTCTTTTTGCTGGTTTTCTTTCCAGCTTTAGCAGCAGGAGCCGCTTCCAGGAGCTTCACGTTTGAGTAATCGAAGAAAGATTCGATCTGCTTCAAACCATCTTTCTTGTCGAAGTGAGTCATCACTTTCACGCCTTGAACTTTGACCTTCATTTTAACTGAGTCAACAGCCAAAACAGTGCCTTTTTTGCCTTTATCTTGGCCGGCAATCACTTCAACTGTCGCGCCCTTACGAATTTTCAATTTGTTAGCCATAATTCCCTCTTACGCCTTTTTCTTCGCGCTCATTTTGCGGCGAATGCGATTTTTCACATCCAAAGCTCTTTTCGAGAGAACCTTGTCATCTTGATTGAGAATAAAAGTATCAAATCCGCCAGTGTGCTCCATATCACGGATAGCGCTTGTCGCGATTTGCAGGCGAACCATTTGGTTCAGTGCGCGGCTAAATATGCGTTTTTTCTGCACATTTGGCTGTGCTGTCGACTTGGTTTTGATATTAGAGTGGCTCACCAGGTTTTTTACCACAGGGCCTTTACCCGTTAATTCACATCGGCTCATTGAAATCTCCTTAGAAATCAGAAATGTCGTGTTTAGCCAAAAAGAAGCTTGTTGGCAACAGCAATTTACAGTATATCCTTAGCCTCTCGTTTGAGATTTGAAAAGGATAACAGCAGATGAAAAAGAATTCACGCAGCAAATATCGTCAGGAATTTACCGGGGACCATCTCTTTGATTACAAAGATCCAATGAGCCTCACTCGCTTTATCAGCGATGGCGGAAAAATCACTCCAGCTCGCATTGCTAAATTGAGCCTCGCTCAGCAAAAGCAAGTTGCTGCTGCAGTTAAAAAAGCTCGCAATCTCGCCCTTCTTCCAAATGGAATGGCCGCTTTCGACACTTTCCACCGTTCTGAATCCATTTCTCCAGTTCCTTTCGAAATCTAAAGTTTCGAAGTGATTTGAAAACGAGAAAAGAAAAAGCCGAATTCAATTCGGCTTTTTTCGTTGCTCGAACTTCAGACCGACTGAATCCTCAGATGCGGCCTTCTTTTTTAGCCTTGATGGTTTCTGTATAAGAATCAACGAAGAGGCAAATCAAAAGCAAAATGAACACATAGCTCGAGCTTTTGTGCAATTGTGAGCCTGTGATACCAGCCACTTGGATCAACTCAAAAGGCATATCCCAATAAGCCAACCTCAATGCAAGAATCGGCAACACACTGAAAATTAAAAAAACCAAAGCCCCCCAGAACGTGGGCCGCTTTCGAAACTCAGCCTGCTTCGACTCCCAAAATATAATCCCCAGAGTGCTGAATAAAAATAAGCAGCTCGCGAGCAAAGCCGCGAGCTTCCTATCCGCAATGAACTGAAAACTCAAAGTGACAAGAATGACGACCAAGACTTCTAAACGGAGATAATTTCGATATCGACTATTGATTCTCATAAATTCAACTTTTCCATATTCTTGGACCGGCGTCCAATTTCAACGCAAATCGCAGGCCTCAAATCAAATAAGGTCCAGCTCGTATGCCAAGAGCTTGGCTTTCAAATTGAAATGTCCCCTTGGCAAATATCTCAAGAGGGGGATCCAATGAAACAACTGTCTGCTATTCAACTTTCAAAACTTCAATCTGACTTGAAAGGCTTCGGCCTCAATCCAGATCAGTGGCGAATTCTAAGAGAAAAAAACAGTCTCTACCGAGTGCAATCCAAGCGCGACAAAAGCTTTTACTTCCAGGGCACAGTTGGCTCTCAAATGAATAAGCCTCAATGGCAAGAACTCAAACTGATCAGCATTTAGTGGTAGAGATCGCATCTGACTGAAAATAAACTTTTCGACCAAATCTCTTCAGGAGAGAGAGCCTCTGAGGCTTTCTTCATCGTTTGGCAATTCAAACACTGCCCGTTTTCCAGAATGGGAGCTTCTCCGGGCAGAGTTTGTTGCACATTCAAACGAAAATTTTCCCACTCTTCTTGCCCATAGGCTTTCATATAATTGGCTTTGAGTTGGCAATAGAGCGCTAAATCCGTCGCCTCCAACCAAGCGGTCTTTGCTGAGCCCCCAGCCTCTGGCGGCCGATCTCCCCATGCAATTTGCACCATCAGCTGCAAGCCCTTAACGAGAGCCCGTTGAATTTCCGGTGCGCTCCCCAGCTCAGGCAAACACTCCTGCGGGGAAGCTTCAAGGTCGCGATTTACCTTTTTCAACAAGACAAACAGTTCATAACAAGCCCCGGGGCTGTTTCCCATTTTGCAAGTTTCCAACAAACGATCAAATGCCGCTGGACGAGTTTTTCCCTCGTTCTCTCTTGGGTATGTGAGTCCAGCTTGAGCCAATTTGAAAGTTTCCAATTGGGAATTGCAGACGGAGTGCGGCTCTTGAATCAAGAAAATCAGAAATATCCCCGTTAAAAGCGCCGCAAAGACTAAAAGAGGTCTTGGAATTTGATTGAGCATGAAAACAATTCTACGGAGCTTCCTCCTGAGCGACAATGCAGAGCTGCGTTATTTGCCATGATTTGACAAAATTCTCCGGAAAGGCTTATTCTGCCGACCTTCCAGCAGTCGGGGAGTAGCGCAGTTTGGTAGCGCATCTGGTTTGGGACCAGAGGGTCGCAGGTTCAAATCCTGTCTCCCCGACCATCTTTTCTTTATCACTAATTATTGATTTCATTCTCCGCTGATGATGCGGCCTTAAATCGCCGAGTTTCCGTATTATATTCTGAAAATTGATAAACCCACTCATCATATGCTTTTAAGAATTTTGAAATAAAATCTTTCGTTGCGACTTTCGAGATCCTCCCTTGCACGTCGAACATTTCGTCTGCATGGCCAATATACGCTTCGGGTTGTTGCATCGCCGGCATGTCTAAAAAGACAAGGGATTGGCGGAGATGATGATTTGCCCCAAATCCCCCTAAGGCTCCAGGAGAAACACTGATAATTGCTGCAGGCTTTTTTGCCCATACAATTTGTCTATATGGTCTGGAACCAATATCGATCGCATTCTTCAAAACTCCAGGAATTGATCGATTGTATTCGGGAGTCACAAAAATCACTCCATCGAAGCTCTTGAGACGATTGCGAAATTCCACCCATGAACGAGGTGGCTGCGCTTCCAGATCTTGATTATAAAGTTGCAGGTCACCGATTTCGAGAACCTCAAGTTTCAAATTTTGAGGAGCCAAATCGATCACATTTTTCGCCATTTTTCGACTCAAAGACTCTTTGCGAAGGCTACCTACGATCACTGCAACTTTCTTTGGCGCCACTGGAATCTCCTTCTTGTTTGCTGTTTATAAATATCTGTATAATTTTTCTTTGTTGGCCGCGGCCTCTTTCGTTTTCAAAATCGGAGCTACCTAACAAGTGGATCATGGCTGCAAGTTTCTCGCCGAACTACTTTGTCTTGAATCATCTTTTAAAAAGGAAAAGCAAATCCAGTGGGGCATCATTCCACTTGGAACTTCTTGCTCAAACGAAATGTTCCGCCTCAGGGGCATTGAGAAAACTTATCGAGCTAAATCAATGTCGCAATTTGGTTGTGGAAATGGCGAGCCCCCTCCGCAAACACGGGTAGCCATGCGCGTCAACGAGAGAGAGCTGGGCCAAATTTGAATGAATCACCCATCCTTTGACCTAGATTGGCAACATCCCATTGATGATCATATTTCTGTCGATCAAAATAATGTTTTGTAGGAGATCGAGGATGTCAGAACCATTCAAACTTGAGCCCATTTCCACTGGCTTTAAAGTCCGCGGAACACTCAATGAGCAAGTTTCCTTGGATGAAGTTGCCGCTGTCATCGCATCCAAGTCAGATTTAAAAGTAATTGAATTTGATTTCAGCCATTCCAAAATGTTGACCTCGGTCGGCGTGATGACGTGGTTGAAGTTACTAGAAAAAGTGTCGGCGCCATATTATTATTCATCCGCGCCTATTTGGCTCGTTAGCCTATTCAACTCGATTCCAGGGTTTTTCAAAGAAAATCAATCTTATATCAAGAGCATGGAAGTGCCTTTCTTTTGCTCGAGTGAAAACCAAGATCGTCCAGTTCTTCTTCGAATTGGCTCTGATATTCCTCTTTTAAATAACTACAAAAATTTCGAGCTACCCGACATTACCGACAATGGTCAGGTTTACACATTGGACCTAATTCCGGAGCGCTATTTTGCATTTCTCAGTCAGCGCCACCAGGAATTTTTGAATTTTCAAACCAAATTTCAAATCAATCCGGGGGATCAAAAATGAAAACAGTCCAAGTGCATTTGAGGAAAAAAGATTTTGACTCAGGCGACCTCAAACCCTTGCTCGACTTAAAGCCAGACTTCATCATCGCTTTCGCCGACGTTCAATGGGCCACGGACAAAATTCTTATGAAAGAAGTCAAGAAAGCCATCGGCAACATTGAATTGGTGGGTTGCTCAACAGCAGGTGAAATCTCAAATATGGGCCTGCTGGAAAACTCAATGGTTCTGACCGGAGTAAAGTTGGAGAATTCAACTTCGAAATTTAAAATTGCAGTTCAAAAAGTCGAAGGCGATCAAATGCAAGTTGGTCGAGATCTGGGGAAAACACTTTTGACACCTGACTTAAAGGGCATTTTTCTTTTCGCTCCTGGAGTGACTATCCAAGGTTCAACTTTTTTGTACGGCTTGAAAGAAGTCGTTGGACAAAGACCAACGGTGGCCGGCGGCTTGGCAGGTGACAGCGGAAAATTCAAACAAACGGCCGTCTTTCACAACGACTCAATCACCACAGACTGCGTTGTCGGTTTGGGTTTTTACGGCGAAAAAATGGCCATGGTTCACAGTGCCCGAGCAGGATTCCGTTCATTTGGCGGCGTTCGAAAGATTACCAAAGCTGAAAACAACCTGGTTTACGAAATTGATGATCGCCCAGCTCTCAAAGTTTATAAAGAAGCTCTGGGAAAGCATGCAGAAGATTTGCCTGCAACAGGCCTGATGTTTCCATTTGCAGTTCTGAACAATCAAATGTCAGAAACTGGACTGATTCGCGGCGTTTTAAACGTTGATGAAGGTGACCAATCAATTGTTTTGGCCGGTGACGTTCAAACCGGAACCTATTTCAAACTGATGCGAGGTGAAAATCAGAGCTTGATTAACGGCGCGAAAGAAGCAGCTGATTTCATCGCCAGTGCCGTTCCAAAAAGCTCATTGGCCCTTCTCGTTTCTTGCATTGCCCGACGCATGGTTATGGGTGAAGCCGTGGAAGACGAAATTGAAGCGGCAGTTGACTCACTCAAAAATTGCGACAACGTGGCCGGCTTTTACTCTTATGGTGAATTTGGACCATTCTTCACGCAAGGAGATTGCCAACTCCACAATCAAACAATGACTATCAGCATTTTGAGCGAGTACACTTAATGCAGAATCGTGTCTTACGCCGACACGTAAAAAAATTTCTCCAGCTCGAGTCAGAAACTGATCTCGTGAGCGTCAAGAATTATCTCGACACTCTGAAAGACAAATCGGAGATTCTCTCCCCGCAAACGCTCTCATTCATCGAGGGCTTTGACGAATTCTTTGGCTCACTTGACAAAGCTTTTGATGAGTACGATCGAGTCCTCAAGGCGCGTGAAACTTCCATCGAAATTGGCGAAGCGGAAACCAATCGCGCCAATGAAGTTGTTCAACAAGAACTCATGAAGCGAGATGCCGCGCTTCGAAAACTCAAAGATATTCTCAAAAAACTTGATGTCTCGACCGAATCTGGTGGAGATGAATTGGTTGAATTAGTCAAAAAGGTCGAGGGCCTCGTTCGTCGAAATATCGAACACTCGAAAGATCTGGAAATTATCTTCGGACTCAGCCTTCGAATTTCGGGTAGTCGAAATCTCAGAGAGCTCAGTGACCGTCTTCGAGAGTGCGTCGGAAGACTAACCGAAAGTCCAGCCGATTGTTTTGCTTACTTTCATTCGAAGCAGTTCAGCATTGGCAAATCAGATCGATACGCCCACTTCACGGACCAAGAAGCTCCAGAGTTGCGATCCTTAGGCGACGCTTATCGCTCTGGTGTCTTGGCTCTGACCATTGAAACTTCGAGTCAGACGGAACCAATATTGATGGTCATCGCCAATCCCAAAGAGAACTCGAAGAAATGGGGTGACACTTCTCGAGTTAAGCAACTTTGGAAAGCTCTCACACCAGCTATTTTATCAACTTGCGAAGTTATTCGATTTGTACAAGAAGAAAAACAGAATCTTAAAATTCAGGCTGACCTGAAAATGGCCAGCCTCGTGCAGCAGAACTTGGTGCCGTCGGAAAACCTTCTACAGTCGGACGAACTGCAAGTAGCTAGCTGGTTTCAAGCGGCCTCTGAAGTCGGTGGAGATTGGTGGGGTCATTACCATCTGAGCGATGGGCGCCATTTGCTTCTGGTGGCCGATGTCACAGGTCACGGAACAGCCAGTGCTTTGCTCACAGCTGTTGTAAAAGGCTATTGCGATTCGATTCCAACTCGAAACAGTTTCGAACCAGGGGATTTTTTTCTGGAAATCGATCAAATGGTTGCGAAATCATTTGCGGACCATCAAAAGCTTCTGACAATGGCCGCAGCCATCTATGATCCAAAAACCCGAATGCTCAGTCTACTCAATGCCGGCCACCCTGTTCCCTTACTCTTGAAAAGCTCTCCCGAATCGGACAAAGCACCCTTGGTTGAACTCGATCGCCTCAATGGACCCATTCTCGGCATGGGCGGAAAAAATTTGAAAGCATCAGATTTCAATAAATTCTCAACCACGGTTTCAAAAGGCGACAAATTGATCCTGTATACGGACGGACTAACTGAAGCCGTCTCTGCAAGCGGTCAAATTTTCACTGAACTCAGTTTGCTCAGAGTTCTCAGAATGATCCCTTCCGACTGTAAAGCTGGTCTCCTACGGGATACTATCCGAGAAAAGCACAAGAAGTTTCTCTCTGAAACTCCATTGGCAGATGATATTTCTTTGATTGTTGTCGAATTTTTATAAATCACTTCTCACTCAACTTGATCAGCGATCAATGCATTTTCGTCGACCAATTTCCGCCATAGATTTGCTAGACTCGTTGCTGGTGATGGATAGTCAAAATACTTCATGATGAGAGGTCGATAAACTTCTGCGACTTCGGGATTTCCATGCCCACCAAACTCATTGCGGTGATACCAGCGCAAGGCCCCCATGACGTGATTCTCTTCGCCCAAAAGACTGTTTCCAAAATTCTTGGGCCGAGTGATCGAATAGATATATCGATTAAATTCTGAGATGGGCGTCGGCTTGTAGAAAGCAGCCATGAGATGCTGAATCATCACATTGTTATCATCAACATCATCTTGCCGTTTCCAGCGAGGAACAAAGTGATCGTCTCTCAGGTGAAAAGGCAGAGCTGTGATCAAAGTGCCGACAAACTCTATGGAGTCATAAACGATCAACAAAGGATAAAAGGGTGCTGTCCACCACCCGCCAGCACGAATAAACTGGGCCACATTCAAATGCATTGGGTCCGGAATCTTAAAATCATTTTCACCATCACCAATTCTCAAAAAATTCTGCGCAAACATTCCTCTTTGAACTGTAGCTTTGAATAGTCTCCACAATCTGGGATAATCTTCATAAGCAGCGCAGTAGGCAATGACTGGAAGCAATTGATCTCTCGAAGTCGCATCTGGATTTGAATACCATTTTGCGGGATCCGGATGCCGAATATAGATACCCGGTTGCACTTCAAACTTTCCAATAAGAACTTCAGCCGGAGGCCTTTGAAGCATTCCAACCGAAGCAATGCCGCGCTTGTCGTTTGGATCAGTCACATGCACCAGATTATTTACATGATCGTAAGCGAGTTTCATCCCAAAGGCATACATGCCCTCGCGGTGTAGAGTATCACCACCGTCCATGTCTTTTTGAACAATAACGGCATATGCGTCGATGTACATGTTCTAATTTTAGAACAGAATCATGTTTCGCGAGACAGCCTTCCCGAAAGCCACTGACAGATTGGATTTGGCCTATGAGAAATCAATAAATGATCTCAGGATGAGACATAACAACGATTTAACTTTCGCTCTTTGGAATAATGACTTCCTGTTTTTTCAATATCCTCGTCCGGTCTCTCACATGACGAACACCTTGCACTCCACGAAGGCCGTGAACAACCCGCCCCTGCATTTGCTCATCAGGAAAAGTTCCAAGCAACGTCAAATTTGAATCTCTTACGTCCACTTCAATTTCCGCGACATCTAAGCCGGGAAAATTCTTTAAGAAATGCCAAACACATTCTTGAATCCGAGTGTCAGAGGGAGGATTGGCTGCAAGTCCCTTTTCCACATAGTACTCTTCGGACATTCTCTTTTTTTCGAAATTTTTGTTCACTGGCGATGATTGAGATCTCGGCTGAAAAGGCATAAATCCTCCCAATTAATTAATTCACCAAACTTTGTGGAACTTCTCGATGTCCACCCCGCCTTCCCCAAAGATCGGCAATCTCTTGTTCATCCAAAGTTTCCCTTTCAAGAAGCAATCGGACACCTTCCTCCATGAAATTCTGATGTGCCCGAATTGACTGAATGGCCATTTGAAAGCCTCGATCCAAAATCTTTTTTATTTCCGAATCTATATCTTGGGCCGTTTTTTCACTCATTGACGTCGGTTGCACCGATTGTTGATCAGAGGGCAGAAATGGAGACCGCTTAATTTCAAAAGTTGCACATCCCAAAGCGTCACTCATCGCGTACTGTGTTACCATTGAGCGGGCAATTTCTGTCGCTTTCACCAGATCATCAGCAGCACCAGTTGAAACAGTCGGAAAAAAAATCTTTTCAGATGCTCTCCCGCCCAACAGAACTGAAATTTTGGCCATTAGCTCCTGGTAATCAATAAGATACCGATCTTCGATGGGTCTTTGTATTGTATAACCCAAACTTCCCATCCCTCGGGGAATGATACTGATTTTGTGCAGGCGATCGTTCAGATGCGAATCGAGCAGGACCGTTGCATGACCCATTTCATGATAAGCCACTCGTTTTTTTTCCTCCGGATTCATCAGCTTTTTCTTTTGCTCAAGTCCAGCGATCACTCGTTCAATTGCCATCGTAAAATCAATTTGACTTACTTTCTCCGCATTTCTCCGAACCGCCGTAAGTGCTGCTTCATTCACCAGGTTGGCAAGGTCAGCTCCCGAAAACCCAGCTGTTAAGGTTGCAACTTTTTCAAGGCTGGTCTCTGGATCCAATTGTATTTTTCGAGAATGAACTTTGAGAATTTGCAGTCGACCAATCTGATCGGGAAAACCGACTAGAATCTGTCGATCAAAACGTCCTGCCCTCAAAAGGGCCGGATCCAAAATCTGCGGCCGATTAGTCGCTGCCAAAATAATAAGTCCATGGGAAGTGTCAAATCCATCCATCTCTGCCAGCAACTGATGAAGAGTTTGCTCCTTTTCATCATTTGCGCCAGAAGCCGCGACACCATAAATTCGGGCTTGTCCTAAAGCATCAATTTCATCAATGAAGATGATACACGGAGCTTGGTTTCGAGCATCTTGAAAAAGTTCGCGAACTCGGGCGGCACCCAATCCAACAAACATTTCAACAAACTCAGAGCCATTAATTGAAAAAAATGGAACTTTCGCTTCTCCTGCCAAAGCTCGCGCCAACAGAGTCTTGCCGGTTCCCGGAGGACCGACAAGCAAAATTCCCTTGGGGGCTCTGCCGCCAACTTTAGTGTACTTCGCCGGGTCTTTTAAAAAACTGACAACTTCCTTTAATTCCTCTTTTGCCTCATCCACACCGGCGACATCTGAAAAGGTTGTCTCAACGTCCTTCTCGACAAAAATTTTCGCTCGCGATTTCGCCATTCCAAAAGCGCCACCACGACCGAACCCGGCAGTTCTTCGCATGATATAAAGCCAAATTCCCCAAAAAATGAGAATCGGCAAAATCCATGACAGAGCATTCATTAAAAAAGAGGATGGAAGCGCCGAAAAGGAAACCTTGTTGTCTCGAAGCCGTTCGATCAATGTGTCATCTCGCACCGGCACTGTGAAAAATTCTTTTTTATCATCAACGGGGTTTTTGAACTCACCGACTATTCGATTCTCAGAAATGATGACATTCGAAACTTTCCCAGAATCTATCATCTCCAGAAAATGACTGTAACCAATTTTTTCAACGGAGCGAGAGTAAAAAAAATACTGATCAAGCAAAAACAAGGCTGTCAAAATAAAAACAAAGTAGAAAGCTTTTCCGGGCTTTTGAGGTGCTTTGAGTTTGTTGACATTATTTGATTGAGGCATAGCCCTCCCTTTCTCGAAAAGGAAGGGAGCAACGGCTGTGCCACCTCAAATCATTTACAAATTTTTATTTTAGATTAGAAATGGCTTTTGCCAACCACTGTTGGTGAGCCAGAATATTTGTGTAAACTCCTTCAAAGTCACAGAGTAAGTTCCCTCTGCTTGTGACTCCCCAGAGATAATATTTATCACCTTGTTGAACAAAGGCTGGACCTCCGGAATCACCACTGCAAGTGCCTTGTCCGTGGGATTCATCTAGACGAACTTCGGATTCTGAGATCAGTTTGATCTTTGCTTTAGCTGTTCGCAAAGTTCCGTCTCCAGTCATGTCGACTTGAAAACAGTTTTGCAGATTGTTGTCACACACGATCTCACCGGTCTCAATTCCCTGCATGATCTTTTTTCGATTGGCAGTTCCAGATTCAATGGGCGTGAGCTCAACTTCACTGACGCCAAAGCCGGCCAGGACAGCCTCCACACCAGGAGCAAGTTCAGAATTATGACCCAAGAGAGTCGCCACTTGATATCCGCTCGGCAAACTTCCCGCAAACTTCACGATGGCGATGTCATTTTGATCTGCTGTCTGAGAGGACTCAGTTCCTTCTCCAGTGTAGTGCTCGTGCACTTTCACATCCAGAACTCGACGAACAAATTCCTGTTGAATGTCCAACTCTCGAGCGTTCAATGTTAAGTAGGCATCCAAGCCAAAAATAACTTTCATTTTTGAAGGCTTGCTAATTACACAATGTGCGGCTGTCACGACCACATTTTCAGATATCAAAGTGCCCGTGCATAAAAACTGCTCTTCAACATCATAAACTCCGACGATCATCGAAGAGAGAGTGTCAGAATCTTTTAACTCTTTCCCCCCCACAATCTGAGGAGAATGGGAAGCCGTCATGATCTCAGTCGACTTGGGCTGGCAGGAACAAGCAAACAAAACACTTAAAGAATAGAAAAACAAACGCATGACCCCTCCGGATTTTCAGAAGGGTCCTTATAGGTTTTCCAGAACAGGCCGACAAACGATCGATGATAATTTGAATATTTTTCAACGGCTTTCGGATGATCAATTTAGACGACAGAATCGTTGCTTTTGGCAAAGACCAAGAGACCTTGGCTTTCTAGCTCCAGCGCTTTTTTGACAATCTCTCTTTGAGCATTTTCAATTTTAGTCACAGGCTGAGGTCCCAACTGGGCGATCGCAGCTTTCAGAAGATCAGATCGTCGATTGGCCAGGTCCTTTAGCAGAGCTGCCACAAATTCGGCAGTTTTCCCTCTCAATGCAAGGACCCAACGAACATCGGGAACCTCTTGAAATAAACGCGCTAAACCCTGAGGGTTGGCTCTTAAGAGATCCTCAAATAAAACCAGATTCGCTTTCAAGCGATTGGCCATTTCGGGGTCTTTTGCCAAAATATCGGAAAGAATCCTCTGTTGAGCACGCTCGTCAAGGCCCCGGAGGGCCTCTAAAGCGGCTTTAAACCCGTCTATTTTTCCCATCTCTACTCTCAGATTATCTTGGTTCCCAAAAGTCAGCAAGCGGCCGCCAAAAATGGGTGTCCCGAGTTGCTACACTTCTTTTGAAGAGCATGTTAGAAGCACCAAATGGAATCTCGACCAAATTCCCGAAAATTAATTGAATCAAGACAAGACATTCAACTTCTCGTGGATTCTTTTTACGAAAAGGTTCGCCAAGACAATTTAATTGGCCCCATTTTCACAGAAGTGGCGAAGGTCGACTGGAATGAACACCTTCCTAAGCTCTATAGTTTCTGGAGCGATTTGCTTTTAGGGGAAGACAGCTACCGCGGACGCCCCTTTCCTCCTCACATTCCCTTGAATCTTCAACCAGGGCATTTTGAGCGCTGGCTTTATCTTTTTATTGAAACAGTTGATCAGCACTTTTTCGGAGCAAAGGCCGATGAAGCCAAAAATCGAGCCCTTCGGATTGCCCAGAATTTCATGGCCAACATTTCAATGATTCAAAGACAATAATTGTTATTTGATGGGTAAATCCACGTTTTTAATAACAAAGGCCAGCGTTTCCGCTTCTTCTTTGAGGTAATCAAATCTGCCAGAGGCACCAAAGTGTCCCGCTGAAGTCTTGATCTTCAATAGTAGATCTTCATCACCGGTCTTCATTTCTCTTAATTTCGCAGCCCATTTGGTTGGTTCCCAATAAGTCACACGAAAATCGTGAAGGCCACCTGTGATCAAAAGATTCGGATATCTTTTCCTTTCGACATTGTCGTAAGGAGAGTAACTCTTCATGTAATGATAAAACTCTTTATCATGTGGATCGCCCCACTCTTTGTATTCCATTTTGGTCAATGGCAAGGAATCGTCGAACATGGTATTAATCACATCAACAAATGGGACATGGGCAACACAAACTTGAAACAATTCAGGTCGCATATTGATCACAGCTCCCATCAGCATGCCTCCTGCACTGCCTCCCATTATTGCCAATCGCTTAGCCGTCGTCCATTTTTTGAGAATTAACCACTCAGCCACAGAAATAAAATCATTGAATGTATTTTTCTTTTTCAGAAACTTTCCGTCTTCATACCACTTTCGACCCATTTCTTGCCCGCCCCGGATATGTGCGATCGCGTATGCAAATCCCCGTTTTAAAAGTGGGAGTGCCGTTCGCCGAAAGGTCGGCTGGATAACGGACCCATAGGATCCATACCCATACAACAAAACTGGGTTTTTCCCATTTTTCTTGAAACCCTTTTTGTAAAACACGGTGATGGGAATTCTCTGACCATCATGAGAAGGCACCATGACTCTTTCACATTTATAGTCAATGGCCCGGAATCCCTTCACTTTCGTTTGCTTCATTATTTTTTTACGTCGATTTTTCATATCATAATCAATTGTAGTTTCGGGCAGCACAGGAGACTGAATCACCATTCGAAGTGAAGCCGTGTGATATTCCTCATTTCCCGAGCCCAATGACAAAGCGAAAGCTTTTTCTTTAAATGCAATGAAATGATACTTTTCGTTTTTGAAGTCATAAATTTGAATTTCCGGCAAAGCTTCTTTATACCAATGAAGGACAAGATGATTCTCAAACAAGAGAATTTCTTTGAGCAAGGCCCTAGAGTTTTCAGGAACAAATTCGACCCAAAATCGAGATTCATGTTGGTGAATGGGCGTGACCATCAATCTAAAGTTTTGAGCTTGATCATTGGTCAAAATAAAAAAGAGGCCATCCCGTGAGTCCACAGAATATTTTCGATCTTCTTTACGGGGGTCGACGCAAACAAATTGAGCTTCCGGATCCGAACTATCCGCAAACCAGACTTCAGAGGTGACCATGCCACTTGAATCAATCAACAAGAAGGTCTCATCAGCTGTTTCCCCGAGACTGACAAAATGTCGAGGATCCATTTCCGAAAAAACAACCTGTGGAGTCTCGACACTTTCGAGTGAAGTCCGAAGCACTCTGTAAGGCCTGTGATTGGCATCGAGTTCCGTGTAGTAAACAGTCTGGTTATCTCGACACCAAACCAAGTCTCCAGCCGCATTCTTTAATTTTCTTTTTAAAACCTTTCCAGTATTCAAATTTTTAAAATGAATCGTGTAAACTTCATCTCCACTGAAATCCACTCCATATGCCAACCAATTCTGATCTGGACTGACACTCCAAACTCCAAGTGAGAAATACTTTTTCCCTTTTGCCAATTGATTGCAGTCCAGTATTAACTTTTCCCGGCCCCCCGTCCGAGGCTTCCGAAAGTAAATAGGATATTGCATTCCCTTTTTCATTCGGCTGAAATAGGACCAATTTCCTTTACTGACGGGAACCGAAGTTTCATTTTCATTGAGAGTGGCCTTCAGCTCCTTAAATAATTTTTCTTGGAAGGTCTTCAAGGGTCTCATTCGCGATTCAGTGTATTTATTCTCTGAACGAATATAAGTCATCGTGTCGGGATCTTTTAAATCGCGAATCCAATGATAAGGATCTGCAATTTCTTCCCCGTGATAATTATGAATAAACGGTTTCTTGGGAGCGATGGGCGTTTTTTTCACTTTCCCTCCAATAAATCGGAAATATCGAAATACATTTTTTCATCAGCAATAGATTTTGCAGTTTTTCCTTCGCGATCCTTTAAATCTATGACCAGTCCACGGCTTTTTAAATACTTGAGAATTCTCAAATGCCCCTTGTCAGCACAAAGATGGGCCAAAGTAGATCCGTCAATATCCTGTCGATTAATCTCAGCCCCGCCGTCAACCAAAGCTTCAACATTGTCATAGGACCCAGATGAAACCGCAAAAAATAGTGGAGTCCACTGGTTTTCGTCTGCATCATTCAGATTCGCTCCGCCCTTCAAAAGCTGTTTAACGATTCCTGGCTGAGATTTGTGCGCCGCTACCATCAGAGGACTCAAATTGACCGAATCGCGAATATTCAACGAAGCTCCTGCATCCATCAATAATTGAGTGACTTCCAAAGCTTGCCCCTCGATCGCGTAGTAGAGTGCTGTTCGGCCATGCATTTCCCTGCGATCCACTTGTGCTCCTGAAGAAATGAGATCTTTCGCAATCTTGGTTCTGCCACGAAAGGCTGCCAACATCAAAACAGTGGTTCCGGAAGAGTTCTGAATATTTGGAGATATTCCTGTTTTTAGTTTCTCGAGTACCAAGTCTGCCTCGCCTTGGCCGACCAAGAAGAAAAACCGTTGTTCCTCTGCGGTGAGTTCCCGTGGCATTGAAACACATGCGAGCACATTGAATATGATAATAAAAAACAGAAATTTGATTTTCACCAATCGAAATCTTGATACAGAAAATGAGGATTAGAAAGAGCTATTTTTGAGTTCGATTGTAAATAGGACGAACCTTTGGCAACATGCTCTCAATACTCGCTAGTCGCCGAGAATCGGAAGGATGAGTGCTCAGAATTTCGGGAGGCTTGCCTCCCCCCGAAGCCGACATTTTTTTCCATAAGCTCAATGCTTCATCAGGGTTATATCCCGCACGCGCCATCAATTCGACCCCTATTTCATCGGCCTCAATTTCTTGGCTTCGGCCAAACGGCATAAACACTGCGAGGGTCGCAACAGCTGAGCTCAACTGGGCTGTGGTCGGACTTATTTTGTCCATAGCAAGGCCCGTCTGCAGTATCAATTGAGAGACCAGAGCCTGAGAAAATCGTTCCCTTCCATGTTCTCTGAGCGCATGTGCGATTTCATGCCCCATGACTGCCGCAATCTCACCATCCGTTAGTTTTAACTGATCTATCAGTCCAGTATAAAACATGATCTTGCCACCAGGCATACAGAAGGCATTCAGTTCCGGACTGGATATTACATGGACCTCCCAATTCCAATTTTGTGCATCATTTCGAAAAGCGGAACTGACTGGAATTAATCTTTTGGCAATGTTGTTGATACGATTTAATTGATTCCTGTCTCGATCCAGCTGCCCTTTTTGTGCTGCCGTTTTCTTCATTTCAGCGTAGGCGTGCTCTGACTCCTGAGTAATTTGCTCAGATGGCACCAACAAGAGTTGCTTGCGGCTAACTCCAACTGCACCCCCTTCAGTGGAGGACACACATCCTGAATTCAGCAAAAACGGGAAGAGAATAAGCGTTAAAATTATTTTATCCATGGTTTTTTTATCTTTTCTCCTTTGAAAATTGTCAATCTCACTGAAGCCACCATCCATCAATGATCTAAACTTGGGATTCGAATTGATTTTCCTAAAGTTGCCGAGTCGTAAAGAGCTTCGACAATTCGAACATCGGCAAATCCCTCAATTCCTGACGGTCCGATTTTTTTGTTTTTTAAAATACAGTCTGAAAAATACAAAAGCTCTTCAGCAAATTGATCTAACTTTGGAAAAGTCACCTTTTTTTGCTGTCGATTAGTCCGCAAAGTCAAAGTTCGTTGCGAGTCGTAAAGAAAAGCATTTTCCAATTTAATAATCCCATTCTCACCAACTACTCTCAGCTCCGAAACGGCATGGGCTCCAAAACTGACAACAAAAACTGCAACTCGCCCTTCCGAAAACTTCAAAATACCACCAGCGGTTTCTTCGACTTCTGAAAACCGCAAATCTTTGGAGGCAGCTGAAAGCGCGACAACCTCAATTGGTTCAGCTTGAAATATTTTTCGGGCTGCATTGACACAGTAGATTCCAATATCCCAAATGACACCTCCGCCAGTTTCATTTTTGAGTCGAATATTTCCCGAGTCTGGAATTGAGAATGAAAAGGTTGATTGAAAAATTTTAATTCTGCCGATTTTATGATTTTGAACAAACTGCCTGACCAAAAGATTTGAAGGTTCGAAGTGCAGCCGATAGGCGGTCATGATTTTGGCTTTGTTTTCTGTAGCCAGTCGAATCAGATCGCGGGATTGATCTGTTTTTATCGTCAGAGGTTTTTCACAGAGTACATGCACCCCCATCTTTAATGCCTTCTTAGAAAATTCATAATGGAGGTGATTGGGCAATGCGATGTAAACTGCATCGACCACTCCAGATCTGAGCATTTCATCGTATTGATCGTATCTATAACAATGCTTGACTCCATACTGACGTGATATTTTTTTTTGCTTTCTAACATCTCCCGAAACGAGAGCCGTCAAGACTGAATTTAATTTTGCGTGCCGAAAAGACGGCAAGACGGCCGTCTGTGCAATATTTCCCAAACCAATGACAGCGTATCTGATTAATTTCTTTTGGGACCTAACTTCCATCTATCTTCATTCCTCACATTGCCTTGAAAGTTAAGATTACCAGGTCGTCTCTGTCTCTGACTTAAAAGCAATCTTCATACCTGTTTTTAAATTCACTTTATCTCCAAATTGGTCATCTTGCCTTTGGCGTGGTCATATTGACTTGCACTCATGGCACCAAAACAAACTCATGCGGCGCAGACAATGGCACGGTCTTTGGAGTTATTTTTTTCTACTCGAGGGGGTATGAATGATGACCGGAATGATGTGCGATCCGATTTGCGTCAATGTCGCAACAGATTTTAGTGATTTGATCCGCACTAGTTTTAAATCCATTTTAACTCAGATTGCAGAACTATCTCCATCTGATTCAGTTTTAAATGCGCAACTAAGACTCAAAGACGGGCAATTTGCGGCCAGTGTGGAAATCCACTCTTCTGAACTCAACATCACCACCGAGAAAAAAGAAGAGAATATTGTCGCTCTCTTAAGTTCAATTAAGCACGATCTGATGGAACAGATCGAGGCTTGGAAAAAAGTGAGATCGGTCGAAACTCATTCGGCCTAAATCAAGCCCACTTTCACCAAGTCAATTTCAGGGAGGAATCTGTGAAAAACTCAAATTTAATCAGTATAGCAGTCATTTTTTTTGGAGGAGCCCTCACCGCTTTCCTCTGGTTCCCTCTCTTGCCACTCGTGGTGCCGTTGGTCACCTTTGCGATTGGCGCCAGATGGACCAGTGCGACTCTGGACTCAGAAGCGCAATTGGGAAAGAGAGATTCTCGCCATCAGCTGCTTTACTTCCCGCCCCCGCAATCGCAATTCACTACAACCCAAGCATCTAAACCAACGGCTTGGTCTCCTTCGGCGAACCTGCTCACTCCTGCAAGGGCAGGTTCGCTGCCATCTCTTTCAGATCGAAAAGAAAAGAAAAACTTTCGCCGTCAATTGAGAGAAAGCCGACAAGTCGCAAGATTGCTACAAGGTTTTAATTTACGAAATTCTTCCAGCGAAATTTGAAATGAGAACTTTTCTTTCAAAATCAAGGTGAAAGAATTTCCATTCTAGCTTCCTCAGGAGCCGAATGATCAAAAAACTCAGCGAGCTCAAATTCTTTTCTGTAGAGAGTTTTGCGTCCAATCCCTAACACATGCGCAGCCTGATCTTTGGTTGAACTTCTCTTAAGAATTTCTTGAATATAAAGCAATTCAACTTCCTTTAAAGTCGGCAGCGGTTCACTCAATTGAAATAAGGATCGCGGGCCTTGTGAAATCTGTTTTGTCTCCAAGACTTCTCTGGAAATCTGATGTGTTGGCGCAAGAATAAAAGCCCTCTCCAACATATTTTCAAGCTGCCTGACATTTCCAGGGAAGGGGTGAAGATTCAAATAATCCCTGGCATCTGAGGTGAGAATCTTTCGAACCCCCCAACGTTCTTGTAGCCGGTCTAGAATATGAGGAATTAGTAAGTTCATATCTTCCCGTCGTTCACGCAACGGAGGGATGTGAATGGGAATAACATTCAAGCGAAAGTAAAGGTCCTCCCGAAACTTTCCTTCGCGGACCAAAGCCTCAAGATTTCGATGAGTAGCACAGATGACCCGAGCATCCACTTTGATAGCTTTCTTGCCCCCGACGGGTCGAACTTCCTTGTCTTGTAGAACTCGCAGCAATTTTGCTTGCAACAACAAAGGCAATTCTCCGACCTCATCCAAAAACAATGTCCCTTTGTCAGCTGTAACAAACAGTCCAGGAGAGTCTTTCTCTGCACCCGTAAATGAGCCTTTGGTGTGTCCAAAGAGTTCGGATTCAATCAAACTTTCTGGCAGAGCCGCACAATTAATTGCCACAAATTCGTATTTCGATCTCGAACTACGATTATGAATAGCTCGAGCAACTTTTTCTTTCCCAACTCCACTCTCCCCGGTGATCAAAACTGCCGAATCGTACAACGCGATTCTCGTGATCATTTCAAAGATATTGCGAATAGCGGCACTCTCACCAACAAAACCTTCAAAGGATTGTCCCTGAAAAATCTGCCGTTTCAATGACCCCAGTTCATAAATTGTCTCAATATGGCGAATGGCTTTTGTAACTCTCGCCTCAAAAACATCGTAGGAAACAGGTTTAACCAAGTAATCCATCGCCCCCAGACGCATTGCCTGAACTGGATAAGCCAGATCCTGATTGCCAGAAACAAAGATGACCGAGACCTGAGGGGACTCCTTCTTCAGTATTTCCAAGAGGTCAAAACCCGACCGTTCCGGCATCGAAATATCGCTGATCAAAAGGACGGGTCCTTTCAATTGTCGAATTTTTTGGATGGCCGAATCTGTTGATGTTGAGGTCCACGGATCCAGTCCCATTTTGTGTGCATAAAGTTTTAAAATAGAAATATCAGTTTCAACATCATCAAGTAAAATGACTTTCACTTCGGTCTCAATCATGACTTCTCTCCCTCAGCTCGTAAGCGAGTTTCTTTTTCATCGAATCCAAACTGATCGGCTTGCGAATAAAGTCGTCAAACCCATGATCGAGGATGGTCTGTATGTCCTCATTTAGACTGTAGGCAGTCAATGCCCAAATCGGTTTGCTGTAACCAAGCGATCTCAGCCGATCAAAGACTTCAAATCCACTCATTTCTGGCATATTGATATCAAGTAAAATAAGTTCTGGTGTGGAGGAATTCATTTCAGCAAACAAACTCTTTGGAGATACGAAACCTCGAACCGAACAACCCATTTTTTTCAAGAAAACTTCCGCCAGTCGGACATTGTCTTCACTGTCATCAAGTACAAAAACAGATAATTCAGACAATTGATTTTTGAGTGAAATTTCTTTTCTTCTACTATCCTGGTTTTGAAGTCGATTCTCTTCGCTTGTGAATAAAAATCGAAAATGAGAACCCTTGCCTACTTGGCTCGACATCAGATCAATGCGGCCACCAAGACCTTGCGCCAAATTTTGTGCAAGCCGAAGGCCTAATCCAGTTCCTGCTCGATGACCGGCTTCAACGAGTTCACCTCGAGAGAACTCTTCAAAAATCTGGTCTTTCTCTGAGGCCGGGATCCCAATTCCGGTGTCCAATACGTCAATGTAAAATGTCTGCCCCTGAAGCTTTCCAATTTTAAGATGCACAGCTCCTCGATCAGTGAACTTCAAAGCATTTGATAATAAATTGTAAACGACTTGTTTGATTCTAATTTCATCAGTCACGACTGCTTGATTCGAATCACAGAGGTTATCAAAGACAATTTTTAATCCTTTTTTGTCCGCCCTCTCCGTAAAGGCACTTTCGAAGTCTTCAATCAAATTTGAAATCAAGACCTTTGAGTATTGAAATTTCAATTTTCCAGCTTCGATTTTCGATAAATCCAAAAGGTCGTTGATGACACGCGACAGAATTTCGCCGTTCTTTTGGATTAGTTGTACATATTCTTGAGCTTCGCTATCCAAACTTTTGTTGGACTCAAGAATTTCAGAGAATCCCAAGACCAAACCGAGAGGAGTTCTCATCTCGTGACTCATGTTTGCAAGAAAACGCGTCTTAGCTCTATTTGCCTGTTCTAGCTGCCGAGTTCGTTTTTCAACCTCATCCTCCAAAACAACATTCATGGCTCTGAGTTTTTCATCAGCGACTTTTTGTTCGTGAATATCTTCGACAGAGCCCACGATAAAGAGCTCACCATGAGATTTCTCAGAATTCACCACATGTCGAATTCGAAACCATCGAAATCCGTGAGCCACTCGAATTCGGCATTCTATAGGCACCGGCACCCTGTCTGAGTGCACATCTCTCAACAAGTTTTTAATAATTTCGCGATCTTCAGGATGTACCAAAGATATGAACTGATCGATAGTTGGAGAAAACTCCCCTGGAGCCAATTTCAACATTTCAAACATTCGAGGTGACCAAAAAATAGGCTGTTGCCAGTTTTTCAAATCACTCCATTCATAGACCCCCACCCGTGTCCCAGCCAATAAAAGATTGTATTTATCACTGGCGAACTCGAGTTCCTTATTTTTTTTATCAATCAATTGGTCTGTAGGAATTTTTAAAAACTTTGGCAATATCGGCCAAAGGAAGATGACTGCTGACAATGAGGCCACGGCCGCCACGAACTTAATCGCAGCTTGAAGTTCATAGTTAGGATTCCAAAGAACTAAAACGTCAATGAGATAGACTGCACCGCTTGCAGTTAGAAAAAATGCAAAAAGAACGTAGATCGAACGAAAGGAGTAATCATTTCGTCGAAACCAAAAGAAATACAAAACTGCGATCGGAATGGAAAAATAGGCAATTGCTAAAATGATATCAGAAAGAACATTGGTCCAAAACACTTCTCGAGACCAATGTTGATCTCGAGCAAGCGGCACAATGGATTTCCATAAAAGGTATTCCTTTTGCTCTTCCATAAACTGGCTCTTTAGTGGCTTAATTCAGTTCGCAACTGATTCAGCGATCTTTCAGAAAGATTTTGAAATTCGCTTAGAAGCCTTTGGACTTGCGACATATCGTGTGACTTTGCCAATTGATACATTTTTTCAAGCAAACTGCTCACAGCCACGCATCCTAGATTCGCAAATTGATTTTTCAATTTGTGCAGTTCGAATTGCATTTCATTTTCGTTCGCCAGTAATTTCGCTGCCTGCTGCAAGAATTCGTCTCGTTTTTTTAAAAGGCTATTAAAAAGTTGGGTTACAAGATCATTTTCTTTTTGATCCTCGGCCACATCGAGCAACTCTTTAAGATACTCATGATTGATCAGTTCGTTTTCCATGTTGTCCTTTGAGATGCGAACTTTTAAGAGAAGTGGCTCAAGGTGTAAAGCGAATTATCTTAAGAATCCGCACTAAACATATATTTAATTTATACTAAACAAATCCTGGTTCGATTTTATGGCTCCAAAGAATCTCAGGCTTTCGTCGTCTTCACGAAAGTAAATGTTGAGCCCCCTTGGATTCACAACCAAACTTTTATCAATCGGTACTTTTATCGAAACTGTTTGCCTAGCATTTCGGGTGCAAATATCATTTTCCCGATGGGCCAAACGAGCTGAAAAAATGAGATTTTGATCTCTCAACTCACGGTCTACTTGCTCAATACTTTCACACGAATCTTTCAATGCAAAGGTAGCCGAAATTTCTGATCCTTTGTTAAGGGTTGGCAAGATAGGCAGAAGTACCAAGTCAGGGACTGCATAGATAGTTTCAACTGGTTTTCCTGGGGACGCCCAGCTGAGACTAAAGGCCACGAACATTGCTGAAGCCAATAAAAAAAAGACCTGTCGCACCGAATCCTCCTTGATCGTCCGATGAAAGACTCGATTCTCTTAATCAAGATTAGTGCCAGGCAGCAACTAGCTCCTGTTTAGATTTCAAGATGGAAATGTGTCTATATTCCTCAGATTTCAATGTCTGACACTCCATCTATGCCCCAATGAGTAAGGCTCAAGTGACAAATAAGGAAATTCTTAAGGGAATACTTTTTGCCTGAGAGTTGATCGCACATTGCAAGAACAACAAGGAGGTTGGCAATGAAGCTGCTTCAATCAGATCGTCGATTGAACACTGAAATTTCAAGAATTCATAAATTATCAATTGAAAGAAAATTGGATATTGAGAAAAGGGTCTTAGAAGAAGGTGAAGATTTTCTCGTTTTTTTGGACTCAGAACTTCAAATTGAAATTTTCAATTTTCATTTTTTGCAGATTCGAGATGGCTCTGAAATCCTTTTGCGTCTGCAGTAAACTTTGGGCTTCACTACAAACGCATTTCAACGGCGATATATGGATCTTCAATCGATCGATCAAAGAGTCGCGCAAGAGTATTTCAGTCGAACCTGTGTGCCTGGGTTAACAGCCTGATCAAAACGAACAGTTGTTCCGGATACAGACCAACTGACCGATTGAGCCGGGCTCAGAGACACGCTAAGGTCACTTGGATTTGAACAAGCCAAAGTAATGTCCGTTAAACGATCGACAATATTGGCTCCAATACTTGCGAGCTGAGATCCATATTCGTTGGCACAAATATCACCCAGAATGCCCCCAGTGAGTTGCGTGACTTCCGCATACTTGTTTCCTTCGGACCCCAAAATTTGATTGAAAGTAACTCCGTGGGTAGGATTGAGGTAGGCGGGCCCCATTTGCGTCGATTGCGACGTTAAGCAGCTATTATCTCCTGGACGAACAACAATCGAATGTGCACTTAAAGTTTTACCGTTATAGGCTGATCGCACTTTGTTTACCAAAGTCGATGGCTCGTCATTAGTTTCAAGCTGAAACGCGGCATGGGTTGTGGTTGCATACAGTCCACTGCGCACGTCTTCATCTGCAAGAAATACAATTGCCAGATGAGCATTGGGGCGAATGAATGAAGATGGGTTTTTGTCAAAAAAGAGATTGGCCGCAAAAATCCCCCTCTCATCGGGTGAAGGGCAATTTTGGCGAATTCCTTCCAACGGAGGCTGCGAGTTCGGATATTGTTTCAAGAAAGTCTCACACTGCCGAGTCTCTTCTCTTTGAATATTTTGGCTGAAAATAGACTCTTTATTGGCCGTTGTCGAAGTCAGGAAAGTGAGAGCTTTTCCGCTTGAATCCTTCATTTCAATTAAATTTCCATCCTGTAGAGCTCCATTTTTGTTGATAGCTCTCGGAGGATTGTAAGTCGATGAGGAAACGGCATCGTCTTTTGTACTTGTTGTCTTCGCCGACGACACATCGGTTGTGATAATTCCAATTCGATAATCTACAGAACGACTATCGAGTTCTGAAAGAAAAGATGAAAACTTCTGGGCCATATTGGCTTGTTCAAAGGACATGGAACCAGAGTTGTCGCTGACGAAAAGGATGTCGACAAGACCACCGTTAGCTTTAACTGAATAGTCAAAATAGTCTCGACCATTGGAGTTCACACAGACTTCCGCAAAGTTCTGGCACTTATTCACATTGGGGTCTTTTTCAAACTTCTTAGGCGAACAAGCCAACCAATAACTTGCTATCAAAAATGCAGTTGCCAACTTAAATGACTTTTTCATGATGACACCTCTGTCGAGATTCCTATTTCCAAACCACATGCCACCTCTCCTTAATCACCATAAGTACCTGAAATTACTTATATTTGTCTCATTTAAGCAGGTAAAATTGGTGACAGTAAATGCGCATTCGTTCGACACTGGCCGTTTATTGGCGCTGAAATACCTAAAAAAGCAGGTCTATGAGCACTGGATATTTGCTTCATTCCTGTTTAAAAATGCTTAGAATTATGAGGTGAAGTTAATTCGCTTTATTTTCTTGGGACTATTTGTTTTCTTCATTGGGTTGGCCACCTTCTTAGCAGAAGATATTTGGTTTCCCGCATCTCAGAGATACCAGTTTTCCCCGGGAAGTTTAGAGTCACAGATTCAGTTGGATATTAATAAGCTTACTAAGAATGGCCATCTTCCCAAGGCCATATTCGAATTGGAGAAGGTCTACATATTAGACCAACGCAAAGGTAAAGCTCAGTTAAATGGAAAAGACTTATCATCAAGAGTTTTTAAACCCAATTCCAATGGAAATTTTGAGCTTCAAATAGAAATTTTTGACACCCAAGACTCTGATCCAAATTCAACTGCAAATTTTCCAATTGTTCAATTCAGCTTATTTGACAAGAAAAGTAAGAACAAGATTTGGGAACTGAGCAGACAGTACAAATACTGACCAGATTTGGTCTTCAAATCCATCAGACCCGATTAACATTTCAAAAATTACCACTTTAAAAGTAAAAAAAAACCCCGGTTAGTTTCCCAACCAGGGTTATAAAAAAGAAGCTGGCGTCGTGCTACTCTCCCACACAGTCACCCGTGCAATACCATCGCCGCAAGAGGGCTTAACTTCTGAGTTCGGAATGGGATCAGGTGTAGCCCCTCTGCTAAAAACACCAGCAAAAGGTTATTTAATTTAAAACTTGCAAAACTATCTACCAAACGTACCGCTTGTTTTGCAAGACTGTTTTTAAAAATTGAAAAATTGATTTAAGTGATTTTTAGCGTAAGTTAATTCCACTAATTTATATTTCCTCAATCAGACCGTAGTCTGACGAGAAGCAAAATTAAAAAAGCCTCACGACCTATTAGTACGGATCAGCTGAGTATATTACTATACTTACACCCTCCGCCTATCAACCTCGTAGTCTCCGAGGAGTCTTTAGGGGCCCGAAGGCCCAGAGAGATCTTATCTTGTAGTTAGCTTCCCGCTTAGATGCTTTCAGCGGTTATCCATTCCGAACATAGCTACCCTGCATTGCCACGGGCGTGACAACAGGAACACCAGAGGTTCGTCCATCCCGGTCCTC
>JACCDW010134440.1_pt1 | contig 75685 bp, 82 predicted proteins | sample 7449781 | NCBI WGS metagenome assembly JACCDW01 (sample SAMN15323449, study PRJNA562643) | freshwater metagenome | isolation source: river surface water | place: USA:Blue River Watershed | collected 2017-08-18
CGCCTGGAGGCTCAGGGTTTGTCGATCGGCAAGCTGGAACGCACCCCGCAAAACACCCCTTGAAGGTGCGATTCAGGGCTAACACTGATCCAAGGCGGGCTGTGTTTGTGCTTTTTTTCGCTAGACTGATGCGGCGTAGTTGCACTTTTTTTGTTCTGTACAACCCTGGAAGGAATCCTCATGAAAACCAAGCGTTTGCTCAGTGTCCTCTTGGCCACCTCCATTTCTTTTTCCGCCATGGCGGGTGGTTTCCAGACCACCGACTTGGTTCAGGACGTCGCCCCTGTTGACGCCCCCGCACTGAGCACCCGCTTGCAGGCCCTGGGTTTGACCCCCGCACAGGCACAAGAGCGCATTGCCCGCTTGTCCCCCGCCGAGCAGCAGCAGCTCAATGCTGACCTCGAGCGCGCACCTGCTGCTGGCATGTCCGGCCGCACCACCGCCGCTTGGGTGGTGGCACTGGGTGTGGGCGCCTATTTCTACTTCACCTACCGTTGATCCATTCTGGATCCTGATCAAGCGTGCCTAGGGCACGCTTTTTCTTGTCTGCGCATGACCCATTGCTTTCGCTTCATGTTGTGTTGGGTGGTCGCCCTGATGCAGGGCTGCGCCATCTATGCGCCTCAGTACTACGCTGGCAAGCAGACCTTTGCCGAGCGTTTTGAGGGTTTGCCCCGCAAAGTGGACATGGTGGAGGTGCCCTTCATCCCCCAGGACAGTTTTTATTGCGGCCCGGCCTCGTTGAGTAGCGTGCTCACCTATCTGGGCAAAGACGCATCGTTTGACGAACTGGAGTCCGAGCTGGTTCTGCCAGCGAGGCGAGGCACACTGCAACTGGACATGCTGGTGGTGGCCAGAAAGCGCGGGGTGGTGCCGCATGTGTTGGCCCCCCAACTCGATGACCTCATCCGCACCCTCGCCATGGGCTACCCGGTGATTGCCCTTGAAAATTTTGGCTCCGCCCTGTTTCCCCTGTGGCACTATTCCGTGATCGTGGGCTACGACTTGGACACGGGCCACCTGTTTAGGCGCTCGGGCATGCGCGAATACACGCGAATCCCCATCCCCGTCTTTGAATACCTCTGGGCAGACGATGGCCACTGGGCCATGACCGTCTTGCCCACCCATGTGGCCCCCATTCAGCCCAAGCAAACCCTGTGGCGTGATCAGTTGCTCCAAATGGAAAAGGATTTGCAGCCTGCCCAAGCCTTGGTCGCCTGGAGCACCTTCAGCAAAGCCTTCCCTCAAGATCCTCTGGGTTGGGCGGCACAGGGCAACGCCTTGGCCAATCAGCAAGACTGGACCCCGGCCGCCCAGCGCTATGAGCAGGCATTGACCCTCGCGCCAGATCATGTGCGCATGGCCAAGACGGGGGCTGAGATCTTTGGCCGTGCCGGTCTAGAGGGCCAGGCCGAATGCGCCCGGCGTGTGGCGGGACAAGCTGCCAAGTGGCCATGCCAGTGAAATTGGGTATGCTTGTCCCCACCCATCAAAGTGATGGTGTCAGAGGAGCCTGAACGTGGACATGTTTTCTTTTTCCAACTTTGTGATGCTGGCCTTTGTGGTCCTGGTCATCGTGACCTTGCGCGCCAGCATCAAGATCGTTCCCCAGTCCGAGAACTGGCTGGTCGAGCGACTGGGCAAGTTCAACCGCAAGTTGGAAGCTGGACTTCACCTCATCATTCCTTTTTTCGAAGCTGTGCGGTTTCGCGTGCCCATCCTTGAGCGACAGCTCCCGCCACGCCCCATCAACGCCATCACGCTGGACAACGTCACGATTTCCATCTCCCTGGCCGTCCTCTATCGCATTGTGGATGCCTCCAAAACCCTCTATCGCATCAGCAATGTGGACGACGCCATCATGACCATCGTCAATGGCACGGTGCGCAGTGTGATCGGCAAGACCGACCTGGACGGCGTGCAATCCAACCGCAGGCAGTTGTCGGATGAAATCGAACACGACTTGCAAACCGTGTCTGACGAGTGGGGGATCATGCTCACCCGTGTCGAAATCCTCGAAGTCGATGTGGACCCCGAAACCAAGGCGGCCATGCAGTTGCAGCTCAATGCCGAACGCAATCGCCGAGCATTGGTGCGTGAAGCAGAGGGCAAAAAGCAGGCCACAGAACTCGATGCCGATGCCCAGTTCTATGCCGCCCAACGCCAGGCCGAGGCCATGAAGGTCAAAGCCGATGCAGAGGCCTATGCGGTCACCGCCGTGGCCAGGGCGATTGCAGCGGGGGGCACCAGTGCGGTGGAGTTCGAGATCAAGAAAATCCAGGCCCAGGCGGTCCAGGAGCTCTCCAAAGGCAGCAATGCCAAGATCGTCCTCTTGCCCACCGATGTGCTTGGCGGCCTGAGCGGCTCGATTTCAGGCCTGGTCAACCGATTCACCAACACCCCGTCATGAGCGGCTTTCTCGAACCCTATCAGATCACGCTCATTGCTGCGTTTGCCTTGGCCTTGATCGAAGTGCTCACGGGCGCCTTCTTCTTTCTGGGCATGAGTGTGGGCGCCTTGCTGGTGGCTGGTCTTCAATGGCTCACGGGCAATTGGCAGCTCAACCGCGATTTGTTGCTGTTTGCGGTGGCCTCCGTGGTGGCCTTTGCCCTGTTTCGCAAACTCTTCAAAAAACCCGCCGACCAATCCACCCTGTCAGAAGACATCAACCAGTATTGATGCGGAGAAACCATGTCCATTGCCATCCTGCCCAACTTGCGTCAACTTTGCCTTGCCCTGATCCTGGGGCTTTGTTCCTGGGCTGCGGTGGCAGCCGAACAAGTCGTCTATCACATCGATGATGCGGAACTCCAGGCCACCAAGGCCCTGCGCAACCTCAGAAACCACCTGGATGTGTCCCCCAGCACCAAGATCTTTGTGGTGACCCATGCCAATGGGGTGGATTTCCTGATGGAGGGGGCGAGGGACAAAAAGAATCCTGACATCGACTACAACGCCTTGGTCAGCGCCTTGAAGGCCAGGGGTGTGCGTTTTGAGGTCTGCGAGATCACCCTCAAAAACCGCAACCTCAAGAAAGAGCAATTCACCATGGATGCCGACTTCGTCCCCTCGGGTGTGGTTCGCATCACCGAATTGCAGGCTCGCGAGCGCTTTGCCTACATCAAGCCCTGAGCCGCGACGGCCCCATCCTGCCCTGCCAGCCCAGCTGCGCGCCTCCCACCCCTAGCCGCATTCGTGCGGCTTTTTTCCTGGCGAGCTGGCCTTGGGATTTCTAGAGCGCGCTCTCTAAAGGGCGCGCCAAGCATTGATAGCCTGTGACCTAGGGTTTACCATGACGACATCCTTCATCCATTCACAGGAGTTCACCATGCAAGACCAACTGAAACAAATCAAGCCCCAAGTCGAAGAGAGCATCAGCCAAGCCATGGAAGTGGCCAACCTGACCCTGGCTCAAGTCGAGCGCGCCGCCCAGCTGGCGGTCGAGCAGACCAAGAACAACCTCGAATTCACCAAAAAGCAGCTCGAGCTGGCTCAAGACCTCAAGGATCCCCAGCAGGCGGTCCAGTTCATCCAGTCGCAACTCGAAGCCTCCACCAAGCATTTCGCCGCAGTGGCCGAGTCCACCTATGAACTCAACCGCAGCTTTTTTGCCGATCTGAGCGAGCGCGCCGAAGGCTACTTCGACCAGAAGCACGCCGAAGTCAACAAGCTGATCACCGACAACCTCAAGAAAGCCCCCCAGGGTTCTGACGTTGCCGTGGCTGCCATCAAGGAAGCCGTGGCCGTGGGCAACAAGGCCGTGGCCGAAGCCCGCAAAGCAGCCAAGCAGTCCGTCGAAGCCGCCGAGCAGACGCTGGCCCAACTCAAGTCGGTCACCAAGACCGCCACCGGCCGCAAGTCCAAGTGATGCGCCAACACCAGCCCGGTTGATCCCACAGGATCTACCGGCTTGGGGCTCATGAAAAAGGCACCTCCTCATCGGGGTGCCTTTTTTCATGGGTGAAGCCCTCACGGGCTCAAGTCTGGATCAGTCGATTTTTGCACCTGATGCCTTGACCACCTCTGCCCATTTCTTGTGCTCGGACTCAATCAAGGCGCTGAACTGGGCAGGGGTCATGCCGCTGGGAATCGCACCTTGTGCCAGCAGTTTTTCCTTGATGGCGGGTGTCCCCAAAGACTTGGCCACTTCCTGCTGGATGCGATTGACGATGTCCATGGGCGTGCCTGCGGGTGCCAGCAGGCCAAACCAACTGCTGGCCTCAAAGCCCTTGAGGCCAGCGGCCTCCTCGATGGTGGGTAGATCGGGCACCGCCCCCGAGCGTTGCAAGCTGGTGACGGCCAAGCCCTTGAGCTTGCCCGCCTTGATGAGCTGCAAGGCCGAGGGCAGGTTGTCGAACATCACATGCATGTTGCCGGCGGTGAGGTCCAGCAAGGCGGGGCCAGAACCCCGATAGGGGATGTGGGCCATGAAGATGCCAGTCTTGCTCTTGAACAATTCGCCTGACAAATGAATGGAGGTGCCATTGCCACTGGAGGCCATGTTGAGCTTGCCTGGATTGACCTTGGCATAGCGGATGAAGTCCTCGACGGTGTTGATGCGTTGGCTGGCCGCAAGGTCGGCATTGATGACCATCACATTGGGCACGCTGGCCACCAGGGTGATGGGCACGAAGTCCTTGAAGGGGTCGTAGGGGAGCTTGGGATAGAGAGCGCGGTTGATGCCATGGGTGCCCACCGTGCCCATGAGCAAGGTGTAGCCATCCCCAGGGGATTTGGCGACTTGTTCAGCGCCGATGTTGCCGCCCGCACCCCCTTTGTTCTCAATCACAAATTGCTGGCCGAAGGCTTTGGCCAATTCGGGCGCAATGGCGCGCGCCAGGATGTCGGTGGTGCCGCCCGGCGTAAAAGGGACGACGATCTTGACCGGCTTGCTGGGCCAAGCGCCCTGCGCCATCACGGTGCTGGAACAGGCCATGGCCAGGCTGGCCAGGACCAGCAAGCTGGCTCTGCGGGTGGGGAGGGAAATCTTCATGGGGGTCTCCTTGGATGGAAGGTGTGCATCATGCCATTGACTGGCATTGAACGGCTCAGATTGGATGGGCGGTGGCGCTGATCATGTCGACCACCCGCGGTTTTTGCACTTTGCCCAGGGCACTTTTGGGCAGGGCTTGCACAAACACCACGCGGCGGGGCAATTTGAAGCGGGCGATGCGGCCTTGCAGGTGTTGCAAGATGCCCGGCTCTGACAAAGCCGCACCCGCAGCATGGGCGTCTCTAACGATCACGGCAACTGGCACTTCGCCCCAGCGTTCATCGGGCAAGCCCACTACCGTGCACTCGGCCACGCCAGGCCAATCGATGAGCAGGTTCTCGATCTCGGCGGGATAAATGTTTTCCCCGCCGGAGATGATCATGTCTTTGCTGCGTCCCACGATGGTGAGGCAACCGCTGGCTGCACGCTGCCCCAGGTCACCCGTGTGAAACCAGGCGTTGGTGAGGCCCAGCCCCAGCTCGCCCTGCTGCGACCAATACCCGCGCATGAGGTTGGTGGCGCGCACGCAGACTTCGCCGGTGCGCTCGAGTTGATCAGGCGGGATGACCTGGCCTTGTTCGTCCACCAGCTTGATCTCGGCCTCGGGGTGCGGCCAGCCAGTCGCCCCGGCATGGGCCACGGCCTGATCCAGCGCCAGCACCACCGACACCGGCCCGGTCTCGGTGCTGCCATAGACCTGACCCACGGGCACCCCCCGGCGATGAAAGGCCTCGAGGTATGACAAGGGCAGGGTGGACGAACCGGTCATGATGCCGCGCAGGCAGGACACATCGCTGGCCATCCAGTCCGGATGCTCGAACACCGCACGCAGGGTGGCGGGCACCAGCAACGACAAGGTCGGTCGGCTGGTGGTCAATTCCTGCAGCCAGGCTGCTGCATCGAACCTGGGGTGCAGCACCACCTGCGCCCCCGCGAGCAAGGCGGGCAGGGTCTGGATGCACAGGCCCCCCACATGGAATAGCGGCAGGACCGAGAGCACGATGTCTTCGGGGCCAAAGCCATGCGCCCAATCGCTGGCCTTGGCGTTGCTGAGCACGGCGGCTTGCGTGTGGACCGCCCCTTTGGCCTGGCCAGTGGTGCCCGAGGTGTAGACCAGCAAGACGGGGGCATGGGCACTGACCTCGGGCAGTGGCAAGCCGCGCGGCGACGAGGTGGCGATGAGCGCATCCTGCCCGGCCAGGATCAAGCCCTCGCGCACCAGGGCGCTGGCCTGCGTGGCGTGTGCGGGATCGTGGATCAACAGGGCGGGCTGGGCATCGTCCACCACGCGCTGCAGCTCGGGCACAGCCAAGCGGTAGTTCAGCGGCATGAACATCGCCCCCAGCCGGGCACAGGCCACCAGGGTCACCAATTGCAATTCGTGGTTGAGTCCCAGCCAGGCCACGCGGTCCCCCGGCTGGATGCCAAAGCTGGCCTGCAAATGGGCGGTCACCCGTTCCACGCGCCGCCACAATTTGGCGAAGTCGCACACCTGTGGGGTGGGTTCCTGGACGGGATCAGCCCTGAAGGTGATGGCCGTGTGGGTACCTTGTTCAACGGCCAGTTGAGCGAACCGGCGGGCAATGGGGCTGGACTCGTGGCCAGCGCTCACTCGTCCTTCTCCCCGGCTTCGTACAAGGCCTCCCGCCCGATGCGGTCCATGCACAGCTCAGCCGTCCAGGGCAGCATGAGCGAGCCGCAGCGTGCATCGCGGTAGAGCCGCTCCAGCGGCAGGCTTTTGAGCATGGACTGCCCCCCGCAGGTGCGAATGGCCAGGCGAGCCAGGTCCTGAGCGTTTTCCATGATGGTGAACTGCGCTGCGTAGGCGCGCAAGCGCGTCGATTTGGCGGGGTCGACCCGCGCATCCTCAATGGCCCGCAAGAAGAGGTTGCGCGTTTGTTCGAGCTTGATGAACATCTCGGCCACCGCCACTTGCTTGGTGGCGAACTGGCGGCGTTTGACAGGCCCCGTGCCCGCAATCTCGCCGCGCAAATAGGCCACGGTGAAGTCATAGGCCGCCTGGGCAATGCCCATGTAGGTGGGCGACAGCGTCATGAACATGTGTGGCCAGCGGCTCGCAGCCTGAAAGTACAAGCCCTGGGGCATGAGCGCGGCATCATCGGGCACAAACACATCCTTGAAGACGAGGTTGCGCGAGACGGTCGCGCGCATGCCCAAGGGATCCCATTCCCCTTCGACGCTCAGGCCTGGCGCAGAGCGGGGGATGGCCAGGTAGAGCGTGTCGCGCCGAGACAAGTCGGCATCGGCCTTTTTCTCGGTGCACAAGACACCGAAGTAATCGGCGGCGTCAGACAGCGAAGCAAAAATCTTTTTGCCGTTGACGCGCCAGCCACCTGGCACCTTGACGGCGGTGGTGCCAAAGGGCATGGCACCTGCCGCCGCAGCCCCGCCCTCAGAGAAGGGCTGGGCATAGATCGCGCCCTCTTTGACCACACGCGCAAAGTGCACGGCCTGATGCGCCCGGTGCAGGGCGCGTTGTTCGGCGCTCATTTCCAGGTCTTCACTGAGCAGGCCGCTCCAGAGGGTGGTGCACACATGCATGTTGAAGGTGAGTGCGGTGGCACCGCAGTAGCGGCCAATTTCAGCCGACACCAGGGCATAGGTGGCGTAATCGGCGCCCAGCCCACCATGGCTTTCGGGCACGCACAAGCCCAGCAGCCCCGCCTGGCGCATGTCTTCGTAGTTCTCGAAGGGGAATTGGGCCTCGCGATCGAGCTGAGCTGCCCTGGGTGCAAAACGCTCTGCACCCAATTGCCGCGCCAGCGCCATGAGATGACGCTGCTTGTCACTCAAGGGGTAGTCGTCACCGCAAATGGGCATGACAGGGCGTGTTGCCACAGGGCTGGCGGTGGGAGGAAGGTCTTTGGCATTCATGGAAAGTGCGTCTCCAAAAAGTCAAACACGGCCTTGGCGAAGGCGCTTGGGTTTTCCAGGTTCATCAGATGGCCAAGACCGGGTAGGCACTGGGATTGGGCCTGGGGAATGAGGCTGGCCATGCGCGACATCACCGCTGGGGGCGCCGCCTGGTCATGCTCGGCGGCCAGGCACAGGGTGGGCACGGCAATGCCGGGCAAGGCGGCGCGCTGGTCAAACTGCACCAGGGCGCGCAAAGCCCGTTCATAGGCGGCGGGGGACACGCTGCTCATGCAGGCTTGCGCCAACGCCAGGCCCGAGCCCTGATAACCCGGCGCGCACAACTGGGGCAGCAGACCGATGGCCATCTCGGACATGGTGCGCCCCGCTTGCAAGGGAGCGAGGCGCTGGGCAATGAACTCGCGTTGAAAGTCGCCATCGGCTTTGCCAAATGCCGGTGAGGTGGCCACCAGCACCAGGGCAGCCAGGTCGCTGGCATGGCGTGCCGCATGCTGCAAGGCCACCATGCCGCCCATGGAGTGCCCCACCAGGGCGATGCGGCCACGGTCCTTGACGAGTTGGTGCAAGGCTTCGCTCAAGCCATCGAAGTCCATGGGATCGATGGCGGGGCTGTGACCATAGCCGGGCATGTCCCAGGCCAGGCTCGCCCAACCCCGCTGTTGACCCAGGCGCATGACCGGCTCCCAGGCCTTGGCCCGGCCACCAATGCCGTGCAGCATGACCACCAAGGGGCGGGAGGCTGCGCCAGCTGGCGTGGCAATGAAGTGGGGGGTGCTGGTCATGGGCATTCAGGCCGTCAGATCAGCCCATTGGACCTGACCTTGAACCACCACGGCCTGGCCATCGAGCGACACCGTGCAGCCGCGCATGGGCAAATCGAAGTGCCCCTGGGTGAAGCGTTTGGCCACCTCGTTGGCCCCGGTGGAATAGAGGAAGTTGCCTGCAAAAGCCCTGAGCTCGGTGCCATTGCAATCGCGCTTGTCGTAAAACGCCAGTGCATCCCAGCGCGCGGCACGATTGAGGCCAAAGCCCACATGAGAGGTGGCATAGCAGGCGCGATGGCCTTCAGCGTCCTCCCAGCTTTGCCAGTAGCTGCGCATGAGCTCGGCATCCAGCCCCTGGCCCTCGATGTGCATCACATGATCGTTCTCGATGTGCAGCACCACCCGGTCGCGCAGATAAGTTTTGAAGGTCAGGTTGACATCACCCTCAGCCAGCACCAGCGTGCCATTCACACTGCCCGGAGGTGGGAAGGCCAAAGCCAGACCTGCCGGCCAATGCGACACCATGCCGGGCTTGTTGGCAAAGCCCCAGACCCCACCCACCACCGCACGCAGCCCCTGGCTTTCCATCGCAATGCGCACATCGGTGCCGGCCTGCGACTGCACGCGCATGAGCTGGGTGGCCTTGAGTCGCTTCATGGCTGACTTCACCACCGACTCCAGCTCGGGCGTGGGGAGGGTGCGTTCCAGGATTTCGGGGTGCTCGTTGGACACCATGAAGAGGCGAGGGCGTTGGCCGTGCGAGCCCTGAAGGATGGTGGGCAGCTCGGGGGCATGGAGCAAGCCCTCGACAGTGCAGTCAATCACCAGGTCCACCTGGGACAGGGCACTCACCACGGCGGACAGCCCGCCAATGGCATCGCTCGCGCCAGTCGAGCGCACGGGTGCGGGGGCAGTCAGGGCGGGCGTGGTGAGTTGGAGTTCAAACACCTTGGCACCGAGTTGCTCCAGCGCCAGGCGGGCCAAGTCCACATTCACCCGGCGGGACTGGGTTTCACACAGCACGGCCACCACGTCACCGGGCTTGACCTGACATTGGGCAAAGGCCTGGACAAAGGCCTTCACCCACTTGTGTTCAATGCGTTCGACCAGCATGCCCATCTCCTGTTGTGAATTCAGTTTATATGAATTTTCATTTAAATTCATCCATAATGACCCGCATCACAAGCCCCAACGGTTGAGCCCAACGCCATGTCCAAGCCGGGATTCGTCGACGGATATTTGTCTTACCTGCTGGCCAGGGCGAGCCAGCGCATGTCCAGCGAATTTCACCGCGTGGTCGAGTCACAGGGTTTGAGCCTCATGGAGTGGCGGGTCATGGCCAGCCTCTCGGGCAAAGACACGCTCAGCATCAATGCACTGTCTGACATCGTCCTGGCCAAGCAGCCCACGGTGACCAAGCTCATTGGCCGCATGCAGGAGGCGGGTTGGGTGCGACGGGTGGACGGCACCCATGACCGCCGCCTGTCGATGGTGAGCCTCACGCCCAAGGGGGTGCGCAAGGTCACCCCCTTGCTGACCTTGGCTCAAGAGCACGAGGCCCAGGTGCTCGCGGGTCTGGGACCCCAGGACATCGAGCGGCTCAAGCAGACCCTGGCGCATCTGATTGGTGAACCAGCCCCGGATGAACCGTGAGCGCCCATCAGGGTAATTCAGGGGATGGGGGTCAGGGATAAGCCCCTACATTCATTACCGATCGACAGAAATACGTCTGTTGTTTTGTATCGCATCGTCACTCAGGAGGACACCCATGAAATTGCGTTTGATCGCTGCCACGCTGGCTTTGGCTGCATCCGGTATGTCACAAGCGGCCACCACCTTCACTGTCTCGAGCTGGCTACCACCCACCCATACCCTGAGCATGGCGCAGGCCGAATGGTGCAAGCGCCTGGAGGCCGAGAGCAAGGGCAGCATGAACTGCAACATCTTGCCCAAAGGTGTGACTGCCGCACCCGGTACCTTTGATGCCGTGCGCGATGGCCTGGCCGACATCTCCTACACGGTGGACGGCTACACGCCGGGTCGCTTTGTCTTCACGCAGGTGGCCGAGTTCCCCTTCCTGGGCGACAGTGCACTGGCCACCTCTGTGGCTTACCAGCGCATGTACAGCAAGTACTTTGCTCCCCTGGGCGAGCACCGGGGCGTCCATGTGCTGGCGGTCTTCACCCACGGCCCTGGCATCATTTTCAACAGCAAAAAGCCGGTGCTCTCAGCTGACGATGCGGCCAGCCTCAAGTGGCGCATTGGTGGCGGCAACATCAACGAATTGACCAAGTCGCTAGGCTGGAACACCTCGCTCAAGCCTGCACCGGCTTCCTATGAACTCTTGTCCACCGGCGTGATGGATGGCACCCTGTTCCCCGACGAATCGGTGGAATCCTTCAAGCTCACCATGATCAAGCACGCCACCACCTTCCCCGGTGGCCTCTACAACACCAGCTTTGTGTTCATGATGAACCCCGACAAGTACAAAGCCCTCAATGCCCAGGACAAAGCCGTGGTCGACAAGATCTCCGGCGAAGTGGCCGCGCGCATTTTTGGTGAAGGCTGGGACAAGGTGGATGCCCAGTCTCGCAACGGTGCTCAGAAAGCCCAGGGCGTGCAGCGCGTGGTGGCACCCGCTGCCTTCGTGCAGGTCATCAGGGACAAGCAAGCGGCCCTGGAAGCCAACTGGGCCAAGCAAGTCGAAGCCAAGGGCCTGAAGGATCCCGCCAAGGTTTTGTCCGAGTTCCGCGCGGAAATCGCCAAGGTCAAGTGAGGCCTGCCTAGGCCTGATTCCCCTTCCACGCCGGGCTATCCACCCGGCGTGTTGTTTCACATGCCCCTGTTGACCTCATGCTGAACGTTCTGGATCGATTGCTCAAATGGTGTTGTGGCTTGGTCGCGGCCTTGGCATTGTTTTCTCTCATGTGTGTGACCGTGGTTGATGTGACCGGCCGCAAATTCGATCGCCCCCTGGCGGGTGGCCTCGAACTCACTGAAATCCTCATGGTGATGGTGATTTTTTCGGTCCTCCCGCTGGTGTCCTGGCGGGGTGAACATGTGGTGTTTGACACCCTGGACGCCTACACCTCGGACACCGTCAAGCGCTGGCAGAGGCGGCTGGTGCACTTGCTCAGCGCGGCCACCTTCTTGCTCACCGCCCACATCATGATGATTCGCGCCAGCCGCTTTGCCGACTACGGCGATGTCACCGAGCATTTCCGCGTGCCCATTGCCCCGGTGGCCCAGTTCATGGCGGCGAGCCTGGCTTTGGCTGCGGTGATCCACCTCATCCTCGCGCTGTTCAGACCCGATGGTCCATCCCATGCCATGGTGGAGCACCAGGAGGCCCAACATGATTGAGTCTGCCATCGCGTTCGCTGCGGTCTTCCTCCTGGCCTTGATGCGCATTCCCCTGGCCTTGGCCATGGGTTTCACCGGCTTTGCCGGTCTGGCCTTGATGCGCGGCATCAACCCTGCCATTGCCAGCACCAGTCAGGTCATTTTTGAAACTGGATTTCATTACGTGTTATCGGTCGTGCCCCTGTTTGTGCTCATGGGCAACTTCGTTTCCCGCGCGGGCATGGCCACGGAGCTGTTCCGTGCTGCCAATTCCTTCGTCGGTCATCGCAAGGGCGGGCTGGCCATGGCCACCATCATTGCCTCAGGCGGCTTTGGTGCCATTTGCGGCTCGGCGCTGGCCACGGCAGCCACCATGACCCGGGTGGCTCACCCCGAGATGACGCGTCACCGTTACAAGGAAAGTCTCTCCACCGGTGCCATCGCATCTGGCGGCACCCTGGGCATTCTGATTCCGCCCTCCACGGTGATGGTGATCTACGGCATCATCACCGAGACCGACATTGGCAAATTGTTCATTGCGGGCATCCTGCCGGGCATTGTGGCCATCGCTTGCCTGTGCATGGCCGTGGTGTACGTGACCTGGCGAGATCCGGATGCCGGCCCACCTGCCGAGCCGTCAACCTGGTCCGAGCGCCTCCAAGCCCTCAGGGGCGTGTGGGGCGTGCTGGTGCTCTTCCTGGTGGTGATTGGCGGCATTTACGGTGGCTTTTTCACAGCCACCGAAGGCGCTGGGGTCGGGGCCATGGGGGCTTTCCTCTTTGCCTTGCTGCGCGGCACGCTCACCTGGCGGTCCCTCTTTGACATCCTTGCCGAGAGCGCGCGAACCACCGCCATGCTCTTTGCCATCCTCATTGGCGCGATGATCTTCAGCAGTTTTGTGAACTTCACCACCATGCCGGGTGACCTCAAGGAATTCGTCATCCAGTTCAGCCCCCACCCCATCATGGTGGTGGCCATGATGATGGTCATTTACCTCGCTTTGGGGTTGATCATGGAAGAACTCTCCATGGTCTTGCTCACCATCCCGGTCTTTTTCCCAGTCATCATGGGCTTGGGTTTTGACCCGGTCTGGTTTGGCATCCTCATCGTCACCATCGTCGAGATCGGCATGATTTCACCGCCCGTGGGCATGAGTCTTTTCGTGGTGAGTTCGCTGTTGCCGCAGGTCAAGCTCTCGACCATCTTCAAAGGGGTCTGGCCCTTTGTCATGGCCGATGTGGTTCGCCTGTGCATCCTCATGGCCTTCCCGGCCATCACGCTGATCTTGCCCAGCCTCATGGACTGAGCCAGGCCGCGCTGGCGATCATGCCCCTCAAATGATGGGGGGCTGGCTCAGCGCTCGTCGAAGCTCACCACCACGCGGGGCGTGAGCGCCCTGGCTTGGCAGGTCAGCACATAGCCTTTGGCGACCTCATCGTCCTGCAAGGTGAAGTTGCGCTCCATGCTCACTTGCCCTTCGAGCAACTTGCCCCGGCAGGTGCAACACACGCCGCCCTTGCACGAATAGGGGAGGTCCAGGCCGGCTTGCAAGGCCGCATCAAGTACCGAGCTCGTGGCCGGCAAGCCCAGGTCGTGGGCTTTGCCATCCACGATGATGCGCAAGGCCACCTGATCGCTGGGGACGGCACCCGTTGACGCGTCCGTGGCTGCCGATGCGGCCTGCGCGCCAGCTGGCCGTGCCGCTGTGGCAAACCGCTCGGTGTGCAGGTGTTGCTCGGGCACGCCCAAGGCCTTGAGCGCGGCCTCGGTGGATTCGATCATGCCTTCTGGGCCACAAATGAACACCTCGTCCATGCTGGCCACGGGCAACAAGGCCTGCACAATGGCTTTGACCTTGTCGCCATCGATGCGGCCTTGCAGCAAATCCACTTCCTGAGCCTGACGGGAGAGCACGTGGATCATGGTGAAGCGATCGGCGAAACGGTCTTTGAGGTCTTGCAGGGCTTCGTTGTACATGACGGTGTTCATGCGCTGGTTGCCCAGCACCAGCGTGAACTTGGTCTGGGGTTGGTCTTCCAGCGTGGTGGCAATGATGGACAGGATGGGCGTGATGCCCGAGCCTGCAGCAAAGCCCACCCGGTGCACCGCACGGGGGCGATGCACGGTGAAACGCCCCTCGGGTGGCATGACTTGCAGGTGATCGCCCGCCTTGAGGTGCTGGGCGGCCCAGTTCGAGAACAACCCACCGGCCACGGGGCGAATGCCGATTTCCAGTTCGCCCTCGCGAAGGTAGCGCCCATGCGAGCTGCTGATGGAGTAGTTGCGCCTGACCTCCTGGTCATGAAGCCGGGTGCGCAGCGTCAGGAATTGCCCTGGCTTGAAATCGAATCGCTCGCGCAACTCAGACGGCACAGCCAAGGTCACAGCCACGGCACCCGCCGCCTCGGGGCTGATGCGCTTGACCAGCAATTCATGGAACTTGGGGGTGCTCATGGCAGTGGGCTTTCATCAAATGGCTTTGAAGTGATCAAAGGGTTCCCGGCAATCCAGGCAGCGGTGCAGGGATTTGCAGGCAGTGGAGCCAAAGGCCGAGGTCTCGACGGTGTGCACGGAGCCGCAACGCGGGCAGGGCACGGCCACGCTGGCGGCGGCCTCGCGCACAAAGCGCAACACGGCCTCGCGGCCAAGGCCAGGCTGGGGATGTTGGCAACGATCGGGCGGGGCAATGCCATAGGCGCGCAACTTCTCGCGTGCTGCATCCGTCATCCAGTCGGTGGTCCAGGCGGGCGAGAGGCTCACCACCACCTCGCAGGGCACCCCCTGTGCGCGCAGGACGGCTTGCACATCATCCTGCATCTGCCCCATGGCGGGGCAACCGCTGTAGGTGGGCGTGATCACAACCCGGATGGCCTCAGGCAAGACCTGGACCTCGCGAACAATGCCCATCTCGCGCAAATTCACCACCGGGATTTCCGGGTCGCACACGGCTTCCAGCCACGACCACACCGTGGCTTCATCGGGCAAGGTGCTGAGGGCGGTATTCACGGGGGGAGGGGATGAGGTCAGGGTGGGGCGCTTGTCGGCGTCACCATGTGGCGCCGGGGTGGGCGCGGGCCAGGGACTGCATGTCAGCGAGCAAATAACTCAGGTGTTCGGAGTGCACACAGGACTTGCCCTGGCTCACATGGCCGATGGCACTGGGGCGCTGGAGGGTGGACTCGAGCAAGGCGTCATCGACCAGCTGGTCCCAGTCGCTTTGCCAGTCGGCCGCCACACAGGGGATGAGGCCACTGGCCAAGGCGGCCTGCTCGTCGGCGCTGGCCGTCCAGAATTCCTGGGTGAAGGGCATGAGGTGGTCCAGGGCGGCTTGCATGCGCGCGTGAGAGATCTCGGTGCCGTCACCCAGTCGCACCAACCAGCCCCTGGCGTGACGCAAGTGGTAGCGCAGCTCCTTGACGGATTTGGCTGCAATCGCGGCCAGATCGGCATCCTGGCTGTTGCACAGGCTGTCCCAGCGCAGCAGGCTAAAGGCGCTGTAGAGGAAGTGGCGAACCAGCGTGGTGGCGTAGTCGCGCTCGCTCAGGGCGTGACCCACCTGAGGCCCGGCATGGGGCAACTCCAGGAGGGTGTGATTGCGAAATTCATGGGCATCGCGAAAGTAAGCCAGGCTGTCTTCGGTGGTGCCTTGACCCATGCGCTGGGCCACGAGTTGATAGAGCAGCCTGGCCTGGCCAATCAGGTCCAGGCTGATGTTGGCCATGGCGATGTCCTCTTCGATCACCGGACCATGACCACACCATTCGGCATTGCGCTGACCCAGGACCAGGGCATCGTCGGCCAGGTGCAGCAAATAGTTGAGCGAGGCATCCATCACATGTGTCCGACTTCGTCAGGGATCTCGTAAAAGGTGGGGTGGCGATAAATCTTGTCGGCTGAGGGCTCGAACATCTCGCCTTTGTCATCGGGGGAATTGGCCACGATGGCCTTGGAGGGCACAACCCAGATGCTCACGCCTTCTTGCCGTCGGGTGTAGATGTCTCTGGCCATTTGCAGCGCATGCTCAGCGTCGCTCGCGTGCAGGCTGCCGCAATGCTTGTGCTCCAGGCCTTGCTTGCTGCGGACAAACACTTCCCACAGCGGCCAGTCTTTGAGGGGGGGCTTGGCGCTCATGCGGCCTCCTGTTGCAGTTTGCGTTCTTGTTTCTGGGCATAGGCCAGGGCGGCATCGCGCACCCATTGCCCCTGGGCATGGGCCTTGACCCGCGTGGCCAGGCGCTCGCGATTGCAAGGACCATGGCCATTGACGGTTTGCCAGAACTCGTCCCAGTCGATGTCGCCAAAGTCGTAGTGGCCGCGCGCCTCGTTCCACTTCAAATGAGGGTCAGGCAGGCTCACCCCCAGCACCTTGGCTTGGGGCACGGTGGCATCGACGAATTTCTGACGCAACTCGTCGTTGCTGATGCGCTTGATGCCCCAGCGCATGCTTTGCTCGCTGTGGGCGCTGTCGGTGTCGGGTGGTCCAAACATGGCCAGGCATTTCCACCACCAGCGGTTGACCGCGTCTTGCACCATGTCGCGCTGGGACTGGGTGCCTTGCATCATGGCCAGCAAGGACTCATAGCCCTGGCGCTGGTGAAAGCTCTCCTCCTTGCACACGCGGATCATGGCGCGCGCATACGGGCCATAGCTGCAGCGACACAGGGGGATCTGGTTCATGATGGCCGCACCATCGACCAGCCAACCGATCACCCCCACATCCGCCCAAGTGAGGGTGGGGTAGTTGAAGATGGAGCTGTACTTGGCCTTGCCCGAGTGCAGGGCGTCGAGCATGTCGGAGCGGGCTGTGCCCAGGGTTTCAGCAGCCGAGTAGAGGTACTGGCCGTGCCCCGCTTCGTCTTGCACTTTGGCAATCAGGATGGCCTTGCGCTTGAGGCTGGGGGCTCGGCTGATCCAGTTGCCCTCGGGCAGCATGCCCACGATTTCGCTGTGGGCGTGCTGGCTGATTTGACGCACCAGGGTTTTGCGATAGGCCTCGGGCATCCAGTCCTGGGGCTCGATGCGGCCATCGGCGGCGATGCGGTCCTCGAAAGCCTGGATCTGCTGGGGCGACTCTTTGGGATGAATGGGCTTGACGCTGCGGCCTTCATCAGGAATGGAAAGGGCTTGGGTGTACACGCTGGTTGCTCCTGTGAATCACTTGAGGGCAGGGCGGTGGTCATAGACCCGACGCGCCTTGCCAACCTGGGTGCGGGCAATGCCATCGGGCGGCAAAACCGTGACCTGGGTGCTGATGCCAATGAAGGTCTTGATGCGATGGGCCAGGTCTTTGCCCAGCGCCGCCACATCCTGAGCCGGGAGGCCAGCGGCATGGCGTTGCAATTCGCACTTGATCTCCACATCATCGAGGTGGTTGTTGCGATGGATGTGGATTTCGTAAATGCCGGCGAGTTGGGGATTGGCCAGCAAGATGGCTTCCACTTGCGAGGGGAAGACATTCACCCCACGGATGATGAGCATGTCATCGCTGCGCCCGGTGATCTTGGCAAAGCGCCGAAATGACCGCGAGGTGGGCGGCAGCAAGCGGGTGAGGTCTCGGGTGCGGTAGCGGATCACCGGCATGGCCTCTTTGGTGAGCGAGGTGAACACGAGTTCACCCTCTTGGCCATCGGGCAGGACTTCGCCGCTTTCGGGGTCAATGATCTCGGGGTAGAAATGGTCCTCCCAGATCACCGGACCGTCCTTGGACTCAATGCACTCATTGGCCACGCCAGGCCCCATCACTTCGGACAGACCATAAATGTCCACCGCATCCAGCCCCAGCTTGCGCTCGATTTCGGCGCGCATGCCTTCGCCCCAGGGCTCGGCACCAAAGATGCCGACCTGCAAGGAGATCTGATCGGGCGCAATGCCCTGGCGTTCGAATTCCTCGGCCAGCACCAGGGCGTACGAAGGGGTGACCATGATGAGGTCGGGGCGAAAGTCGGTGATGAGCTGCACCTGTTTCTCGGTTTGCCCGCCCGACATGGGGATCACGGTGCAACCCAGGCGCTCGGCGCCATAGTGCGCCCCCAGGCCGCCGGTGAAGAGGCCATAGCCATAGGCCACATGGATGATGTCGCCCGCCCGCCCGCCCGAGGCGCGAATGGAGCGCGCCACCAGGTCAGCCCAGTGGTCGATGTCCCGCTGGGTGTAGCCCACCACCGTGGGTTTGCCCGTGGTGCCCGAGGAGGCATGGATGCGCACCACCTGTTCACGCGGCACGGCAAAGAGGCCAAAGGGGTAGTTCTCGCGCAAGTCGGCTTTGGTGGTGAAGGGGAACTTGGCCAGGTCGGCCAGGGTGTGGAGGTCGTCGGGGTGCACGCCGGCCTGCTCGAACTTGCGCCGGTAGTGCGGCACTTGCGCATAGGTGCGCTGCAAGGTGTCTTTGAGCCGCTGCAATTGCAGCGCGGCAATCTCGTCGCGGCTGGCGGTCTCGATGGGGTCGAGCTCGCCGGGGCGGGGTTGCTTCACAGGCATGTCAGGGTCTCCTTGAGGGATTCAGGATGCGGCGGCCAAACCCGAGAGCACATCGCCCTTGATGCGATGGCTTTTGCCGCGAAAGAGGGCCACCATTTGCCCCCCGCGCACGCGCACGGTGATGTCGTAGACGCCGGTGCGTCCGCTGGAAGAGCGCTCTTGGGCGTGGGCTTCGAGCACATCACCTTCAAACGCCGGGGCCAGAAAATCAATGTTGCAAGCCGAGGCCACCGCATTGACGTTGTAGCTGTTGCAGGCATAAGCAAAAGCGCTGTCGGCCAGGGTGAAGATCAGGCCGCCATGGCACATGTGGTGGCCATTGGTCATGTCTTTGCGCACCGTCATGGTCATGAGGGCTTCGCCGGGGGCGATGTGTTCGAGCTGCATGCCCAAGGCATGGGTGGCGGCATCGCGTGCCCACATGGCCTCGCCCACAGCGCGAGCCAGGGCCAAAGGGTCTGTCGGAGCGGCAACGGTGGGGGTTGGGGTGTTCAATTTGATACAAATTCCCTTAAGATTGGCGGATTATGCGTATCAAACCAAACCCCCGCACCTGGGTAAACCCTAGGCGCTGCTGCGGCTGGGGGCAAATCGCTTTTTGAGCAAGGCACCCGATTTGGGGGTGCTGCCGTCTGAGAGCTGGAACACCTCGTCCAGGTGTTTTTCAGACAGGCGCAAAACGGTGGCGTAGATCGATTGGCACAAGGACCGCGCGCTGTGGCCTGGCCAATCGGGGGGCAGCAACTCCTGGGGCAACTCGGGGTCGCGCAGCAAAAGGCGGCGGTAGTCGTGGATGAGCAAGATGCGCAGCTCCAGCGCCAGGTCGCCACTGAGCGACTCCACGCCCACGCTCAGGATCTCTTCCAGGATGGGACGGTAGGTCGCTTCAAACTGGCGGTAGCGCCCGGCGAGGTCGCGCAAATCCCAGGCCTTGGCCACCACGTCGCGATCGGACAGGGTGTTGGGGGTGTCGAGTTGCTGGGTTTGCAAGGGCAGCAAGGCCTGCAGGTGTGCCCCCAAGCCCTCGTTGACCAGGCCTTGAATCACCGCCTTGAGGTCAGCGCTGGGGTGCACAAACTTGCCTTGCCCCAGATCGCCAAAACCTTGCCAGAACAGCGCGCGCTTGAGGGGCTCTCTGGCTTTGAGCGGCAAATCGCCCACCAGCAGCAACAAGCGCCATTGATGGTCCCAACTCGGCGGGCTGGTGGCATAGATGTGTTCGCTGGCTTGCAAAAACAGGGCTTGCCCAGCGGGGGTGAGGTGGTAGTCGGTGCGCCGCCCTTGAGCCTGTGTGCTCAGCCACTCCTCCTTGAGCAGGCGAAACACGGTGGTGCGAACCAGGCGTTCATTGAGCCCCAGTGGCGCGAGCATGCGAATGAGGCTGCCCAGCCAGATGTGACCGCCTCGCGGCAGCACCACATCGCCAAACACCGAGGTGATGAGCGAGCCCGACTGCATGCGCACCAGGCCGCGGAAATCGTTGAGCCGTTGCCCCAGCACGGGGAAAGCGGAATCACCCATGGGGCTCAATAGGCCTCCACCTTGTCCACCACCAGTGAATAGCCCGAGACGCCCCAGTCGGTGTTGCTGCGCTGGATTTGCAGCGTGCCATAGACCCACAGCGGCAACATCATCTTGACGCCATCGAGGTAGCGCGGAGCTTTGGCATGAATGATTTGATTGGCGGGCGGGGGCGGGGTGTGGATGCAGGCACCGAAATACGGGACCATCAGGAATTCCTTGACCTTCTCGCCCTTGCGCTCCAGGGGGATGGCAAAGCCCGAGATGCGCACCTTTTGGCCTTGCAGGCTGTCATTGGTGGGGGCAGCATCCCACACCTCGCGCATTTTCTTGAGCATGGCATCCGCCTGCGGATCGGAGTCTTGCAGCTTGGAGAGGTCAAAGCCTTTGAACTCCTTGGTGGGGTCCCAACCCTTGGGCACCAGGGTCTGCCACTTGATCTCGGTCCAATTCTGCGCCCAGGCATTGGCGCTGCCCAGCAAGACCGCCATTCCCAGGCAACCCGCAATCCATAACTTTCGCATTTCTCAACTCCTTGGCATAAGGCCATCGGCCAATGACATTGTCCATGCCCTCAAGCCGGGCAACACACTGAAGACCAACCCGGTGAGCAGCACCATGCCCATGAGTTGCCATTCGCCCTGCGACGGCCAGTCCATGTGCAAGCGAATGCCCATCTCGGCCAAGGCCCAGGGGCTGAGCAGCCACAGCGCCACTTGCATGAGCACCAGCCCGACCCCAAGACCCAGCAGGGTGACCCAGACGCCTTCGAGCATCACCAGCCCCATGAGGCTCAAGGGCGTGGCACCCAAGGCGCGCAGCACAGCCAGCTCGCGCCGGCGTTCATTCAATCCGGCCAGCAAGGTGGCCATGAGACCAGCCAGACCCACGGCGGTCACCACCCAGGCCATGGCTTGCAAGCTGCGCTCGAACTGGGCGAGCATGTCCCAGAGTTCGTCTAGGGCGACACCGGGCATCACCGCTTGCAGGGCTTCGCCGGGTCGCTCATTGATCTGGCGTTGCAGCTTGAAGACGTCAGCGCGGCGATGGAGCCCGACCAAGACCGCATTGAGTTCCTTGGGCTGCAAATTGAATTTGCGCACATGCTCCAGCGGGATGTGCATACCGGGCAAAGGCGCGCCGCCCATCCAGTCCAGGTGCATGGCGGTGATGGAGGCCAGGCTCACCAACACCGTTCTGTCCAGCGGCGTGCCAGTGGGCGCCAGGATGCCCACCACCGTCATGGGCTTGTCATCGTGTGCCACGCCATGCGTCTCATCCAGTCCATGCGTGAGCGAGATGGCCTGACCCAGCTGCAAGCGCAATCGGCGTGCGACCTCATGCCCCAGCACCGCCTCGAATGGGGCTGCAAAGGCGCGGCCTTGTGCCAGGGCAATCGGCTGCTGATCGCCATGCCGCACATGCTCGATGTAGCTGGGGCTGGTGCCCACCACAGGAAAGCCACGCAAGCTGTCGCCCAGCAGCAAGGGCACGGTCCAGGCCACAGCCGGGTGCTGGCTCAGGCTCTCATGCGCTTGCCAGGACATGGCATGGGGGACGCTGCCCACATGAAAGACCGATTGCAGCACCAGCGCCACCGCACCGCTTCTGGGGCCAACCACCAGGTCCACCCCCGAGACCGATTCCATGAAGCTCAGGCGCGTGTCGTGCCGAACGCGCTCCATGAGCAGCAGCAGGCACGACGCCAGGGCAATGGCCAGCACCGTCACGCTGAGCGTGAAGCGGCGCGCCCAGGCGCTTTGAAAGGCCAAACCCAGCACCCTCATGCCTGCTCCTGCAAGGCCAGCGACCCTTGCAACTCGGGCAAGGACACACGGCGGTCGAAATGGCGGCTGAGGCGCTCGTCATGGCTCACAAAAAGCAGGGTGCTGCCCCTTGCCTGGCACGCCTGGTCCAGGACTTGAACAAAGCGGTCCTGATGCTGGGCATCGAGGGCAGAGGTGGGTTCATCGGCAATGATGAGATCGGGCTGCCCCAAGAGGGCGCGCGCCGCAGCCACACGTTGTTGTTGTCCCACCGAGAGTTGGCCGGCCTGGCGTTGCCATTCGGCCTGAGTGATGCCCAAGTCCTTGAGCAACTGCTCGGCGTCTTGCCTGGCCGAGTTCAGGCGAGCGCGGCGCAGCGGGGACCATTGCACCGCGAGCAGCACGTTGTCCAGGGCGCTGAGCCAGGGCAGCAAATTGAACTGCTGAAAAATGAAGCCCATGTGCTCGCCTCGAAATCGGTCCCGAGCGCTGGGGGTCATCGCGGCCAGATCCTGACCCTGCCAGCGAATGTGGCCCTGTTGAGGCGTGAGCACGCCCCCAATCAGGCTCAGCAAGGTGCTCTTGCCCGAGCCGCTGGGGCCATGCAAAAAGACCCGCTCTCCCGCCGCAAGCGCCAGGGCGGGGATGTGCAGCGTCCAACTCGCAGCCCCTGGCCAGCGAAACCGCACATCACGGAGTTCGAGCAAGGTGGATTTCAAGGTTTGTTTCCGGCTTGCCAGACGGGTTGCTTGGGGGTCAGTCGCGATGCGCCTTGACCCTTGGGCAAGACATGGTTGAAGTCCAGCCGCCGCAAGCGTTTGAACTGCTCGAACAACTGGGTCTGGATGCGCTCGAGCGCCATGGGTTGCTGGCAGACCCAGGTGTAGGTGACATCCAGATCGGCATGTCCGGAGCCGCCCCAGTCGGGGGTCTGGGCTTGTGCGGCCTGGGCCTTGCACTGGGCAGCGGGGCTGGGCGTCCACAGGGCATCGGTCTGGCTCAACTGGGTCATGGCCTGCTGCAAGGCTTGACGTTCCTTGTCGCTGCGGGGCGCACGTTCGAAACCCAGCACCACATCCAGGGGCAGGCTCAGCTCCAGGGTGAGGGTTTGGCCCGACAAAACCAGGCTGGCCTGGCCTTGGCCGTGGGTGTGGGGAGCCGCCCAGACCCAACCCAATGAACACAAGCTCAGAGCAATCAAGATGGAGCGAATGGCGTGCATGGCAAAGCGGTGGTGAATCACAAGCCCATAAGCTTAGCGGACGACGGCATCGCTGGGACTGGGGCAAGGCCTTGACCCAGACCAGACCAGGGCAAAAAGCACAACGCGCCCCTTGGGGCGCGTTGCGACGAGGGTGCCATCAAGGCATCACTTGCTCTTGAGGAATTCAGCAGATTGCTCTTTGACCACCTTGTTGACCTCATCGGCATAGGCCGCAATCCAGTCGGATTGGGGGACCCACTTGGTGCCGTCCCACATGTCGATGCGGGTGCGGCCACCACCACCATGGTCTTGTGCAGTCACGGTGACGGGGGCAATCAAGCCATTGGCGTCAAAGTTGCGCAGGCTCTCCAGGCCTTTCTTGATCTTGTCGGCGTTGAGCGGCATGCCCGACTGCTTGATCGCCAGTCGCACGCCCTCGAAGGCCGTGGAGTACATGGCAAGACCGGTGTTGTAGTAGATGTCGTCGAGGTTTTTGCGGTCGCCACTGCCTTTGCCCTTGTCATAGAGCTCGGCGATGATGGATTTCTTCAGCGGGTGGTCGTTGCCGCCCACCACGTTGGTGCCACGCTTCATGCCCTTGGCTTCATCGGCGCCAATGTTGGCAATGTCGACTTCGTTGAACCAGTTCACGGAAATCAGCTTGTCCATGGGAATGCCATTGCGCTTCATCTCCTTGGCCGCCACCACGTGCATGGCCGACAGGTTCCAGGTGATCACCCAATCGGGGTTGAAGCGGCGGATCTGCGTCCACACGGCAGCCTGGTCACGCCCGGGCATGGGGTTGGGAAAGAGTTGCAGGTTGAAGCCTTCTTTGGCGGCCAGGGTTTTCAGGATGGGGATGGGCTCCTGACCAAAGGCGTAGTCGGGGTAAATGAAAGCGACCTTGACGTCCTTCAAGTTGCCTTTTTGCTGGTTCTTGATGAACTGCACGTTGTTGGCCATCTGGCCCCAGTAGGTCGGGCCAATGGGGAAGACCCACTTGAAGACGTCGCCGTCCACCGCATCGCCACGACCCACAAAGGATTGCAGCAGGATGTTCTTGTCTTCCATCACGCGCGGCAGCACAGCGCGTGACACCGGGGTGGAGAGCGTGTCGAAAATCATCACGCCTTCGCGCTTGAGTTTTTCATAGCACTCGATGCCACGCTGGGGCTCGTTGCCGTGGTCTTGCACCAGCAACTCGATTTTTTGTCCTTCCAGGCCACCGCGCAGATTGAGCAAGGCGGCGTAGTCTTTGGCCGCCTGAACCACTTGAGGGGTCACAAAGGTGTAGGCCTTGCTCAAGTCATAGCAAATGCCGAACTTGACTTGGGCTTGCACGACTTGCGTGGCCAACCCGAGGGTCAGGCCGGCAAGGGCAAGCAGGTATTTATGGGGTCGCATCAACGTCTCCTTGGTGGTGGTGGAAAGAATGCATCAGCTCAGCCAGCGCTTGCGTCGCCGGTAGTGCTTGATGTCACGGAAATCGCGCCCCTCGGCACCACCCAGGTAGAACTCCTGGATGTCGGGGTTGAGTTTCATGGCCTGGGCGGTGTCGTGCATGACGATGCGCCCGTTTTCAATCAGATAGCCGTGCGAGACCACCTCCAGCGCGGCGATGGCGTTTTGTTCGACCAGCAGCACGGACAGACCCTCTTGCTGGTTGATGCGGCGAACGATGTCGAAAATTTCTGCCACCAGAAACGGTGCCAGACCCAGGCTGGGCTCGTCGAGCATGAGCAAACGGGGCTGGGTCATGAGGGCTCGCCCAATGGCCAGCATTTGTTGCTCGCCGCCGGACAAATAGCCCGACAGCGCGCCCGCCCTTTGCGCCAGGCGCGGGAAATAGCTGTAGACCAGGTCCCGGTTGCGAACCATGTCGGCACGGCTGCCCCGCACGGCAGAGGCGGCCACCAGATTCTCATCGGGGGTGAGGTGTTCAAAGACCCTGCGCCCCTCGAGGACCTGGGCAATGCCCAGCTTCACCCGTTGCTGGGGCGCGAGGTGGTCAATCGCTTGCCCCATGAATTGCACATCGCCACGGGTGACTTCGCCGCGCTCGGCCTTGAGCAAGCCGCTGATGGACTTGAGGAGGGTGCTCTTGCCCGCGCCATTGGCGCCGAGCAAGGCCACCATGGCGCCAGCGGGCACCTGCAAGGAAGCGCCCTTGATGGCCAGGGCCACGCGGTCATAGATGACCTCGATGTTGTTGACATTGAGGGTGAGGGCGGGGGTGGAGCTCGCTTGCATCGTCTGCCTCACTTGCGGTGATAGCCAAACGGCCACAGCATCAGGTAGTTGCGCACATTGGCGTAGAGCTTGCCTAGACCCATGGGCTCGACGATGAGAAAGCCAATGATCAGGGCACCATAAATCACATTCGGGATGTGCGCCAGGGTCTCGTCCCCCAGCGACCAGCCCATCAGGCTGGAAAAGCCTGCAATGAACGCATTGATCTGGCTGGGCATGAGCAGGATGAATGCGGCTCCCAGGTAGCTGCCAATCACACTGCCCAGGCCCCCCACGATCACCATGGCCAGGGCCTGGATGGAGACACGAATGGAAAACTGCTCGGCAGTCACGGCGTGATAGAAGGTGAAGATCAACAAGGCACCGCTCACACCGCCGATGAAAGAGGACGCCGCAAAGGCCACGAGCTTGTAATAAAAGCTCTTGACCCCGATCACGGCGGCGGCAAAGTCTTTCTCTCGCACGGCCACCAGTGCGCGCCCCAGCCCCGTGCGCTTGAGGTTGAGCATGAACGAGGTGACCAGCAAGCACCACACCAGCGCCACGTAGTAGGCGCCTGTGTCCGAGGTGATGGCCTGACCCAAGAGCTTCAGGGGCGGGGCTTGCAAGGTGGCCGACACGCCCCCGCTGATGGCGTCCACGTGCGAGATCACCCAATCCACGATGAATTGCAAAGCCAGGGTGCTCAAGGCCAGGTAGAGGCCTTTGACGCGCAAGGCCGCAAAGGCAAACACCACCCCGATGAGGGTGGACATGCAGCCGCCCAGGATCACCGAGATTTCCCAGGGGATGCCAGCCCGCGCGGCATGCACAGCGGTGTAGGCCCCAATGCCGATCACGGCGGCATAGCCAAAGTGGAACTGACCGGCAAAGCCCAGAATGAGGTTCAGCCCCAGCGCAGCGGCAGTCCACACCAGCCAGGGCACCAGGTAGCTGCTCACGGCCAGTGAGCTGAACAGGAACGGTGCAACGAGCGCCACCAGCAACAGCGCCCAGACCAGGTAGCGGTCGGTGGGCACCGGGAAGAGCTGTCTGTCGTTGGCGTACGTGGTGTGATAGACACCGGCCTGTCGGTAAAACATGGCTAGAGCCTTTCTATGTCATGGCGGCCAAAGAGGCCGTGGGGTCGGATCATGATGGTGACGATGAGCACCACCGCGGTGACGAGTTCGCGCGTACCGCCACCCAGCATGGGGTCGAGCACACCCGAGGCCACGCTCTCGAGCGCGCCAAGAAAAAGGCCTGCCAGCACGGCGCCACCCAGGCTGTCCATGCCGCCCAGCACGGCCACCGTCAAGGCCTTGAGCAGCAGCAGGGAGAGGGACTGGTCCACGCTTTGGATCGACCCCCACATCACGCCTGCAATGGTGGCCACCACGGCCGACAAGGCCCAGGACAAGGCCACGCCGCCTTCGACCGAGATGCCCACCGACCAGGATGCGGTGTAGTCGTCGGAGATGGCGCGCAAAACCACGCCGCGGCGGGTTCTGAAAAAAATCATGAAGCCAACAAACAGCACCAGCGACACCAGCGCCCCATAGGCATAGGCGCGATTGATGAGGATGGGACCGAGGAACATGGGGTCGTCGCTGATGCCCAAACGAAGAGGGCGACCGCTGCCGCCCCACACCGTCATGGTCAGGGCTTCGATGAAGATCTCCAGCCCCAATGTCATCATGAGGATCATCACGATGGGGCGTCCCGCCATGGGGCGCAGGGCAAATCGTTCAATGCCCACCCCCATGAGGCCCATGGTGAGGAAAGCCAGGGGAATCGCCACCCACATGGGCAAGCCCAGCGTGGTGGAAAAGAACAGCACCACATAGGCGCCAATCATGGTGAGGGCACCCTGGGACAGGTTGGGCACAGAGGAGGATTTGTAGATGAGCACCACGCCCATGGCGATGAGGGCATACATCAACCCGGCCAATGCGCCATTGAGGCCCAATTCGAGCAAATACATCAGGTCCATTCGCCCAGCCTCCGGATGGTGAGTTCGCGTTCCATGATGCCTTCCTCGCCGTTTTCATAAACGATGCGGGCTTTCATCACGACCGAGTTTTGGTTGCCATAGAGGGCTGAGATGACCGGGGCGTAGCGCTCCTCGATCACGTTGCGCCTGAGCTTGCGTGTGCGGGTGATTTCGCCGTCATCGGGGTCGAATTCCTTGTGCAGGCTCACAAAATGCCGCAACTGCAAGGCCTGGGGCAACGCCGTGTTCACTTTGCCCACTGCCTGGGTCAGCAAGTCCAGCACCTCGGGTTTTTGAGACAAATCGGCATAGGACATGTAGGCAATGCCATGCAACTCCGCCCAATGGCCCACCGACTCCATGTCGATGCAAATCATGGCGCCCAGCGTGTCGCGACCCGCACCCAGCACGGCCACGTCCTTGATGTAGGGGCTGAACTTGAGGCGGTTTTCGATGTAGTTGGGGATGTAGCGCTCGCCCTTGGCGGTGTGAACCACCTCGGACAAGCGCCCGAGCACCACCAATTGGCCATCGGGCTCCACATAGCCCGCGTCGCCTGTGTGCAGCCAGCCTTCGTGCAAGGCCGCCTCGGTGGCCTCGGCTTGCTGGTGATAGCCCTGAAAGACGCTGCCCGACTGGATGAGGATTTCGCCACTGTCGTGGATGCGGATGTTCACGCCAGGCAAGGGGCGCCCGACGGTGTGCAGCCTCACCTCGTTGACATCTTGCATGGCGTTGAAGGCGCTGGTTTCGGTTTGCCCATAGAGCTGGCGCAATTTCACGCCCAAGGCCCGATAGAAGATGAAGGTGTCCTCGCCAATGGCCTCGCCGCCGGTGAAGGCATGGCGCACTTGCGACAAGCCCAACTGGTCTTTGATGGGACGGCAGATCAGCCAATCGGCCAGCCAGCGCTGCATGGCGTCGAGCCAGGAGGTGCGTTGACCTTGCAAGGCGCGCCGCTCCATGTCGATGGCCTTGTCCATGAGATGGTGGTAGAGCCAGCGCTTGAGTGGGGTGGAGTCTTCCATGCGCACTTGCACGCGGGTGAGCAGGTTGTCCCAGCTGCGCGGAGCGGCCAGGTAATACGTGGGAGCCACCTCACGCAGGTTGTGCAAGGTGGTCTCGCCACTTTCAGGGATGTGGATGGCAAAGCGAAGGGCAATGCCCGCGCCCAGCGTGATGGCAAAGTCGCCAATCCAGGCCATGGGCAAATAGGCCAGGATGCGCTCATCAAAGCCAAAGGAATTGGCGCGGTAGGCGTTGTGAACGCCGCTGAGCACATTGCGGTGGCTGAGGATGACCGCCTTGGGTTTGCCCGTGGTGCCCGATGAATGGATGTAGACCGCCGCGTCCTCGGGTTGGGCGCGATCGATGAGGCTTTGCTCAAGGCCGGGCTCCTGGGCAAGGCGTTTGAGGCCAGCTTGCAGGACCTCCTCGAAGCTCGACAAGCCATCGTGGCCGTAGGCGGCGAGTCCGCGCGCATCGTCATACATCACATGTTGCAGGTGCGTGCCTTGCTCGGCGAGTTCGAGCACCTTGTCGACCTGCTCCTGGTCTTCGGCCAACACCAGGGGCGAGTCCGACTGTTGCAACACATGCTGGACCTCGGCGGGTGTGGCATCGGGGAAGACGGGCATGGGGCGGCCACGCAAAACACCACAGGCCAGCATGCCGGTGTAGAGGTTGGCGCGGTTGTCGCCCACGATGACCAGGGCTTTGCCCGGCTTGAAGCCCAAGGCCTCAAGGCCGGCGGCAAAACCCAGCACCCGTTGAAGCCATTGAGACCAGGTCGTTTCCTGCCAGATGCCAAAGTCTTTTTCCCTCAGGGCGACGCGATCGGGATGGTGGCGCGCGTTGAGCGCGAGCAAGCGGGGCAGGGTGGTGTTGGGATTCAAATCCCACTGGCTCAAGGTCTGGGATGAGGCGGTTTCATTGGCGCTCACGGCTACCCCCCAGATACGCTTGAATCACTTTGGGATTGGCAATCACTTCGCGCGGGATGCCCGAGTCGATCACCTCGCCGTAGCTCAGCACCAGCATGCGGTCGCAAATCCCCGTGATGATGTCCATGTGGTGCTCGATGAGCAAGACGCTCACGCCCCGCTCATCGCGCGCATCGAGCACAAAGCGCGCCATGTATTCTTTTTCTTCCTGGTTCATGCCCGCCATGGGTTCATCCAGGATCAGCAGGCGCGGCTCGGCCACCAGCGCCCGTGCCAGCTCAACCCGCTTTTTCATGCCGATGGGCAAGACGTCCACGGGCTCGTCGCGGACCCCTTGCAATTGCATGAAGTCGATGATGTCTTCAACTTTGCGGCGGTGGGCGATCTCGTCGTCGCGGCTCAGCCAGGGATAGAGGGCAGTTCGCCACACCCCCACCTTCATGTGCACATGGCGGCCAAGCAGGATGTTGTCCAGCACCGACATGCCATTGAACAAGGCCAGGTTCTGGAAGGTGCGCGCCACACCTTGATGCGCCACATCGTGGGGTTGCATGCCCGTGATGTCTTGGCCAAACAAACGGATGCGGCCTTCATGGGGCGGATAAAAGCCCGTGATGGCGTTGGTGAGGGTGGTCTTGCCGCTGCCGTTGGGACCCACTAGGCCAAAAATCTCGCCTTGGTGGACCTGCATGTCCACGCCATTGAGCGCAACCAGCCCGCCAAAGCGGCGGACCACGCCCGTGCAATCGAGTGCGAGACCTGGCGACGGGGCGGAGCTGGGGGCGGAGGTCATGGTGTGCAATTGGGGCTCAAGTTCCATGCGATGTCCATGCGGGGATTCACGGTGGGCCTGGATGAAGGGGCATTCATATGCCCACCGCTTGTCGGCCTGCACGCGAGCGCGCAACAATGGACTTCATGATCTGGGCTGTACCGTCGCCAATCTGAAAGCCCAGCACATCGCGCAAGCGTTGCTCCATGGGGCCTCGGTCGTAGCCGCCATGGCCAAACATCAGCAAGCAGGCGTGGATGGCGTCGTAAGCCAGCTTGGGACCCCACCATTTGCACATGGCCGCCTCGCTGGTGTGCGGCAGGCCATGGTCTTTGAGCCACAGGGTTTGCCAACACAGCAGGCGCGCAGCCGTGACCTGGGTGTCGAAATCAGCCAGGGGATGCGAGACGCCCTGAAAAGAGGCCAGGGGTTTGCCAAAGGCTTCGCGTTGCGCCACATGCGCCCAGGTCTCTTCCAGGGCCACGCGCGCCACCGCCAGCACTTGCAGGCCAATGAGGGCACGCGAAAAATCAAAGCCCTGCATCACTTGCACAAAGCCCTTGTTCTCGTCGCCAAGGCGGTGTTGAACCGGCACGCGCACGTTTTCAAAGAACAGCGAGCCGCGACCAATGGCCCGTTGACCATGGCAATCGAAGCGGTTGCGCGTGAGACCCGGCACATCGGTGGGCACGAACAAGGCCGTCACGCCATGAGCGCCGGAGTCGGTGCTGCCGGTTCGGCCAAAGACCACGATGCCGTCGGCCTGATCGGCTGCCGAGATGGAAGTTTTTTCGCCGTTGATCACGTACTCCTGACCCACGCGTTCGACTCGCAAGCGCAATTGCGCCGCGTCCGAGCCGCCGCGCGGTTCGGTGAGGGCGATGGCCAGCAAAGCCTCGCCCTGGGTCAGGCGTTGCAACCAGGGGCTCACCACCGCAGGGTCGCCGTGTTCGCTCAGGATCTGGCCATTGAGGGAGGCCAGCAGGTTGATGTAGGACAGGCTCAGGTCGGCGCGGGCGATTTCCTCGTGCAACACCCCAGCGGCGAGCGACCCCATGCCCTGACCGCCAAATGCCTCGGGCAACTCGGGGGCGATGAACCCCATCTGACCCATCTCGCGCATGAGGTCGCGATCGAGCACCCGGGTGTGATCCCGCTCCAAAAAGCCGGGAGCAACCCGCTCGGTGGCAAAGCGTCTGGCGTGTTCCGCCAGGGCCATCAAGTCATCGTTGAGGTAGGGGTTTCGATCCATCGAAGACATGATGACTGGCTCCTGTCAGCGTACAAATTTGCGGAATTCGGGCTTGCGCTTGTCGCGCAGGGCAGCCACCCCTTCGCGGGATTCGTCGGTGTCGTAGTAGAGCTTGAGCGCCAGCATGCCCATGCCGGCAATGCCGCCTTGGTGGGCGGTGTCCATGTTGAAGCTGCGCTTGGCAATGGCAATGGCCGTGGGGCTGCGTTCGCACAACTCTTCGCCCCAGGCTTGAACCTCGGCATCGAGTTGGTCATGTGGCACGCATTTGTTGGCCAAGCCCATGGCCACGGCTTCTTCACCGCTGTAGCGGCGGCACATGTACCAGATCTCGCGGGCTTTTTTCTCGCCCACCACCCGAGCCAGAAAGGCGGTGCCGTAGCCAGGATCGACAGAGCCCATCTTGGGGCCAACCTGACCAAAAACGGCCTTGTCTGAACAAATGGTGAGGTCGCAGATGGTGGCCAACACATTGCCGCCCCCAATCGCAAAGCCTTGAACTCGGGCAATCACGGGCTTGGGCACGTCGCGGATGGCGGTGTGAAGTTCCTCCATGGGCAAGCCAATGGTGCCTCTGCCGTCGTAATTGCCGTCGTGCGCCGATTGGTCGCCACCCGTGCAAAACGCCCGCTCGCCAGCGCCCGCAAGCACGATGGCTCCCACCGACTTGTCGTACCCCGCGCGATAGAGGGCCTTGATGAGCTCGTCGCAGGTCGTGCCGCGAAAGGCGTTCATCTTGTCGGGGCGATTGATGGTGATCCAGGCCACGCCGTTGCGCACTTCGTAAAGAATGTCTTCGTAGTTCATGGTGAGGGTTCCTTGGGCTGTGGGTGTTAACCGTTCATGGTGAGGCCACCGGAGACGCTCAGGACCTGCCCGGTGATGTAGGCCGCATCGTCACTGGCGAAAAAGGCAATGGCGCCGGGCAAATCCTTGGGTTGACCAATGCGCCCCAGGGGGATGGAGCGGCGAAACGCTTCTTCCAGTTTTTCTGGATTGCCCGCACCTTGCTTGTAATCGGCAAACAGCGCCGTGTCGGTGGGACCTGGGCACACCACATTGACGGTGATCTGATGCCGGGCGTGTTCGCGCGCCAGGGTTTTGGACAAGGCCACCAGCCCGCCTTTGCAGGCGGCATAAACCGCTTCGCCCGAGGAGCCCACCCGAGCAGCGTCGGAGGCGATGTTCACAATGCGACCGCCCTGGCGTTTGGCCATGAGGGGCAAGACCGCATGGTGCATGTGCAGCGCACCCGTGAGGTTGATGGCGATGAGCCGCTCCCAGTGCTCGGGCTGGGTTTTGGTGAACGGCATGAAGATGTCCCACCCGGCGTTGTTGATCAGCACGTCAATGGGACCCAATTCGGCCTCGACAGCCTGGACCGCCGCATCGACCTGGTCGCGCAAGGTGATGTCGCAGGCGTAGGCCTTGGCCTTGCCGCCTTGGGTGAGGATGGTCTGCGCCGTGGCCTGAGCCGCTTGCAAGTCGCGGTCAAACACCGCCACGCTTGCACCTTCCTCGGCCAGGCGTTGGCAGGTTGCGCCGCCAATGCCGCCGCCCCCGCCCGTGACGATGGCCACTTTGTGTTCGAATCGTTTCATGTCTGTTCCTGGTGCTTCAGTTGGGCCATTGACGACCCGCTGAATTGTCAATACATTGCCCAAATGGCTGTGTTCGAACGCATGCTAATTCGGTCACGAGAAAGATGAATCTATGGAAAACCCGAGTGATACAGAGGAAACCCTGAGGTTTGAAATGGCCAACCGGTTATTCTTTCGACTCTATCAATGCGCCAATATGTTGCATAAAACCGGATCCAGGGCGGTGGAGGCCGAGGGCTTGACCACGCAGCAGTGGGCGGTGCTGGGCGCGCTGTCGCGGTCCGATGCGGCGCAGGGCATGAGCGTTGCCGAACTGGCTCGCTACCTCATGCTCAGTCGCCAAAACCTCGCCGGGGTGGTGGGGCGCATGGAGCGCGATGGCCATTTGCTGGTGACGGCTGATCCCAGCGACCGGCGCTCGCGGCGTGTGACCATGAGTCAGGCCGGAAGAACCATCTGGGAAACGCAAGCCCAGCCCAAGATCCGCGATTACTATGGGCTGGCACTGGACGGGTTTTCAGTCAAGGACATGGTGCATGTGCTGCACTATTTGCTGCTGATGCTGGACAACATGAAGCGCATCGATCAACCCGATTCCGCCGATGAGGACTTGCAGCTGGTGGAATCTTTCCTCAGACAGGAGGTGACCCCATGAGCGCGGCGCTGGATCAGGCCTTGATGGCAACCCCTTGCATGGACGCGGATCACCCCGCCGTGAAAGCCAAGGCGGCCGAACTCATTGAGGGACTCACGTCCGTGCGCGAGCAGGCGGTGGCCTTGTATGGGCACGTGCGCGATGCCTACCGCTATGACCCCTATCAAATCGACTTGAGCGTGGCGGGCATGCGTGCCTCCACGGTGATGGACAAGGGCAGGGGCTGGTGCATTCCCAAAGCCGCCTTGCTCGCCGCCCTGTGCCGCAGCGTGGGCATTCCCGCGAGGGTGGGTTTGGCCGATGTCAAAAACCACATGGCCACGCCACGCCTGATTGCCAGCATGGGCACCGATGTGTTTTATCGCCATGGCTACACCGCCATCTGGATCGACGGACAGTGGCTCAAGGCCACACCAGCCTTCAACATCGAGCTCTGCCACAAGATGCGCATCCATGCGCTGGACTTTGACGGGCGCACCGATTCCATCTATCACCCCTATGACCTGGATGGTCAGCGCCACATGGAGTATTTGGCGCAATACGGGGAGTTTGACGAGCTGCCCCTGGCAGACATCCGGGCCGTGTTCCAAGCCCATTACCCCGGCCTCATGAAATTGCAAGCGGCCAGCTGGGATGAAGACGTGAACCAGATGGCGCAGGACCTGGCCAAGGATGGCGAGCTGCCGCCAGGCAATGCTCGCCCATGATCACGACCATGGGCACAACCCTGAGCGAAACCATGCAAGCCATTCGTCTGGTGGGCCACGGCGGCAACGAGGTGGTGGAGTTGGCGCAGTGTCCCAAGCCCCGTCGGCAAGAAGGCGAAGTGCTGGTGCGGATGTTGGCCTCCAGCCTCAACCAGGTGGACTTGTACATGCGCAACAGCGGCGCGGGCATCACCCATGTCTTGCCCCAGATCATGGGGCTGGAGGGCTGTGGTGTGATCGAAGCCTGTGATGCCGATTCAGGCCTCTACCTTGGCCAGCGCGTGGTGCTCTATCCCGGTGTGACCTGTGGCCGCTGCGAATTTTGCGAACGTGGTGAAGAGGTCTTGTGCACGCGCATGGCCTTGCTGGGGGAGCATCGCCACGGCACCTGGGCGCAGTGGGTGAGCGTGCCTGCACGCAATGCCTTGCCCGCGCCAGCGCACCTGAGCGATGAACAGGCTGCGACCTTGGGCGTGACCTACCTCACAGCCTGGCGCATGCTGGTCACCCAGGCTCAGCTCCAACCCAACGAGGCGGTGCTCATCATGGGCATTGGCGGCGGCGTGTCCCTCGCGGGATTGCAATTGGCCAAGGCCATGGGGGCAAGGTGCATCGTCGCTTCCCGCCACGCGCACAAGCTGCGTCAGGCCATGGACATGGGGGCAGACCATGGCATTGATGTCTCGCAGCAAGATGTGGTGGAGCAAGTCATGCAGATCACCCAGCGCCGGGGCGTGGATGTGGTGTTTGAAAACGTGGGGGCAGCGCTGTGGTCGGCCGCCATGAAATCCCTGGTGCGCGGTGGCCGCTTGGTCACCTGCGGCGCCACCACGGGCGATCAGCCTGCGGCTGACCTGCGTCGCATCTTCATTCGGCAACTGCGCATCCTGGGCTCGACGCTGGGCAATCGACAAGAGATGCTGGACATGATGGCCTTCATGCAAACGCAGGGCCTCAAGCCGCACATCGATGAATGCGTGGAGCCTGGGGACATCCACCAGGCCTTGACCAAACTGGAGCGTTCAGCGCAGTTTGGCAAACTGGTCTTGCGCCTTAGCCCCCTGCAAGCCCCTGGGTGTTGACGTAGAGCGAATACACCGAGGTGCTGGCTGCCATGAACAGCCGGTTGCGATGCACGCCGCCAAAGCAGAGGTTGGCACAGCGCTCAGGCAGATCGATGCGGCCAATGCGCTGCCCTTGCGGGTTGAACACATGCACGCCATCGAGGCCGTCCTCGCCCATGCCCCAGCCACACCACAAGTTGCCATGGATGTCGACCCGAAAGCCGTCGGGTGTGCCTTTGGGGCCGGCATCGATGAGGATGCGGCGGTTGGAGAGGCTGCGCCCATCGGCAGACACGTCATAGGCCAGGATGCGCCTGGGCTGAGCGCGTGACTCCACCACATACAGAATCGATTCATCGGGGGAGAACGCGAGGCCATTGGGTTGGAGCAAGTCGGTGGCCACCATGCTCAGGCCTTCTGTCTCGTGCCAGCGGTAGACCTGGGTGGGCAATTCGGGCTTGGCCACACTGCCTTCGTAAAAGCCCAGAATGCCAAAGCTGGGGTCGGTGAACCAGATGCTGCCGTCTGATTTGCAAACCAGGTCATTGGGGGAATTGAGGCGCTTGCCTTCGAAGTGATCGGCCAGCACGGTGAGTTGGCCATCCGGCTCGGTCCTCACCACGCGCCGCCCTCCGTGCTCGCAGTGCAGGATGCGACCCTGACGGTCGCGCGTGGCACCGTTGGCAAAGTGCGAAGGTGAACGCCAGGCGCTGACCTGGTGGGTGACCTCGTCCCAGCGGCAAATGGTGTTGTTGGGGATGTCGCTCCAGAGCAAACACCGCGCATCCCCCCACCACACCGGCCCTTCGCACCAGCGGTGCCCCGTGCTCAGGCGCTCGACGCGGGCAGCAGCCAGCACCAGTGAATTGAAGGCTGCGTCCAGGCTGACGACCCGGGGATCGGGGTAGCGGGGACTGGGCTGCCAAACGGATGCATCGGTAGAAAAATGAGTCATGGGAGGTTCAGTCAGCAGATGACGTGCCGATTATGAAGGCTGAATTCGGTTATTCTTTTGATGCCATGAACGCCCCCATGCCTGAACTTGATCCCCTGGAACGTGCCCTCAACGAATTGCGCGAGGGCAAGGTCCATGTGGCCACCTGGGAAAAAGCCCTGAGCTACAGCTCGGGCGACAAGCGCCAGGCCAAAGAGGAGTACCTTCGCTTGCGCTCCTCCGAGATCCAGCGCAGCACCACCTCGGCGCTGGTCAAGCACATCAAGCAGGCGCTGGCCGCCGACCGCAAAAAGATGCGTTAAGCCTAGGCCTTGCTCAAAGGCCTGTTTTTAGCTTGACCTACACTCATCTCCACTGAGGCACTGGGTCCTCATGTCGTCCTCAGCCCAGGACGCAAGCCTCTTTTTCGGAGATCACCCCTATGTTTCGCGCATTTTTTCTGGATCGTCGCTGGTGGCCATGGTCGTTGCTGGGGACCATCCTCATCCTGGTGGCCAACTGGTACCAGGTGGAACTCGACGTCAAGATCAACGACTGGTTTGGCAGTTTTTACAACCTGGTGCAAAAAGCCCTGGCCAAGCCCAATGCCGTCACCCTGGATGAGTTTTTGGCGCACCTGGTGACCTTTGGCCAGATCGCCGGAATTTATGTGTTCATCGCCGTGATGGTGGACTTCTTCACCAAGCACTACGTGTTTCGCTGGCGCACCGCCATGAACGACTACTACATGCAGCACTGGCATTTGGTGCGGCACATCGAGGGCGCATCGCAGCGGGTGCAGGAAGACACCATGCGCTTTGCCCGCATCGTCGAGGGCCTGGGCGTGAGCTTCATGCGGTCTTTGCTGACCCTGGTTGCCTTCTTGCCCATTCTGTGGACCCTGTCGGCGCAGGTGAAGGAGCTGCCCTGGATTGGTCCTGTCGAGCATGCCCTGGTCTATGTGGCCATCCTGATGGCCTTGTTTGGCACCGTCTTGCTGGCCACCATCGGCCTCAAGCTGCCGGGGCTGGAGTTCAATAACCAGAAAGTGGAAGCCGCTTACCGCAAGGAGCTGGTGTATGGCGAAGACCAGCCCCAGCGCGCAGACCCCCAAACGGTGAGCGAGCTTTTTGGCAACGTGCGCACGAATTACTTCAGGCTCTTTTTCCACTACCTGTATTTCGATGTGGCCAAGTGGTCCTACCTGCAATTTGGCGTGCTGGTGCCCTACATTGCCCTGGGTCCCACCATCGTGGCGGGTGCCTTGACCCTGGGGGCGATGCAGCAAATCGTGCGCGCCTTCAACCGCGTAGAGAACTCCTTCCAGTACCTGGTCAACAGCTGGTCGACCATCGTGGAGCTGATCTCGGTGTACAAACGCTTGCGCGCCTTTGAGGCCCAAATCCAGGCGGCGCGCCGCTCGGATGTGGCGGCGGCGTAAAGGGCGGTCATGGCGGAGTCCAAGTCATTGCTGCAGCCCGTGGAGGACGACACACGGCAACTGGCCAGGCGCTTGATCCGCTCTGCCCGGTATGCGGCCTTGGCGGTGGTGGATCCTGTGCATGGAGGTCCCCTGGTGACCCGTACCGCCTTGGCCACCGACCTCGATGGCAGCCCCATTTTGTTGGTGTCGGCCTTGTCCACACACACCCAGGCCTTGCTCAAGGATGCGCGCTGCAGCCTTTTGCTGGGCGAGCCGGGCAAGGGCGACCCGCTGGCGCACCCGCGCATCACCCTGCAAGGGCAGGCGCATCAGATCGCGCGAGACCACGCCGATGCACCGCGCATCCGCCGGCGTTATCTCTCCCGCTTGCCCAAGGCGGCCTTGTACGTGGACTTTGGTGATTTTTCGTTTTGGCGCATCGAGCCTCAGCGCGCCAGCCTCAATGGTGGCTTTGGCCGTGCGTTTGAATTGACCGCCAGCGATGTCTTGAGCCCCGTGGGCGATGCGCAAGCCTGGGACGTTCTGGACGCCGAGGCCTGTGAACACATGAACCAGGACCATGCCCCGGCGGTGCAAACGCTGGCCCATGTGCTGGGCAAAGGGCAGGGGGAGGATTGGCGCATGACCACCCTCGACCCCCATGGGTTTGAGCTGGCCCATGGCGATGCCATGGTGCGCTTGGAGTTTGAGCAGACTGTAGAGGCTGCTCAGGGCGTGCACGCACAGCTGATGGGGTTGCTGGCGAAGGCGCGCAAAGGTCATCTCCCTCAAGCCCCCTCGAATTCCTGAATCAGTCAGAAATGGATGTTGGGTATTTGTTTTGCACGCTACTCGACCTGCGGGATGCGGCTCAACGACTGATGTGGTCGGTGGTGGTTATATCGGTGCAGCCAGTCCTCGGCCATCAGCGAATGAGCTTGACGCGGTAAGGAAATATCCTTACCATGCTCGCCTATCCAGGAGAATCGCCATGCCCGCCATTCATGAAGTTGCCACCATCACCTCCAAAGGGCAGATCACTTTGCCCAAGGCCATCCGCCAAGCTTTGGGGGTGGACTATGGCGGCAAGGTGGCGTTTGACTTGCAAGGCTCACAAGTGGTCGTCACCCGAGCCGATGAATCGATTCATGAAGATCCAGCCATTGGCGCTTTTCTGGCGCTGTTAGAAAAGGACATCCGCACAGGCCAGCGTGTATGCGCCTTGCCTGATGATTTGGTGCAAGCCATGCGGGCCACACTCACCCAGCCCATTGATCTGGAAGCCGAAATCGAAGGCGATGTGGCGCTGTGATCCAACGTCACGGTTGGAATCTGCTCTTTCACGAATGTTTATCTGAGCAGCTACAAAAACTGCATGCCGCCGCAGAACGGGCGAAGCAGCAAGACCCACAAGGATATGAGTCCAATGCCAACGTCAGGCTGTTAGCAGCCTTGTCGAAATTGATCTTGGATGCTGTGCCCAGTGATCCAAACCGGGTGGAGTACCGTCAAGGCAACACCATGGGGGCGGCGTTTCGGCATTGGCGGCGCGCCAAAATCGGGCGGCGGTTCAGGTTGTTTTTTCGATTTGACTCAAAGACCCGGATCATCATTTTTGCGTGGGTCAATGACGAAAACACCTTGCGATCGTCGGGCAGCAAAAACGATCCCTACAACGTGTTTCAGCGCATGCTCGAGCGGGGTCACCCGCCGGATGACTGGGCTACTCTGGTGGCATCAAGCCAATCACCGCAAAATATGCGGTGATTAAGCCCCGTATTCACCGCATGAAGGTCTGAATCCGGTCATTTCTTCATGGCACCCGCCATGGCGCAGTGCCCCGCATCGCTGGACTGCCCTGAGCCTGCGGCGATCAAGGGTGGCTCCAGGCGCAGGTTCACCGCGGGCGAATACCACCAGTCCCACACGAAGAACAGGACCAAAGCCAACCAAAACCACTGGGAGAGTCGATGCAGTCGGTTCATGTCAGGCTCCAAATCCATAGTGGCGGCGCACCCGCACGCCCACCAAACTGCCCGCAAAGGCCATCAAGACCCAGATCCAGCCGTGCAGGCTGCCCGTCGAAATGCCGCTGAGCATGGCACCCACATTGCACCCAAAGGCCAGGCGCGAGGAATAGCCCAGCAACAAGCCCGCCACCAAGCCCACCACCCATTGCTGGCGGGTCAACGGCTTTGGCTGAGCCGAGGCTTTGGGCGCCTGAGCGATCCATACTGCGCCGGCGAGGATGCCCAAATTGGTGATGGTGGTCACATCCAGCAGGGCGTTTTGCCCCAGCAGTTGCAGATTGCCCGGCTGGGACCAAAAGGCATTGGCCGCAGGATCAAAAAGCTGGGCGGCCACTGCCAATTTGGCCACCCACAGGCCAAAGCCATAGACCACGCCCCAGGGCTGCCCCGCCACCAAGAGGTTCAGGGTCGCCAGCACGGCCAAGGCGACCGCGCCCCAGAGCCAGCGCGCCCGCAACCACGTTCTGCCTGCCCCAACCCAGAGCCTGGCCAACAGCAGCAGCACACCCAAAGCCGCCCAGGTGATGAGCAAGGCGGGCACCGTGCCCCAGGTTTGAGGCAGGCTCACCGGTTCGATTTGCCCCAGAGACAGCCAGCGGTCCAGGTGGACCGAGCCCAGGAAACTGCCCAGCGCAAACAAGGGCAGCAAGCCCACATTCAAGGGGATGCCCAGACCTGCCTTGTACAAGGTGCCCGAGCCGCAGCCATCGGCGATTTGCATGGTGAGGCCAAACACAAAGGCGCCCACCAGCAGGCTGATGCTGGGCGGACCCAGCGCCGCATTCAATTCACTGAACTGCGCCAGCAAGGGCATGGCCAGCAGGGCAGCCAAGGCCAGCAAGACGGCCTGACCGGTGATGCCGCTGGGGTCTTTGTGCTGGATGAGGTGACGCCATCCCGTGGTGAAACCAAAGCGCGCACCCGCGAGGACTGCGCCCATGCCCAGGCCGATCAGCCACAGGGCGGCCTGGCGCACCGATACCCACCCCACGAGAAAAACAAACAGGGTCAAGCCAACGAGGGCCAAATAGCGTCGTCTCATGGTGTCAATTCCAACGTTGGCGATACCAAAGCTGAGCGTCCATCCACAGTTGTTGCCAGCGGCGGGGCTCATTGGCCATGGGCAGGGCAAGGCTTTGCTGGGTCCAATCGACCATGGACCCCGGATAGAGCTTCATCTGGGGGTAGCCCAGCACTTCGGACAACACAAACCAGTTGGTGGCCGCCAAGTGGCCTGTGTTGCAAAACAAGACGGTGGGCTGTCCAGGGATGAGTTGGGCTTGTCTGACCAGCTCATCGGATAAGGTCTTGCCGACCAGGCGCGCACCATGGGCCTCGAACCAGCGCTCGTTGTCCAGATTGACCGCACCGGGCAGGGTGCCAGCGGCTTTGGCCTGGGGCACACGGGTTTGTCCGAGGAAGAAGGCTTTGGGTCTGGCGTCGATGAGGCGACCCTGGCCTCGTTGCACCATCTCACGAACCTCGTCGGTGTTGGCCAGCCATTCGGTTTTCAGGTTGGGCACGAAGTTGGTAGGGGTGGGCGCATCGGCGGGACCCGAGTCCAATTGCAAGTTGGCCTCGTCCCAGGAAAAGATGCCGCCTTCGAGCATGGCGAGTTGGTTCACGCCGAGGAACTTGAGCGTCCAGTACACCCTCGCTGCCGAACCAAAGTCCAAGGCATCTTCCCCCGAGGAGACCACCACCACGCGGTGTTGGGTTTCTATGCCCAACTGCCCCAGCATCCTCGCGAGCTGGGCGACAGGGGGCACTTGACCGGGGTTGGATCCTGTTGAGCGCCATTGGCTGGAAGGGGCATTGACGGAGCCGGGGATGCGTTGCTGCTCAAACGAAAAGGGGTCGCGGATGTCGATCACCCGCCATGTTGATGCCGAGGTCTTGGCTTGCAAGGCGCGATCCAATTCCTGGGGGCTGATCAGTGCACCCGCCGCATGCACCCAGGAGGCCAGGCCAAGTTGAAGCAAAAAGACGATGAAAAACCGCATGGTCTGATCGTGCAAAAAGCGCCATTTTCGTTCTGAAATGGGTCTTTTGAAGGATATTTTGCTCACCACCTCACAGCAAGTGGGAATAAAGCCAGCCCCGACCGATAAACTCGCCGCATGATGTGTCGAGGTGTGCCGTTGAAGTCGTGGCCGCTTTGGAAGGGTTTCCTCCAGGCTGCTTGGGTGTTTTGCATCTTGGTGGGGTCGTTCTGGCCCACCTTGGGTCGCGCTCAGGTCCATTGGCAACTGGATTCCCCCGGTTATCTGGTGGACGCCACGGGCGACATGCGACTGGCTCAGGCCAAGCTGGGACAGTACACGCCTTTCGAGGGTGTCTTGAGCAAAGGCTACCTCAGCGGTGCTTTGTGGGTGAGGGTGACCTTGAAGCCCGTGGCCTCTGTCGCGCCCAAGACTGCGCTGCCCAACGATGCGAGCAACACGCAGCATCTGACCCTGCTGGTTCACCCCACCTATCTGGATGACATCGAGATTCACGATGAGGCCACGCCCGACACGGTGCTCAGGGGGGGGCAGCTGCATGCTTGGTCCGAGGTCCAAAGTGGAGCCCTTGCCCATGTGTTCATGCTCAAGCCCGTTCAGACGGAGCGCAAGCTATGGATACGCATCAAGACCCAAACCACCTACATCCTCGATGTGCGCGTGCATGACAACCATGAACTGGGCCGCGAAGAGCAATTGCAAGACCTGATGCTGGCGGTGCTGACCTCGAGCTTGCTGCTGCTGGCGCTGGCGGCGGTGTTCTATGCCGTGGCTCAGCCCTCCAGGCTCATGGGCATGTTTGCCGTCAAGCAAATCAGCGCGTTTTTTTACGGGGCCTGCATCCTGGGCTACCACCGGCTGGTGTTGGTGGATTCGCTGTCGCCTGAGACTTTGGCGTTGATCACCAAATGGGCCATCGTGCTGTATGCCCTCTTCAGTGTGCAATTCCATTGGACTTTTTTCGAACCCTATCACCCCAGGCGCTGGGCCAAGCAGGGCTTGATGCTGGCGATGGCCATGGCGGTGCTCTCTTGCGCCATGGTGGCCGTGGGTTGGGTGTCGTGGGGTTTGCTGGTGAACAAGCTCGTCGCGCTGTATCTGCCCCTATGGTTGATGGTGATGCTGATCTGGGGCATTGATTGGCCCCAACTCAACAAGGTGCAGGGCGAGGCCGTGCTCAATCAAAAGGTCTTGCTGGTGGTGCATGGCCTGATGGTGGTGTTCCTTTTCATGGCCACTTTGCCCACGCTGGGTTTGCAGGTCACCAGCTTTTTTGCGCTCTACGCGTCCATGGTGCATGGCGCGCTCACCGGGGTGGTCTTGCTCTTTTTGGTGCATCGGCAACTCATGCTGTTGAGTCAGCACAGTCTGAGGCTCGCGGTCACCACGGAGAAAAGTCTGGAGCTAGAACGCAATCACCGCGAGCGTCAGGCGCAGTTCCTGAGCATGTTGACCCATGAGCTCAGAACCCCGCTGAGTGTGCTCAGGCTCAGCCTTGGCACCCTCATGAAATCGGATTCAACGGCCGGTCGCCATGCGCTCACCGCCATTGACGACATGAACAACCTCATCAACCGCTGCAACCAGCTCGACCAGCTCGAACAAGGCAAGCAGGTGGCCCAGTTCACGCGGGTGAGGCTCAGCGAGCTGATTCAGGATGTGCTGGCCAAGTCGCCCGGTTTCTCTCATACCCTGGTGCAGGTTGACCCTGAGTTGTTTGTCTGGAGCGATGTGGTGCTGTTGCAGACGATGTTGTTCAACCTGGTCGACAACGCCTACAAATACAGGAAGCACGAGGGCGTGGTTCGCATGGTGGTGAGGCGTGAGCAGTGGGCGGGCGAGCGCGATGAACGCATCGTCCTGAGTGTGTCGAACCCCCTGGATGCGCGATCCTTGCCTGACCCGGAGCGCATGTTCGACAAATACTATCGAGCCGCTTCAGCGCATCAAACCTCGGGCACGGGCCTGGGTTTGTACATCGTCAAAGGCCTCTCCAAGCTCATTGGGGTTCACGTCACCGTGTCCATCGAACCGGGTCCGGAGGTGGTGCTGAGCCTGATTTTGCCGACCGAGTTGAGCCAACTCGATCCGACTGACCCCAGGGCGGTGGCGGATTTGTAATGCTGGGTAATCTATAGTTGCCCGATCGCAGGACACTTCAACAAACTGCGAATGTCCAACGATGTCCTCTCAGCCCGAAATCATGCTTCCCCTGGACCCCATGCAAGTCTCCTTGCATGTGGTGGTGGTGGAAGACCATCCCGCCTTGCGTGAACTGATCTGCTCCTCGCTGTCGCAAAACGGCTGCCTGGTCACTGGCGTGTCCTGCGCGGAGGATGTGGATCAAATTCGCACCACCCAACCCACCGATGTTTTTGTGGTGGATTTGAATTTGCCGGGCGAGGATGGCTTGAGCCTCACGCGCCGCTTGCGGGCGAGCAACCCGCTGGTGGGCATTGTGTTGCTCACCGCGCGCAACGAGGTTCAAGACAGGGTGGCAGGCTATGAAAGCGGTGCCGACATCTACATCGTCAAGCCCGTTTCCGAGCAGGAGTTGATGGCGTCGGTCAAAGCCGTGGCCCGCAAGAAAAAATCCCATGAGCAGGTGATCGCGTCCATGCGCTCGGACCCTCTGGTGCTGGATCGCACCAGCCTCAAACTCCTGGGTGCTCAAGGTGAACCCATTCGCTTGTCATTTGCCGAGGCCACGGTGCTGGCCGCTTTGGCCAAGGCCCCAGGTCAACGCCTGGAGGTGTGGCAAATCATTGCCAACCTGGGCCTCAAGGCCGACAGTTACTCGCGCTCGACCCTGGCCGTTCGCATGACCCGGCTGCGCAAAAAACTGGTCGCCGCTGGCGCCCCCGAGGATTGCCTGGAGGCCTTGCGCAACGAGGGTTACCAGTTGTGTGTGGCTGTATCGGTGCTGTGATTCAAACCACCGTGGGCGTGCTCACCCCATCCATGGTGAGGATGGCGCCGTTGACGTAGCTCGCAGCGGGGCTGGCCAGAAACACGGCCACCCGTGCAATCTCCTGAGGGTCGGCCATTCTGCCCATGGGGATGCGCTGCGTGGCTCGCGCCAGTGCCTCAGCTTCGGTGATGCCCTGCATGCGGGCCTCGGCGCTGAGCCCCTCGCGCAAGCGCTCGGTGAGGGTGTTGCCTGGGTTGATGCCATTGACCCGCAAGCCCTTGGCGGCATAGGCGCTGGCCAGTCCTGTGGTGATGAGCATGAGCGCTGCGTTGGCCGCGCCACCTGGCAGATGAATGGGGTTGGCGACTTTGCCGCCCGCACCAATGATGTTGACCACGCAGCCCTGGCCTCGCTGGGCCATGTGCTTGATGACGGGATCGATCACATGCACATAACTGAAGTACTTGGCGTCCATGGCCGCATGCCAGGCCTGGATGTTCAATTCGTCCGGGGGCGTGCGCTTGGCAGCGCCCGCTGAATTGACCAGCACATCGATAGGCCCGGCTTGGTCAAGCGCCGTTGCAACGGCCTTGGCCGCCTGATCGGCTTGCGTGAGGTCGGCACTCAGGAGGTGAATGCGGCTGGCTTCAAAGCGTTGCGAGAGTTGGGCTTTGGCCTGTTCCAGGCTGTGGGTTTGTCTTGCGATCAGGCTCACCTTGGCGCCCTCGGCCAAAAAGGCCTGGGCACAGGCCAAACCAATGCCTTTGCTGCCCCCGGTGATCAGGACATGCTGGTGGTTGAGTTGAAGGTCCACGGTCTTGTCTCCAGATGGAATTGAGTTCAGATCCTGGCCCGAGGGTCAAACCGGGCCAGTCGGTCCAATAAAAAATTCACCTCTGCCTGGGCTTGGGCTGACAGGCTGGAGCCGGGTTTGCGTTGGGCATCGCAGCTGAGCAGGCCTCGGCGCATCAGAATGTGCTTGCGAACCGCCAGGCCAATTCCTGCCTGTTGCTCATAGCGCAACAAGGGCAAGTGAGCATCAAAGAGATCATGGGCGGCTTGCAAATCCCCCGCCTTGTTCAATCGCACCAGGTCACACAGCATGTCGGGGAAGGCATAGCCCGTGTTGGCCCCATCTGCTCCGCGTGAGAGTTCGAAGTCCAGGAACAAGCCGCCATTGCCGCAAAGGATGGCGATGTGACGCATGCTGCCCTCGGCTTCAAAGCGCCTGAGGGCTGAGATTTTTTCAAGACCGGGCCAATCCTCGTGCTTGAGCATCACGATGGCCGGGATGTCCTCAACCATGCGCCGGATCACACCGACGGACATTTGAACGCTGAACGTCAAAGGGTAGTCCTGCAAGACGATGGGGATGTCCGTCCCGATGGCTTCGCTGGCCTGGTGGTAGTAGGAGACGATCTGGTCGTCGGTTCGCAAAGTGTTGGGTGGCGCAATCATCACGCCCGCTGCGCCGGCAGCCATGACCTCCTGAGCCAGTGCGCGCATGGACGCAAAACCAGGGGCGGACACCCCCACCACCACGGGCAGTTTGGCCGCACGCTGGATCATGGCTCGCGTGATGGAGACGCTTTCGGCATGAGAGAGCTTGGGCGCTTCGCCCAGTTGACCCAGGACAGTGATGCCAGTGGCACCGATGTCCACGTAGAAATCGGTCAGCCTGTCCATGGAGGCGGTGTCAATGGCACCTTGGGCATCAAAGGCGGTGGGCGCGATGGGGTAGACCCCCTTGGCTTGGTCATTGAGCAACATGATTCATCTCCTGTGAGCGTGAGGTGAGGGTCAAACGTGAAGTTGGCGATGTGCCTGTGCCACGATGGCCTCGGGGGTGATGCCAAAGTGCGCATACAACTGGTCAGCCGGTCCTGACGCGCCAAAGCCTGTCATGCCAATGAAGCCCCCATCCAGCCCCAAGTATTGATCCCAGCCAAAACGCAAGGCGGCCTCGACGCCAATGCGGCCAGCGCGTGGTCCCAGCACCGCTTCGCGGTAAGCGCTGGGTTGCTGGTTGAACAACTCCCAGCAGGGCATGGACACCACCGCTGTGCCAATGCCTTGCGCCTCGAGCAAGTCTCTGGCCTTGACGGCAAGCAAGACCTCCGAGCCGGTGGCAAGCAAGGTGATGCGCCGTGGGCTGCAAACGGCTTCGTGCAAGACGTAAGCACCCTGGGCGCAGAGGTTGCGGTCGTCGGCTTGGTGCCTCACCAAAGGGAGTTCCTGGCGCGCGAACACCAGGCTCACAGGCCCCTGTGGATGCGCCAGCGCCAAGGCCCAGCACTCGCTGGCTTCCACTGCATCAGCAGGCCGTATGGTCCAGTGGTTGGGCAGGGCGCGCAAGGCAGCGAGGATCTCCACCGGCTGATGGGTCGGACCGTTCTTGCCAATGCCAATGGAGTCGTGGCTGTAAACAAATTTCACTGGCAAGCCCATCATCGCCGCCATGCGAATGGCGGGGCGCTCGTAATCCGAAAAGGACAAATACGTCACCGCCAGCGGCACGATGCCGCCGTGTGCAGCCATGCCATTGGCCATGGCGCCCATCACATGTTCGCGAACGCCACAGTGAACATAAGCCCCAGCGGGGTGATCGGCATCAAACGCCTCCAGGCCTCGCTTGTGGCTGGTGGGGGCTTCGAGGTCGGCGCACAAGACCATGCGCTCGGGCAACACCTGGCTGAGTCGTTCGTTGATTTCGGCGGACAACAGGATGCCCCCATTGGCCTTGCCTTCTTTGAGGGCGGAGGTCTTGAAGGACGTCAGCTCGTGCAGGCAGTCGGCGGGCAACTCGCCGTTGAGGATGCGCTCAAACTCCTGGCGTGTCTGAGCGGGCAAGGCGTTCACCCGTTGCTGCCAGGCTGCATGGTGCGCAGCGTGTCCTGCGCCTGCACTGCGCCAGGTGTGAAGGACTTCATCGGGGATGACAAAGGCCGGGTGAGGCCAGCCCAGGTCTTGTCGGGCTTGCGCTGCATCGGCCTCGAACAGGCGGGCACTGTGCCCGCCGCGCTGGCCTTGCAGGCGAGCAAGGCCTTTGGCAATGGTGGTGCGACAGGCGATGAGGGAAGGGCGTGGGTCTTGGCGTGCCGCGCTCAGAGCGCGATCCACCGCATCGATGTCATGCCCATCCACGCGTTGCACATGCCATTGGGCGACCCTGAACCGCTCGGCCACATCCTCGCTGATGGACAGGCTGGTGCTGCCGTCGTCGGTGATGGCGTTGTCGTCCCACAGCAGCGTCAAATGCCCCAGGCGCAAATGGCCAGCCAGGGCGATCATTTCCTGCCCAATGCCCTCTTGCAAACAACCGTCCCCCACAAAGGCATAGGTTCGGTGGTTGACCACGTCCTCACCAAAGCGGGCGCGCAAAAACGCCTCGGCCACGGCCATGCCCAGCGCATTGCCAATGCCTTGACCCAAAGGGCCGGTGGTGACTTCAATGCCGAGCTGGGGGTCGCGCTCGGGGTGGCCGGCGCAGTGTGAACCCAATTCGCGAAAGCTTTGAATCTGTTCCAGGCTCAGGCCCGCATAGCCACTGAGGTACAGCAGTGAATAGAGCAGCATGGAGCCATGGCCATTGGAGAGCACCACGCGGTCGCGGTCAAACCAGGTCGGGTCAGCGGGGTTGTGCCTGAGGTGATGGAGGTAAAGCGCGGTTGCGATTTCGGCCATGCCAAGAGGGACACCTTGATGGCCTTCCGTGGCTTTGACTATCGCGTCAATCGACAGGAAACGGATGGCGTGGGCAGCGGCTTGAAGGCGGTGTGACATGGGCGAGCTGGCTTCCAAAAGAAACGGCAAGCGCATTGTCCGAGGTTTTCAGGCACCCGGGAGAAATTTGTATGATGAATTTCCCCAGGTGCTGGCACACGCCGGGCTCACCCGGCCTGGCGTGATGGGATCAGCGGGCGGATCAGGAAGCCGCCATCGAGGCGGTGTCCTTCAAGGGCTGCTGCGACACGGGCTTGTCGGCCTTGGTGTTGACCGCGCCATCCTGAACCACGGGGGTGCGGATGAGGTGATCGAACGCACTCAATGCGGCTTTGGCCCCTTCACCAGCGGCAATGATGATTTGCTTGTAAGGGACGGTGGTGACATCCCCGGCGGCAAAGACACCCGGCAGGCTGGTTTCGCATCGTTCGTTGATGATGATTTCGCCGTGTGCCGACAGTTCCAGCACGCCTTTGGCGAAGTCAGAGTTGGGAATCAGGCCAATCTGGACAAAGACGCCCGCGATGGCAATGTCGTGCGTTTGACCAGACGTGCGATCGATGTAGCTCAGCCCACTGACTTTGTTGCCGTCGCCCGTGATGGCAGCGGTTTGCGCATGGGTGATCACGGTCACGTTGGGCAGGCTTTTGAGCTTGGCGACCAAGATGGCGTCCGCCTTGAGTTGGGGGGCGAATTCCAGCAGGGTCACGTGTTCCACAATGCCAGCGAGGTCGATGGCGGCTTCCACGCCGGAGTTGCCGCCACCGATGACAGCGGTGCGCTTGCCCTTGAACAAGGGGCCATCGCAGTGGGGGCAGTACGCAACCCCTTTGTTTTTGTATTCCTGCTCGCCCGGGACGTTGACCGAACGCCACCTGGCACCAGTGGCCAGGACCACGCTTTTGGCGGTCAGCACAGCGCCATTGCTGAGCTTGACCCCCACCGGACCACCCGGCTGGGCAGCGGGTTGCAGCGCGTCAATTTTTTGCTGGGTCATGACATCGATGTCATAGGCCTTGATGTGGCGCTCCAGTGCGGCAGACAAAGTGGGTCCGTCGGTCTGCACCGAGGAGATGAAGTTTTCGATGCCCATGGTGTCATTGACTTGACCACCGATGCGCTCGGCAACAATGCCGGTGCGAATGCCTTTGCGGGCGGCGTAAATGGCGGCAGCAGCACCTGCGGGACCACCGCCCACCACCAAGACATCAAAGGTGTCACGCGCTGCGAGCTGTTGAGCTTCGCGCTCGGCGGCGCCCGAATCCAAGCGCATCACGATCTCCTCCAGGCTCATGCGGCCACTGCCAAAGTTCTCGCCATTGAGGAACGTGGAGGGGACGGCCATGATGCCGCGGGCATTGACTTCGTCCTGAAAGGCGCCGCCCTCAATCACCACGGTCTGGATCTGGGGGTTGACGATGCTCATGAGCGTCAGGGCCTGAACGACGTCGGGGCAGTTGTGGCAGGAGAGGGACATGTAGACCTCAAACTGCTTGGGACCTTGGAGTTGACGGATGGCGTTGAGCACACTCTCTTCCACCTTGGGCGGATGACCCCCGGTCCAGAGCAAGGCCAACACCAAGGAGGTGAATTCATGACCCAGTGGCAAACCTGCAAAGCTCACGCCATGGGATTGACCCACTGGGCTGATGCGAAACGAGGGTCGCCTTTGATCCTGACCATCCAGGCGAAGAGACACCCGATCGGACAACGAGGCAATGGTTTCAAGCAGGTCGCGCAGCTCATGGCTTGTGGCGTCGTCAGCGAGACTGGCAGTGAGCTCGATCGGGTGACGAAGGAGCAACAAGTGGCTTTGCAATTGGGTTTTGAGGGTGTCGTCCAGCATGGGGGTCTCCGGGTTGAGCCGGGCAAGCGCTTGTGGCACTTGCCCAGCAGGTCAAGGGTGGGAATGGCTTAGATCTTGCCAACCAACTCCAGGGAAGGCGTCAAGGTCTTGCTGCCTTCGTTCCATTTGGCGGGGCAGACTTGACCCGGGTTGGCAGCGGTGTATTGCGCTGCCTTGAGTTTGCGCAGGGTCTCTTTGACATCGCGGGCGATTTCATTGGAGTGCACTTCCATGGTCTTGATCATGCCTTCGGGGTTGATCACGAAGGTGCCGCGCAGGGCCAGGCCTTCTTCTTCGATGTGCACGCCAAATGCGCGGGTCAGTTGGTGGGTGGGGTCACCGATGAGGGGGAACTTGGCCTTGCCAACGGCGGGGGAGGTCTCATGCCACACCTTGTGTGCAAAGTGGGTGTCGGTGGTGACGATGTAAACCTCGGTGCCCGTCTTCTGGAACTCGGCATAGTTCTCGGCCGCGTCTTCGATCTCGGTGGGGCAGTTGAAGGTGAACGCAGCCGGCATGAAGATCATGACGGACCACTTGCCTTGCAGGCTCTTTTCGGTGACTTCAACGAACTTGCCGTTGTGGAAGGCCTGGACCTTGAAGGCTTGAACGGGGGTGTTGATGATGGACAAAGCGTTGACGAGTGACATGGTGCTTCCTTTTTGATTGATTGAGGTAATCGATTTATTTCGATTGATAGAGAGTTTATATTGAACGAGGGGTGAATCACGGGTTTACCCGGATGATTTGTTTCTATCCCCGCGATGTGCTGGCTCTATCAGGCATGGCTGCGACAGGCTCAAAGCCGACCCTCTCCCTATACTGGTGCAAGGATTCAACTCATGGTGCAGTTGAGCGATTCACAAAGGACAAGCAATGAGCAGCAAAGAGCGCATCGGATTCATCGGAGTCGGCCTCATGGGGCATGGCATGGCCAAGAACCTGATCACCAAGGGGCATCCGCTGGTGATCATGGGGCACCGCAACCGCCAACCGGTTGATCACCTGGTCTCGCTGGGTGCCAAGGAGGCCAAGACACCCAAGGCTGTGGCCGAGGCGGTGGATGTGCTGCACTTGTGCGTGACGGGCTCCCCCCAGGTGGAGGCCTTGATGCGTGGTCCTGACGGTGTGTTTGCCTCCAAACATGCAGGCCTCGTGATTGTGGATTGCTCCACGTCCAACCCGGTATCCACCTTGCAGTTGGCCAAGGAGGCTGAGGCGGTGGGCATGCATTTTGTGGATGCACCGCTCTCGCGCACCCCCAAGGAAGCCGAAGAGGGCACGTTGGACACCATGGTCGGTGCGCCCAAGGCTTTGTTCGACCGCCTCGAGCCCATTCTGAGGTGTTGGGCTGGCAATGTGGTGCATTTGGGGGATGTGGGTCTAGGCCACAAGATGAAGCTCATCAACAACTTTGTGGCCATGGGCTATGCCGCTTTGTTTTCAGAGGCGATTGCCCTGTCACGCAAGGCTGGCTTGTCCATCGATCAATTCCATTCGGTGATCGGTGCAGGGCGCATGCGCAGCCCCTTCTACGACACCTTCATGAAGTATGTCCACGGTGGCGACCCGAACGCCCACCAATTCACCATCAGCAACGCGCACAAGGACATGCGCTACTTGGCCAGCATGGCCACCGAGATTGGCGCGGTCAACCCCCTGCAATCGGCGGTGCGCAACAGCTTTGCCGCCATGGAAGCGGCCGGCGAGGGCGACAAATATGTGCCCATGCTGGCCGACTACATCGCCAAGGTCAACGGCCTCAGTTAAAGCCCAGGCGATCCAGCATCAGCTGGACTTTGACCTGGTTGGGGCCAATGCGATGCACGGGCATGGGGTCGGCCTTGAAGCCTTGGGGCGCCATGCTTTTGAGTGCGCGGTTGTCAAACACGGTGTTGGCCACCACGGGCCATTCGTTGTTGCCGTTGGCAAAGTGGGCTTGGGCTTGGGGTGTGGCGAGGTACTCCAGAAACCGGATGGCAGCCTCTTTGTTTTTGGCAAATCTCGCCACCGCACCACCGGCGATGTTGACATGCGTGCCCCAGCTTTGCTGGTTGGGAAAGGCCACACCCACTAGCTCTTGAACGCTCAGGTCTTCTGGCTTGCCAGACCCCAGGATCCTGGCCAGGTAGTAACTGTTGGTGACCGCCACGCCACATTCTCCCGAGGCCACGGCGCGGATCTGATCGGTGTCGCCGCCCTTGGGTTTTCTGGCCAGATTGGCCAGCACGGACTTGAGCCAGTTTTCTGTGGCCTCGACCCCTTCGTGTTCCATCATGCTGCCAAACCAGCTTAGGTTGTAGGGGTGAGAGCCTGAGCGAATGCACAGCTGCCCTTTAAAGCGTGGGTCAGCCAGGTGCTTGTAATCGGCAAAGTCTTTGGCCGAATACCTTTGCTTGTTGAAGACGATGACCCGCGCCCGCGTGGAAAAACCAAACCAGCTGGTTTCTCCCACGGCAGTGGCCGGTGCGCGCATCGCGGCGGGAATGGCTTGCTCCAGCGCCTGCGAGCGGATGGGCGCGAACAATCCGTCCTGATCAGCCCGCCACAGCCGCGAGGCGTCCACCAGCAAGATGACATCGGCAGGTGAGTTTTTGCCCTCGGCCTTGAGGCGGGCAAGTATGCCCGCATCGTCGGCATCCACGCGTTTGATCTCGATGCCCGTCTTTTGAGTGAACCCCTGGTAGAGCTGTTCATCGCTGGGATAGTGACGCGCTGAATAGATGTGAATCACTTCCGCGGCCTGGGTCAGCGCGGCCGAGAAGATCAGGCTCAAGGCAAAGGCTTGAGCCAGGGTTTTGAGACCCAATGCAAAGGCTTGAAACATGGTGAACCTGTGAAATCTGAGGCCACCAGTATATCCTAAATGAGAATGATTCTCATTTATCTGGGGTTTTTCGCATGGATCGGATCAGCAGCAAGACGGGGATGAGGCCCACCGCCACCAGCAACAAGGCGGGCAAGGCGGCTTCGCCCAGCCGCTCATCCCTGGCGAGTTGGTAGGCCACCACGGCCAGGGTGTCGTGGTCAAACGGGCGCAAGACCAAGGTGGCGGGCAACTCTTTCATCACATCCACAAACACCAGCAACAAGCCAGTGAGCAAACTGGTTTTGAGCAAGGGCACATGCACCCGCACAAAGGTGGCTCCTGCAGGCTGCCCCAGGGTTTTGGAGGCCTCATCCAGAGCTTGGGGGATGCGGCTATAGCCGCTCTCGATGGACTGCATGGCCACGGCAGAGAAGCGGATCAGGTAAGTCCACATCAAGGCCCCACCGCTGGCAATCAGGGCGCTGGACCAACCCAGGCCCACCAGGCGGTCAAGGCCGCTGAGCGTGCCCAACACGCCCACGACCAAAATGGTGCCCGGCAGTGCATAACCAAGCCCGATGAGGTGGGCGCCAAGCCGGGTGACGGCATGCGGATGAAGGCGTTTGGCGGTGGTGAAGAGCAGCGCCACCGCCACAGCGAGCACGGCGGTGAGGGCGGCCAGGTAAAACCCGTTGAAGGTCCATTGCCAGATGTTGGCCATCTGAAGGGCGATGGGCTCCTTGAGCATGGCGCTGATCAAGATGGCACAGGGCAGTCCAAAGCCCAGCACCACCGGCAAACTGGTGAGCAAGGTAGCGACAAGGCCTGACGTGCCGCGCAAGGGCATGGCTTGATGCGCCTGGCCGTCGTGCCCGCCCCCACGCGCGTGAAAGCGCATGTGCTGTCTGGCTTTGGCCTCCAGCAGCAGCACCACAAACACCCCCAGGAGCAACATGCTGCTGAGTTGGGCGGCCAAGGCGGGTTGATCCATCACCAGCCAGGCCTTGAACACCCCCGTGCTGAAGGTCTGGATGCCAAAGTAACTCGACAAGCCATAGTCGGCCAAGGTTTCCATGAGCACCAGCGACAGGCCAGCCACCCATGCAGGGCGTGACATCGGCCAAGCGATGGTCATCCAGCGCCTCACGCTCGAGGCGCCCAGCAGCCTGGCACTCACCATGAGGTGGCTGGCGCGCTCGAGCAAGGCAGCGCGCACAAGCACATACACATACGGATAGAGCGTCAAGGAAAACACCAGCACCGCGCCCCACAGGCTGCGGATGTCGGGCCACAACGCACCCTGCCAACCCAGCCATTGGCGCACATGGCTTTGAAGGCTGCCACTGAACTGAAAGAAGTCGGTGTAGGCAAAGCCCACGATGAAGGAGGGCATGGCCATGGGCAACAACAAAAGCCATTCCAATTGCCGCTTGCCCGGAAATTCATACAGCGTGACCAGCGTGGCGCTCACCAGGCCCATGCTGCCTGCACCCAGTGAGACCCCCAGGCACAACCAGGCGGTGGTTGCCACGTATTGCGGCAGCACCGTGTGAGCCATGGCCTGCAGCATCATCTGCGTGGTGTCGCTCGCGTCCAGCCAGGCCGACAGGATGAAACCCATGGGCACGACCATGACCACGCCGGCCAAGGCCAGCAGCAACAGCCAGAGGGTGGAAGCGGCAGAGGAGGGGTGGGAGGAGGTAGCCAGGTTCAGCATGATGAGGCGCGCATGATCGACGCCATTCTATGAATGGGGTTCATTCCGGGTGACCGGCATGGCTGTTGCCCGATGTTCCTAGAATCCCGCCATGCACCTCGATATCTCTGGACTCAGCTTGCACTACCCGGGTCGCGCGAGTCCCGCTGTGAGCGATTTGAACCTGTCCCTCTCCCAGGGCGACATCGGCGTCCTGGTCGGTCCATCCGGCTGCGGCAAAACCAGTCTGTTGCGCGCCGTGGCGGGCTTGGAGCCCATCAGCGCCGGACAAATCCGCATTCATGACCGCCTAGTCAGTGCGCCAGGTCAAATGACCGCGCCTGAAGCGCGGCGCGTGGGCATGGTGTTTCAGGATTTCGCCCTGTTTCCCCACCTGAACGTGGCGGGCAACATCGCCTATGGCCTGCATGGCCAATCGGCCAAGGCCCAGCAGCAGCGCACCCTCGAGGTCCTGGAGCTGGTGGGCTTGAGCGACTTGGCCAAGCGCTTTCCCCATCAGCTCTCCGGAGGCCAGCAGCAGCGCGTTGCCCTGGCGCGAGCCTTGGCGCCTGAGCCGGACTTGTTGCTGCTCGATGAACCGTTTTCCAGCCTGGACATTGAACTGCGACAGCGCCTGGCGCACGACCTGCGCGCCATCCTCAAGGCGGCCGGGGCCACGGCCTTGATGGTCACGCACGACCAGATGGAGGCCTTTGCCATGGGGGACCAGGTCGGCGTCATGCAAGCGGGCAAGCTGCATCAGTGGAGTCGACCCTACGACATCTATCACCAACCCGCGACCCGCTTTGTGGCCGACTTCATTGGCCACAGCGTGTGGTTGCCGGCCACCTGGCGCAAGCACATCCCGACACCGGAATTGGCCTCTGCCAGCGCGGCAGGATCCTGGCGACAGGTTCAAACGCCCTTGGGCGAATGGCTTGCCCCAGCCGATGGGGTCACTGGCGAACACGGGCATTGCCAGGTCCTGTTCCGTGCCGATGACATCGTGCACGACGATGACTCCCCCATCAAGGCCCGCATCCTCAACAAGCAGTTCAGGGGCGCAGAGTTTTTGTATGTGCTCGAACTCGACGCAGGCCAGCAGGTGTTGTCCCTGGTGCCCAGTCACCACGATCATCAGCTGGGTGAGCCCATTGGCATCCGGGTGATGCCCGACCACCTCATCATCTTCAACGACTGACGCTGCCCATGAGGGCGGCCAGCCCCTGGCCTTCAAGCAAGGACCAATGCTGGGTCACCTCTAGCACCCATTCACGGGGCCAATCGTTGGGGCCAAACACGGCTTCGTGCTGGCAAGCGGCCAGCACCTTGTGGTGCAGACCCTCAGCGGCGTGCAGCCGGGCTTGCAAGGCGGCAGCCCCCGGATCTTGGATGTGCAGCGCTTGCCCCGACGCCGAGCAACCGCGGTCGAGATAGTGCAGCCAGACGGCCAGCGCGCTCATGAGTCTGGGCAGGGATTGGCCTTGCTGGAGTCCGGCGCGCAAGCCGGGCAGCCAGCGCACCGCCACCTTTTGGGTCCCGTCCATGGCAATTTGCTCGGTGCGGTGCGCCAGTGCAGCATTCTCGAACCGGTGCAGCAGGTCCAGCACATAGCGCCGTGCGTCGTAGCCTGCGGGCACCGGTGTGACCTTGAGCAAGTCATCCAACATGAGCGAGCGGATGTAGGCCGAGCACACCGGATGCGCCATCACCTCGGCGACCGTAGACAAGCCCATGCACTGCCCCACATAGGCAATTGCGGAATGGGCGGCGTTGAGCAAGCGCAGCTTCATGTCCTGATATGGCGCGACGGCATCCACCAGCAAAACTCCCGCTTCTTCCCAGTGGGGTCTGTCGGTGATGAAGCGGTCCTCGATCACCCATTGGCGAAACGGCTCGCAAACCAGTGCAGATTCGTCGCGCAAGCCCAGTGCCTCGCTGGCCCAAGCCAGGCTTTGCGGCGTGGCCGCAGGCACGATGCGATCGACCATGGTGTTGGGCAGCGCCCATTGATCTTCGATGCGCCCAACCAGATGAGGTGCCGTGCGACGAGCAAATTCGACGAGCCCCCCCTTGAGCACATCCCCGTTGCGATTCATGTTGTCGCAGCACAGCACATTCAAGGGGGCATTGGCGGGTCGGCGTGCCAGTGCGGCACACAACCAGCCCAGCACCGAACGGGGCAGGTGTGGGGTCTTCAAATCGGCAGCCACGTCGGGATGCGAGTCGTCGAGCAAGCCACTGGACGGGTGAAGGCCATAGGCTTTTTCGGTGACGGTGAGCGTCACCACCTTGACCCTGGGGTCAGCCAATGCCTGCATCACCAGCTCGCGTTGTGTGGGGGCATGCCAGGCCTGTGTGAGTGCGCCCACCACGCGCGCCTGGGTATCTTCGCCGTGACGTTCAAACACACTGTAGAGCAGGCCCTGGGGCTGCAGGCGCTGCCCCACATCGGCAGATCGCAGGCTCACCCCGGCAATGCCCCAGCGGGTGTCGCCCGTGAGGTTCATCACCGAGTCGGTGTAGAGCGCCTGGTGGGCACGGTGAAAAGCCCCAAGTCCCAGGTGCACGATGCCGGTTTGCACGGTGCTTCGGTCGTAGTGGGGGCGCAGCACGCCAGGTGCCAACAGGTCCAGGTGGTTGGGATGGAGTCGTTGCATGAGCACAAGGATAAGATGTTTTTTACAGTGGGAGCGTCCCACGGTCTGCGCAACAAAGGGATGGGGGCATGAACAAGCTGCAATTCGATGTGGTGGCCTTGGGTGAGGCCATGGTGGAGTTCAATCAGTCGGACCCAAGCGCCCCCCGACAATTTCTGCAAGGCTTTGGGGGCGACACCTCCAATGCCATTGTGGCCGCCGCCCGCCAGGGCGCGCGCACCGCCTACATCACGCGCCTGGGCGACGATGCCTTTGGCAAGATGCTCCTGGCTTTATGGCACGAGGAGGGCGTGAGCACCGAGGGCGTGGCCATCGACCCCGGTGCCTCGACGGGCTTGTATGTGGTCACCCATGGCGATAAGGGGCACGAGTTCAGCTATGCGCGCGCCGGATCAGCAGCCAGCCGCATGCAGCCCGAGCAATTGCCGCTGTCGATCATTCGCAGCGCCCGCTTTGTGCATGTGTCTGGCATCAGCCAGGCCATCAGTCCCTCAGCCACCGACACCGTGCGGGCAGCCATCGAATGCGCCCGTGCAGCCCAGGTGCAAGTGGCCTATGACCCCAATGTGCGCCTGCGGTTGTGGTCTGCAGATCGGGCCAAGACGGTGGTCACGGCCACCTTGCCTTTGTGCAACTGGTTTTTGCCCAGCCTGGAAGACGTCCAGTGGCTCAGCGGCTTGACTGAACCCTCCGCGCTGCTCGATTGGTGCCATGCGCATGGCGCACCGCAAGTGCTGCTCAAGATGGGTGGCGATGGGGTGTGGCTCAGCGTGGCGGGTGGTCAGCGGCAGCACTGGCCAGCGCACCCCGTCAAGGTGGTCGATGCCACCGGGGCAGGCGACTGTTTCGATGGGGCCTTCCTCGCGCGCTTGGCTCAAGGCGACGCCGTCGAGCAAGCCCTGGTCTATGCCAACGCGGCGGCGGCACTCACCACTCAGGGTTTTGGTGCGGTGGCGCCTTTGCCCACACCGCCAGCGGTGCGTGCCCTGCTGGCCAAAGCCGCGGGCCATGCCTAAACGCTGTGGCGCAGGCTCTGTCGCAAATCCAGCCAACTGTTGACGACCAGGGCACCCAGGACCAGCACGCCGCCAGTGAGCACATTGGGTGCGGGGACTTCGCCGGCCAGCCACCAGGCCAGCGAGATGCCAAAGAGGACCTCCAGCTGTGAAAGCAGGCTGATTTGCGCGGCGCGCAAGGTGCGAGCCGCGATCACGGCCAAGACACAGGGCACAGCCAACTGAGCCAAGCCCAACACAAACAGCCAGGTCAGGTCCTGGGCGGAACTTTGCATGGGCAAGGCCAGGGGCAGGGTCATCACGCAGGAGATCAGCGCCCCCAGCATCACCGAGTCCAGCATGGCATCGCCCTGGGCGGTTTGCTCCACCACATTCCATTGGATGGCGGCGGCCACCGGGACGGCCAGCGCAATGCCCATGCCCAACAAGGCCTGGGCATTGCCCATCTGGATTTCCAGCCCGAACATCCAGGCGATGCCCGCACCGGCCACTGCGATCGCACCCCAGGTGCGGCGGCTTTGACGCTGACGCCACACCAGGCGGGAAATCAAGGCGGTGAGCAAGGGGCAGGCCGCCAGCGTCACCAGCACATTGGGCGTGGGCGTGAGGGTCAGAGCCATCATGAAGGCGGTGAACATCACGCTCCAGCAGGCGGCAGAGATCCAGGTGCTGGCTGACGTCCAGGGCACTTGCCGCCAGTGCCGCCAGCCTTTCCAGGCCGTGAGGATGACGAACAGGCACACAACGGTGAAGGCACTGCGCCAGAACGTGACTTCAAAACCTTGGGCATGGTGCAGCTGCCGCGTGACGGCACCAGCAATGCCCCAGCCGAAGGTGGCCGCCACCATCAGTGCGGTGGCTGCAAGGGGAGAGGGTTTCAATTCAATGGGCTTTCAAGTTTGGATTCACGCACAGGGCAAAGGCGGCTCAGGGCAGGCCGAGTTGCTTGCGTTCACAGCAATGTTCCCACAGCGCCAGCCAAGCCTGCATTGTCATGGTGAGCATCCGGATATGCAGGATGTGATGCAATGCGTGCCATGTTGATGGAGGTGCGCATGGTGTCCTGGCGTCGCTTGGCATGGGGTTGCAAAGGAGGCGTGATCTGCCTTGTGCTCGCGCAGGCGGGTCTGTCCTGGGCGCAGGAGGCCCCACAGCGCCTGGTGCATGGTTTGTGGTGGGATGCCCATGAAGTCACCATCGGTCAGGTCAAGGCCTTGGCCAAGGCCTCGGGGTTTGTGAGCCAGGCTGAAAAGGGTGCAGGCGGCCAGGTCTATGAGGCGGGCTGGACCACCAAGCCAGGCTGGACCTGGCGCACGCCCTACGGTGTGCCAGCGCAAGACGATGAGCCTGCGGTTCACCTCAACTTTGATGAGGCGCAGTCCCTGTGTCGGCAGCAGGGCAAACGCTTGCCCACCGATGCCGAGTGGGTCAAGGCCGCTTATCTGGAGCAACGTGATCCGTCCCCAGCGGGATGGATCAAGGGCAAGCGATACCCCTACCCGCAAGGCGATCGTCCCCTGGGCAGCCATTGCCTGGAGGGGTGCGGTTCATCCAAGGGGGTCGCGCCGCCATCGAGCCTGTGGCGTGGCACGGGGCATGTCCCGGTGATGCGAACCCCCGCTGGGGTCAACGGCCTGTGGGACATGGGGGGCAATGTCTGGGAATGGGTGGACACCGCATCGGGCCATGAACGCATCACGCGCGGAGGCTCCTGGTGGTATGGGCCTGAGCGTCAGCTGGAAGCGGACGTGGCCACCAAGCCCCGTCAAACCCAGGTGGTGTACATCGGCTTTCGATGCGTCAAAGCGCCCTGAGCGCTTCTTGCAAACGCATGCCGGTGTGCAAACCCCGCTGAGCCGCGCTGCGGTTGACGTGGCTGATCACCCCATGCGCCCAGGCATCGAGGGCGTCGCCAATGCGCGCACTCTCGTGGGAGACCGTCACACACGGCAAGCCCAGTTCCTCAAACCGCTGCAAGGCCAGGATGCCGGCCTGGTCCTTGCCCACGCCAGCATCGTTGAAGCAGGCCAGGCGCGGGCGATGCTGCAAGGCAAATGCCGTGGAGCTGGCACCGCCGTGCGACCCGGTCACCACCACGCAGCCATCGTCGCTGGCATCGAGCTGGGTGATGGAATCCACCAGCACCAGTGTCCATCCGTTGGGCAGGGTTTGGCGCTGGTGAATCATGGCGGCGGCCTCAGCCAGCCAGGGATTGACGGAAAGTGGGCAGACCAATGCCAATCGCATCGAATCCGCCGTCCACGCCCAGGCATTGGCCGTTGATGAACGATGCCTGTTCAGAGCACAAAAAGCCCACCGCCTGGGCCATTTCCTCCTCGGTGCCATATCGACCCAAGGGAATGGCATCGTGGTAGTCACGACGGATGGCGGCGCTGTGCACTTGCTTGGCCATGGCGGTTTCCACGGGACCAGGGCAAATCGCATTGACCCTGACCCCCAGGGCACCCCATTCGGCCGCATGCTGGCGCGTGAGGTGCATCACGGCGGCCTTGCTGGTGCCATAGGCCACGCGCAGGAGACTCGCCCGCATCCCCGAGATGGAGGCGATGTTGACCACCGCGCCCCGGCGCTGCTGCACCATGCTGCGCCCAAAGGCCTGCGAGCACAGAAAAACCCCATCGAGGTTGACGGCCATGATGCGCCGCCATTCCTCAAAGGAAGTGTCCAGGGCAGGCGCAAAGCTGGCCACGCCCGCGTTGTTCACCAGTGCGTCCACCCGCCCCAATTCGTGGATCACCCGCTCGTGCGCGCGACTCACCTGGTCTGGGCTGGACACATCGGTCGGGATGGCCAAGGTGGTGGAGGAGGGGAAGTCCTGCGCGAGGGCGTGATGGGCTTGCGCCAGTTCCGGGCCATTCATGTCCAGCATCACGACCTGGTGGTCCTGCGCCAGGAACCAGCGGCAAATGGCCAGGCCAATGCCACGGGCGGCACCTGTGACCACGGCAACCGGTGTTGAAGAAGAAGGGGGTGTGGGAGTGGGGTTCATGAGCGATGATTGTGCGCGAGGATGCGTGCCCCACCATGAACCCAGACGACAGCCCCCCACTGCCCCTGCCCCCCATGTCCCTGTCCCCTTTGCTGGGCGTGGACCTGGGCGGCACCAAGACCGAGGTCATCGTGCTCGATGCACAAGGCCGCACGCTCTACCGTGCCCGCCATGCCACCCAAAGCCACGACTACCCGGCCTTGCTGCAAGGCCTCATGTCTGCGGTGGATCAGGCTCGCACCGAGTTGGGGCTGGACGCCAGCCTGCCAGTGGGCATGGGCATTCCGGGGTGCCTGGATCCCCGCACCCTCACCGTGAGGGGCGCCAACACCCAGTGTCTGAATGGCCAGCCTTTGCTGGCCGATTTGAGGCGCTTGAGCGCCTGCGACTGGCGCATCGAAAACGATGCCAATTGCCTGGTGCTGAGCGAAGCCACCGATGGGGCGGCGGCTGGGGCCGGCCTGGTCTTTGGTGTGATCCTGGGCACGGGCTGTGGCGGCGGCTGGTCCTGGCAAGGCCAGGTGTGGACGGGACCCCATGGGCTGGCGGGCGAATGGGGACACAACCCCTTGCCTTGGCCCAGCGCTGAGGAATTGCAAACACCGGCCTGCTGGTGCGGGCAAGTGGGCTGTCTGGAGACCTGGCTCAGTGGCACGGGAGCAGCGCGCCAACTGGCGCGGGAAACGGGCCTGGCTTTGAGCATGCCCGAGTGGCTCAGCCTGGTTCACCAAGGGCATGCCGTCGCTCAGGCAGCCTGGGCGCGCTACGTCAGCCGCCTGGCCAGAGCCCTGGCGGCCGTCATCAACCAGAATGACCCCGAGGTCATCGTTCTGGGCGGTGGGGTGAGCCTCATTGACGAGATATATACACAAGTGCCGCAGGTCTGGTCGCAATGGGGCTTCCATCGCCCCTTAGCCACGCCCTTGAGGAAAGCCCAATATGGTGACGCCAGCGGCGTGCGCGGCGCTGCCTGGCTGTGGCGTTCTGCGACACAATCTGCGGCGCGCACAACTTCCAATGAATCTTCACATGAGTAAACCCTTGATTGGCCTCATTGGCCTGGGTGTGATGGGTGAGAACCTGGCACTGAACCTGATCCGGCACGGGCATTCGGTGGTGGGCTACGACGCGGACGCCAAACGCCGCGATGCCTTCAAGCAATGCACCGGTGAGAGCGCCCGCGTGGCGGCCTCCCTGAGCGCCGTGTTGTCGGTGTTGCCAGCACCCCGCCTGATCTGGTTGATGGTGCCTGCGGGCGCCACCATCGATGCGATTTTGTTGCAGTTGCAAGACCGCTTGTCCCCTGGTGATGTGGTGATGGACGGTGGCAACTCGCACTACGAAGACACCGAGCGACGGGTCAAGTCCTTGCAGGCCAAAGGCATCCACTATTTGGGTCTGGGCGTGAGCGGCGGGCAAGAGGGTGCGCTCAAAGGGCCTGCCATGATGCCTGGGGGCGACCCCAAGGCCTGGGACCTGGTCAACACCTGGTTGCCCGACATCGCCGCCCACACCCCGCAGGGGCAGTCCTGTTGCCAATGGATGGGCAAGGGTGGGGCCGGCCACTTCGTGAAGATGGTGCACAACGGCATCGAATATGCCGACATGCAACTGCTGGCTGAATCGCATGCCCTCATGGAGCGCTTGCTGGGTTTCAAGGCCAAGGCCATGTCCCAGGCCATGCAAGCCTGGCAAAGCGGCTGGATGGACTCTTATTTGCTCGACATCACCATCGACATCCTGCGCCGCGACGACGCCGAGTCGGGGCAAGCCCTGGTGGATCTGATCCTGGACAAGGCCGAGCAAAAGGGCACTGGCCGCTGGACCAGCGAGGCGGCTTTGGCTTTTGGGGTGCCCACACCAACGCTCACCGCCGCCGTGTTTGCCCGCATCACCAGCGCCCACAAGGCGCAGCGGTTGGATCTCTCAACGCACTTGCAAGGCGCAGCTCAACCGGCCACGTGCCCGCCCCAGGCGCAAACCCTGTCCACCCTGGCCGACGCCTTGCTCGCAGCGCGCATCCTCGCCTTTGCCCAAGGCTTTCACCTCATGCGCACAGCCAGCCAGGAGCGCCAATGGCACATCCCCTTGCACACCGTGGCCGAGGTCTGGCAAGCCGGCTGCATTCTTCGCGGCGAACTGCTCAAACCCATCGCCTCGGCCTTGGCGCGTTCACCCGAAGCCTTGCTGCTCACCGACCCTCAGATCCTTCAGGCCTTGAACGAGCGCATGGGCGCCTTGCGGCATGTCGTGCAGTGGGCGGTGGCCAGCGATGTGGCCGTGCCTTGCTTCATGAGTGCCCTGGATCACTGGAATGGCATGCGAACCGCCGTGTCCTCGGCGCGCTTGATCCAGGCGCAGCGGGACTACTTTGGCGCGCACACCTATGAGCGCGTCGACCGCCCAGGACACTTTCACACGCAGTGGAGCGCAGGCTAAGGCGCAGCACGCGCGACGCCGGGCTCAGGCGGGGGACTGCGGATCGGGGTAAAGCCCGTGCACGCGGGCATGCACACGCGCCATGCCCAGCAAAGCCTTGGTGAAGGGCGTGGGCACCTGGGTGAGCTGACCCAGCTCCACCACGCTGGTGACCAGGGCATCGAGCTCAGTGGCACGCCCCGCGCGCACGTCTTGCAGCATGGACGTGGTGAAGGCACCCAGCTTGCGCGTGACCCCATGCCGGTCTTGCGGGGTTTGGTCGATGGCAATGCCCAGGCGCTCACCAATGGCCTTGGCCTCCAGCATCACGCTGGAGATGAAGTCCACCAGCAAGTCATCGGACATGATGCGATCGGTGGTTGCGCCCGTGAGCGCGCTGATGGGGTTGACCGTCATGTTGCCCCACAGCTTGAACCAGATGTCGCGCTGGATGCAGGGGCTGAGCGTGGCCTCGAAACCCGCTTGGCTCAACAAGGCCTGCAAGGCCTGGGCACGCGGTGTGACCGCGCCGCTGGGTTCGCCCACGATCAGGCCGTTGCCAAAGTGGTGGCGAATGCGTCCGGGTCCATCGGCAGAGCAACTGGCGTGCACCACACCGCCCATCACCTGGGCTGCGGGGAAGGCGCGGGCCATTGCGCCATTCGGATCGACGCTGGTGAGGGGCGTGTTGGCATGGGCTCCACCAAAGCCATTCAAAAACCACCAGGGCACGCCGTTCATGGCCGTGTAGACCACGGTGTTGGGACCCAGCAAAGGGGAAATGTGCTTGGCCACCTCGGGCAGGGCGGGCGCTTTGACCGCCAGCACCACCAGGTCCTGAACCCCCAAATCCTGGGGCGAGTCGCTGGCCTCGATGGGCACCGTGAACTGGGATGAACCAGATGACAAAACCAGACCCTCGGCGCGCAAGGCCGACAGGGCTGCGCCACGCGCCACAGCACTCAGGCGCACGCCGGGCAGCCTGCCCAGATGAGCGCCCACCCAGCCGCCAATGGCGCCCACGCCGTAGATGCAAATCGTGTTGAACATGGCTGACCTCAGCTGCGGTAACTGGGGTCGATGCGATCCACCTGACGCACCAAGGCATCAAACACATCCTTGCCCACACCGCCGTGCTTCATGTCGAACTGAAGGGAGTCGCGTGTGCATTTGGCTGCAATCGCCTCGGGCACGGGCAAGGGGTCGCCCATGGCCAGGGTGGCCAACTGGATTTCGCAGGCGCGCTGCAAGGTCCACAGCACGGCAAAGGCTTCAGGCAAGGCCGCACCCCAGGCCAACAGACCATGGTTTTTGAGGATCACGGCTTTGCGCTGACCGATGCTGGCCAGGACGCGTGGCCCCTCTTCGGCATGGACAGTGATGCCCTCGAACTCGTGGTAGGCCACCATGTTGTGCAGCTGGGCTGAATAGAAATTGCTTTGCGACAAGCCCCCTTTGAGCGAGGCCACCGCCACGCCCGCGGTGGTGTGCGTGTGCATGACCGCATGCGCGCCCGCGATGCCGCCGTGGATGGTGCTGTGCAGGACATACCCCGCCGGGTTGATGGGATGGGTGGATCCATCGAGCACTTCGCCCGCCAGGTTGACTTTGACCAGGTTGGACGCCGTGACCTCGCTGTAGTGCAGGCCAAAGGGGTTGATGAGGAACTGGTTGTCGCCTTGTGTGACCTCGGCGGGCAGGCGCACGGTGATGTGGTTGTAGATCATCTCGGTCCAACCCAGCATCGCAAAAATGCGATAGCAGGCGGCCAGCTCCACACGGGCGGCCCATTCGAGGGGATGACAGGTGGTGTTCATGGGGTTTCCTTCACGCGGTCAATTGAAAACGCAGGCAGCCCAGCGGGCCGTAATCGGCTTCGAAACGGTCTCCGGGTTGACCCGCCACGGGGCGGGTGAAGGAGCCAGCCAGCACCACCTGACCCGCGACCAGATGCTCGCCCCAGGGCGCGAGCTTGTTGGCCAGCCAGGCAATGCCAACGGCAGGGTGACCCTGAACGCCTGCGGCCAGGCCGGTTTCTTCCACCACGCCGTTTTGGCGCAAGACCGCACCACACCAGGGCAAGTCCACCTCATCTGGCTTGACCTGTCGGGCGCCGGTGACGATGGCGGCATTGGCCGCGTTGTCGCTGATGGTGTCTTGCACCTTGCGCATGACCTTGGTGTGTCGATCGAATTGCTCGATGCGGGCATCGATGATTTCGATGGCCGGGGTCACATGGTCGGTGGCGGCGAGGACCTGAGCCATCGTCACATCGGGGCCACGCAAGTCATGCTTCAACACAAAGGCCAACTCCACTTCGATGCGCGGCGCGATGAAGCGATCGAATGGGATGGCCAACTCCACGCCTTCCTCGCAGGTCCACAGCATGTTGTCGAGCAAGGTGCCGAAATCGGGTTCGTTGATCTGGCTGGCTTGTTGCATGGCGCGGCTGGTGAGGCCAATCTTGTGGCCAATCACGCGCCGCCCCTGGGCACGCTTGATGTTCATCCAGGCGCGGCTCACGCGGTAGCCGTCTTCCAGGCTCATGCCCGGAAATTTTTTGGAGAAATGCTCAAGCTGGGTGCGGGTCTGCTCGGCATGCTCCAGCGCCTGTGCCAGCTGTTCATACAGGGCATCGTCGAAAACAGTCATGGTTTGGCCTGGCCTTGGGTGAAGAGGGGGTGAATGTTGCTGTGCTTGTTGTCAAAGACCTCTTGACCCACATCGACTTGAACGGTGATGCCAAGGTATCGCTGGGCCATGAGCGAGGCCAGCTCGGCATGGACACACTGGGTGATGGCCTCGCCCGCACGCTGCTGGGTGGTGGGGCTGCGGCCTTTGCCCATGCGCAGGTTGAGGTACATGAAGGCGTAGTCGCTGCGCCCACTCGCGGCCATGCCCGCCTCACCGCCATCGGCGACGGCGTAATGCGGCGCGGGGTAGGCCATGACGCGGATGCCACCGGTGGGGAAGGCGGGCTGGTCGTGGTCGTCGCGCACCCCGCGCATGGTTTGCGCCAGCGTGTGGCACAGGGCTTTCATGTCGATCTCTTGATCGAGCTGGCCGGTGTAGGTGAGGATGAGGTGGGGCATGGGTGGGCTTTCAAAGACGAACTGAAACCGGGCTATAGCCCTTGGAGGCACTGGCCACCGCCTTGGGGATCTGGCTGCCATCCTGAGGGGTGACGTCAAACACCGCATTGAGCTGGCCCGTGCCGCTGGCGCCAAAGTAGGGCGTGACCAGTTCGACGCCGCCGTCATAGGCCGTCCAGCCCAAAGCGCCCATGAGCATGGCGGTGTCGTGCATGAAGCCCTCGCCATGGCCCTTGCTCGCGTATTCGGGCAGCATGCTGCAAAAGGCCTGCCACTCGCGCGCTTGCCACATGCGAAGGACTTCGTGGTCCAGGTGTTCCAGAAAGGGGCTCCAGATCTTGAAGGCGTATTCGGGCGCGAGGCCGTTTTGGGCAAAGCGATGGCTCAGACTCCCGCTGGCCAAAAACGCCACCCGGCCGTCGTAGTGCTGCTCCACCGCCTGGCGCATCGCCCACCCCAGGCGGGCACTGTCGTCCAGGTAGTGCGCCATGCACATGGCCGAGACCGACACCACCTTGAAATGCTGATCGGCATTCATGTAGCGCAAGGGCACCAGCGTGCCGTATTCGGGGTGCAGCGTGGTGTTGTCGTGCGCCAGGGTCTCCACGCCAAAGTCATTGCCGGCCTTGGCAAGGATGCGCCCGAGCGGCGCATTGCCAGGCGACTCGAACGCCATGTTGGCGATGAAGTGGGGCAATTCGTTGCTGGTGTAGGTGCCTTTGTAATGCGGCGCGCAATTGATGTGGTAGCTGGCATTGACCAGCCAGTGGGTGTCAAACACCACCAGGGTGTCGACCCCCAGCTCGCGACAACGGCGGCTGATTTCGCGATGGCCGTCAATCGCATCCTGGCGTGTGCCCTGGCGTGGCCCGGGCAACTCTGACAAGTACATGCTGGGCACGTGCGTGATTTTGGCGGCAAGGGCGAGTTGTCCCATGGGGTGCTTTCAGGAGCTGTGGCGATTGGGCAGGGTGGCGGCGGGCTTTTTTTTCAGTCGCACATAAAGCGTTTTGTGAACGCGGGCCACTATATCGCCTGTCTCATCGGTGATCAGGACCTCTCGCTCGGGCAACACCTTTTGGCCGCCCTGGGCTTGCTCGGCAATGGCCTGGATTTGCTGCTCGTTCCACTCGAACACCGCGCGCAAGGTGCCGCGACCCGGTTTGATGAAATCGATGCGGGCGGCCTGGTCCCAGATCACATAGGCCGAACCCAGGCGTGCCACCAGCATGAGGCAATGAAAGGGATCGCACATGGCATAGATGCTGCCGCCAAAGTGCGTGCCAAAGGCATTGAGGTTGATGCGGGTGGAGCGCATCTCAACCACCACGCGTTCAAAGCCTGGGGTGACCTCTGCCACCCGAATGCCGCTGCCCCAATAGGGTGGGAACCAGGTCAGAGCCCAGCGAAAAAAACGTGGGTGGCGAAAGAGCAGGGGCGCGCGCGACTGAGCGTGTGGGTTCATGAGTGGCAGCCTGAATCCATCCAGCAAGTGGGCTCAGCCCAGCAAACTCACGCCCCACACCGCCCACAGTGCCACCAGGACCGCCATGCTGGCAGCAAAGCATTTGAAGCGGGTCAGGACCACATTGGAACCACATTGCACACGGCTGTGCACGATGCGGGTCAGCACATAGACCCACGCCAGCACCAGTGCGGCCATGCTCACGGTCTGGGTGACATACAAGCCCAGGCAGGCCACGTGAAACATCACGGGGGTTTCGAAGAGGTTGGCGAAATTGTCCGCGCATCGCGTGTCCTTGATGGCCGCTGCAAACTCGGCGCGCGTGGGGACTTTTTGCGGGTGAAGCCGTTGCGCCTTGAATTGGCGAACGCGCTCACGGTAGGCGAGCACCATGACGACCAGCACCAAGCCCATGAGGGCGAAGACCGGGCCAAAGATCAGGCTGTGGTTGAGGGGGGATGAAGTCATGTGGTCTCCTTGTCATGCGCCCCAGTGCGGGATGTGGTGCGAGCCCAGGCTCACGGCGACGTTCTTGGGCTCGCAAAACACTTCATAGCTCCAGGTGCCGCCTTCGCGGCCAGTGCCGCTGGCCTTGGTGCCCCCAAAAGGCTGGCGCAGGTCGCGCACGTTCTGGCTGTTGACAAAGCACATGCCCGCTTCGATGGCGGCGGCGACGCGATGCGCGCGCCCCAGGTTTTCTGTCCACACATAGCTCGACAGGCCGTAGTCGATGTCATTGGCCAGGGTGATGGCCTGGGCTTCATCCTTGAAGGGGATGAGGCAGGCCACGGGGCCAAAGATTTCCTCTTGCGCGATGCGCATGCGGTTGTCCACATCGGCAAACACGGTTGGCCACACGTAGTTGCCCTGGTGCACCGAGGCGGGCAGGTAGGCGGCGTAATCGGGTTGGCCCAGGCCGCCGCATAAGAGTGTGGCGCCCTCTTTGGAGCCAAGCTCGATGTAGCTTTGCACCTTGGCCAGGTGGTTCTTGCTGATCATGGGGCCAATGATGGTGGATTCGTCCATCGGGTCGCCCACGCGGATGCGCTTGGCGCGTTCGACAAAGCGGGCGGCAAAGTCGGCATAGATGCTGCGCTGGACCAGGATGCGACTGCCTGCTGTGCAGCGCTCACCGTTGTTGCTGAAGATCATGAAGACAGCGGCATCGAGGGCGCGGTCAAGGTCGGCGTCGTCAAAAATCACAAAGGGCGATTTGCCCCCCAGCTCCATGCTGAATTTCTTGAGCCCTGCGGTTTTGACGATGCGGTTGCCGGTGGCCGTGGAGCCCGTGAAGCTGATGGCGCGCACATCGGGGTGGGCGCACAAGGGTTCGCCAGCATCGCGGCCATAGCCATGCACGATGTTGAGCACACCCGCAGGCACGCCCGCTTCGAGGGCAAGCTCGCCCAGCCTGGCGGCAGTGAGCGGCGAGAGTTCGCTCATCTTGAGCACCGCGGTGTTGCCAAAGGCCAGGCACGGCGCGACCTTCCAGGTGGCGGTCATGAAGGGCACATTCCAGGGGCTGATGAGGGCGCACACGCCCACCGGATGGAACAGCGTGTAGTTCAGGTGGGTGGGGGTGGGGTAGGTGTGCCCGTCCACGCGGGTGCACATCTCGGCAAAGTAGTGAAAGTTGTCGGCGGCGCGGGGCACGAGCTGCTTGCCCGTCTGGGCAATGACTTGCCCCGTGTCTTGCGTTTCGGTGCGCGCAATGTCGGGCACATGGGCGGTGATGAGCTCGCCGAGTCGGCGCATGACCTTGGCGCGCTCTGTGGCAGGGGTGGCCGCCCAAGTGGGAAAGGCGGCTTTGGCCGCTGCCACGGCGGCATGGACCTCGGCCTCACCGCCTGCCGAGACTTCGGCCAGCGGCTCCTGAGTGGCAGGATTGAGGGTTTCAAAGCGGGTGGCACTGGCCACGGCCTTGCCATTGATCAGGTGGGAGATGTGCATGAGAGGGGATCGGTTGAGTCAGGGCAACAAGGCCCCGCGGGTTTGCATCTTAGTGGGCTTGGGTGGGCGGCAGGCCTCATTCGACGCGCTCACACCAGGTGATTCACCAGGCGGCCAATGCCGTCGATTTCGGTCACGACCTCATCGCCCGGGTTGACGTTCACCACGCCTTCTGGCGTGCCCGTGAGGATGACGTCACCAGCTTGCAGGGTCATGAAGCCGCTGAGGTATTCAACGAGTTCAGCCACGCTGTGCACCATGTTGCCCGTGTGGCCTTGCTGGGTCACGTGACCGTTGACCAGGGTTCGCAGTTGAAGGTCCTGCGGGTTGGGCACCTCATCGGCGCTCACCAGCCAAGGCCCCAGCACCGTGGCATGGTCGCGGTTTTTCACCCGCAGGTTGGGGCGATACCAGTTCTCCAGGTAGTCACGCACGGCATAGTCGTTGCATACCGTGTAGCCCGCCACATGCGAGAGCGCCTGAGCGGCCTTGACCTGGCGAGCCGTGCGCCCAATCACCACCGCCAACTCGCACTCATAGTGCATGAAACTCGCCTCGGGGGGGCGTGGCGTTTGACCCCGGTGGCCCACCACACTGTTGGGGCCTTTGAGGAACACCAGCGGTTCATCCTTGCTGGTCACAGTGAGTTCTTTGGCCAGTTCCTTGACATGGTCGGCGTAATTGAGACCCAGGGCAATGAGGGTGCCCACCTCAAACGGGGGCAGCCAAGTCACCTGGCTGTCGTCAAGCTGGGTGCCGTTGGCCAGTTGCAGGCGATGGTCCTGCCCTGGCACGGGCTGGGCCTCGTGGAGGTGTCCTTGCCAGAGCACGCGAGCGGTTCTCATGGGGCAGGCTCCTCGGGCACAAAGCGGTTGGTGAGGGGCGTGAGTCCCTCGATCTCGATGCGGCTTTGCTGCCCCACGCGCACACGCGGTGCGCCATGCGAGACACCCAGCAACAGGATGTCGCCCGCATACAAAGTCATGTAGCTGCTGACATCGGCAATGAGTTGAGCCACCCCCCGGATGCGATCGGCGGTGTCGGTGTGATGCACCAAAGCCCCATCGACCCAGACCTTGACCTCGAGCTGGTCTGGATGAGCCATTGCGCTGGCTGGGGTGATGCGTTGGGCCATGGGGCAAAACCCATCGCGCGCAATCAGGCGCACATGGGGCCGGTAAAACTGCTGATGCGGCACCCGCACATCGGCCACGGTGACATAGCCCGCCACCTGCGACAGCGCCTGGTCGGGCGACACGCCCTGGGTGGTGCGCCCCATGACCACGCCCAGCGTCGCGCCCAGCTCCAGCTCGGGCACGTCGTGCGGCACACCCACTGGACCATCGCCGCAGTGGGTGTTGCGGGGCTTGATGTAGAGCACCGGCCATTGGGGCGGGGCTTTGTAGGGAGGCTGGTGCACTGCATCGCCCAGCGCAGCCAGGGCAGGCCGATGGTTGAGCACCACGCCATACACCGCGCGCCCCCAGGTGTGCGGCGGCGTTGACCACCAGGCAGACGGAAACGAAGACATGGCCGGCATTGTGGCCAATAAATGGGGTCAGATTCCATTTCTGGGGTTTCCACTAGGTCCTGCCCAGCGCCGGATTCACAGCGCACAATTCAGGCATGACCACCTCCAAATCCATTCAAGCGGCCAGACTGGTCTGGCACCATCGTCAATCTGGCCAGGCCATGGCGCACTTCCCCGATGCCATTCGCCCACACAACCGCCAGGAAGGCTATGCCGCACAGGCGGCGCTCCAGCACATCAATGCCCAGGCCCTGGCAGGGTGGAAGATTGCCGCGACCAGTCAAGCAGGTCAACAGCACATTGGCGTGAGTGGTCCCTTGGCAGGCCGCATCTTCAAGCCCACCGTGATCCCCCAAGGCCAGGCCGTGAGCCTGCAAGGCGTGCGCATGCTGGTGGCCGAGCCCGAGATGTGTTTTGTCATGGGTCACGACTTGCCGCCACGGCCTGCGCCGTACACCCAGGACGAGGTGATGGCGGCGGTGTCTGCCCTGCATGTGGCCATTGAAGTGCCCAATTCCCGCTTTGCCGATTTTGTTCAGGCAGGTGAGGCCAGCCTCATCGCTGACAACGCCTGCGCCCATGCCTTTGTTCTGGGGGACGCTGCGGTATGCGACTGGCGCGGCATCGATTTGTCCAAGCATGCGGTATCGGCTCAGGTCCATCATGCCGATGGCAACACCTGGAACCGTGCGGGCAATGGCTCAGCCGTGCTCGGTGACCCTCGTATCGCCATGACCTGGATCGCCAATGAGCTCAGCAGCCTGGGCTTGACCCTGGAGCGTGGCCAATTCGTCACCACCGGCACGTGCATGGTGCCGCTGGAGATTGCAGTGGGCGACACCGTGGAGGCCGACTTTGGCGCGCTGGGTCGCATCAACGTGCGCTTTGCGCTTTGAGCGAGACAGCAAACATGGAACTGCCTTCCTACGAGACCCTGGCCTTGTCCTGGCCACAAGCCGATGTGCTGCTGGTCACCCTCAATCGCCCTCAAGTGGGCAATGCCCTCAACACCCAAATGGCGCACGACATGCTGGACCTGTGGCGACGGCTCGAGGCCGATGGACAGGCGGTACGTTGCGTGGTGCTCACGGGGGCAGGAGATCGCATCTTTTGTGGCGGCGGCGACCTCAAGGAACGCAATGGCATGAGCCGCGAGGCCTGGACACGCCAGCACGAGTTGTTTGAGCGCATGTTCTGGCAAATGGGCGATTTGCCCCAGCCCTTGCTGGCAGCCATCAATGGTCACGCCTATGCAGGCGGCCTGGAGATGGTGTTGATGTGCGACTTTGCCTATGCCAGTGATCAGGCGCGCTACGCCTTCACCGAGGTGGGCATTGGCATCATGCCGGGTGCAGGGGGCACGCAAAACCTGCCCCGCGCCATTGGGTCGCGCAGGGCCAAGGAAATGCTCATGACGGCCAGACCCATCGATGCCCAGCAGGCCTTGTCGTGGGGGCTGGTCAATGCGCTTCATCCCGCTGACCAGGTGCTCGCTGCCACGCTAGAGGCCGCCTCGGCGATTGCCGCCAATGCGCCCTTGTCCATCCGTCAGGTGAAGAAGTCGGTGCGTTATGGGTCGCAGATGGAAATCCGAACGGCCTACCGCTTTGAGATCGAGGCCTACAACCACCTCATCGACACCGACGACCGGCTCGAAGGCGTGCTGGCCTTCAACGAAAAACGCAAACCCCGCTTCAAGGGGTCTTGAGGCCGGTCACGCCCTGATAGGCATGCCAGGTGGCATGGCCAATGAGTGGTCCCACCACCAGCAAGCCCAAAAAGTAGGGCAGCATGGACAGGACCACCAAGAGGCTGATCAAAAAGCCCCACCACAGCATGACGGCGGGTTGGCTCAGGCAAGCCTTGAGGCTCACCAGAGACGCCGAAATTGCATCGCAGCGCTTGTCCAGGATCATGGGGATGGAGACCACACTGATGCCATAGATCAGTGCGGCAAACACGCCGCCCACGCCCAAGTAGGTCAGGATGAATTCAAGATGGTCTGGGTTGCTCAGCAGGGCCAGCAAGTTCGCCTGCGACGGCATGGTGCTGAAGTTCACCGCAAACACCACCATGGCGCAACGTCCCCAGAGCATTTCTAGGATGAGCAGCAAACCTGCAAACAGGGACAGCGGACCCAGGGCAGTGGTCCATGCCAGCATGGACTCCCCCAGGTCGGGCGGTGGCGTGCCTTCTTGATCATGCAGTTGCCAGCGTCGGCTGATGTCGTACAAACCCAAGCACAGGAATGGCCCCATGAGCAAAAACCCGGCACTCAAGGCCAGCACATTGGCTGGCGAGTGGTGGAACACCCAAAACAGCAACTGCCCCATGAGCCAAAAACAGCCGCCATAAAAGAGGCCGGCGCCCGGACTGCGTCGCAAGTCTTTGAAGCCCAGGGCCAACCAAGTGAGTGGGTCCTGCCAGGTGAGGGGGGCAATGGTCATGGACAGCACACGCGATGAAGGTGGTGTGTCGTCGACGGCTTCAGGTGTGGTGAGGCTCATGCGGCGCATCATGTCACTTTGGTGGCCCGCATGCAGCAGGGTTTTCATGCCCCTGTGTGCGGTCTTGGCCTCAGGTCTCGGGTGCCTGTTGGAGCCCCAAGGTAGGGCATGACCGCGCTTCACTTATGATGCTTCACGCTTGAGTTTGACAGGTGAGCTGATGTCGGATTGACATCGATGTTCGCCTCGCTCATGTCCCCGATCCCGACATTGACAGAGGAAGTCCAGCATGCGTGACATTCGAGTCCGAGAACTTTGGCAAAAGCAGCAATGCGCCTTCAATGGCTGGCTTGCCATTCCCAATTCACTGAGTGCAGAGGCCATGGCCATGTCCGGCTGGGATTCACTCACCATTGACATGCAGCACGGCCTGATCGACAACGCAGCCCTGGTGACCATGCTGCAAGCATTGGCTGCCTCACCCTGTACGCCCATGGTTCGCGTGCCCTGGCTGGATCCCGGTCCCATCATGCGCGCGCTGGACGCGGGTGCCCTGGGCATCATTTGCCCGATGATCAATTCTGTCGATGAGGCCGCGCGCCTGGTCGAATACACCAGCTATGCGCCCATGGGTGGGCGCAGTTTTGGCCCCATCCGCGCAGGCCTGGTGGACGGTCCCCATTACCAAGCTTCAGCCAACCAGCGCGTGATCCGATTTGCCATGATTGAAACGCGCAAGGCCTTGGATCAACTCGATGCCATCTTGCAGGTCGAAGGCCTGGATGCCATTTACGTGGGACCGTCAGACTTGTCCTTGTCGCTGGGCTGCAAGCCCACGCTGGATGATGTGGAGCCCACGGTGCAGCAGGCCATCGAGCACATCCTCGAGCGAGCCCACGCGCATGGACTCAAGGCGGGCATTCACAGCCAGACAGTGAACTTTGCCAAGGCCCGCAAGGCGCTGGGTTATGACCTGGTGACCACGGCATCGGATTTGCGCCTCATCCTCGCAGGAGCCCAAGACCTCATGAAGGCCTGGCGTGCGCCCTGAGCACCGTGCCCTCACTCCACGATGACAGCGCAGGGGGCTTTGACGTGGAGTTGCTTGCGCTGATCCTCACAGCGGTTCATGGACCGGCGTGCACCTTCTGAGCCGATCTTGATGTAGATGGAGCAGGTGAAGATCATTTTTTCTTGGTCTGAGGTGCTGTCAAAGGCGGTGGAGCAACGACCGTTCTCACCCAGATTGGGTTTTTCGTTCACATACGAACGCTGCACGGCGTTGGGCAGCTTGCGAAATTCAATGGCGGGATAGCCGTCTTTGGTCATGGACCACGCCGCAAGGGGGGCACAGGCCAGGGCCACCAAGAGGCCGGGGTAGAGCACGGACAGCGTGAGAGGTTTCATCGTGACTCAAAAAAGCAATCGATTCGGCATTGGGCCACAATTTGGGGTGCAACGCCTTGATTTTGAACAACAATCCAACACATGTTGAATGCGTCAAGCTTAACCCATCTCGCGTCGATGCCACTGGGCTGCACCGC
>JACCDW011079636.1_pt1 | contig 75556 bp, 65 predicted proteins | sample 7449781 | NCBI WGS metagenome assembly JACCDW01 (sample SAMN15323449, study PRJNA562643) | freshwater metagenome | isolation source: river surface water | place: USA:Blue River Watershed | collected 2017-08-18
TAGAGTACACCAATTTAACTTCTCTAACTGATTTTGTTCTATCCAAAGTTTCAATAACTTTAACCTTCTGTTCGTTGGTCATGTTATGAGCTCTGAATAATTTGTTTGCGAATAAAAGTTTTGCATTTAAAAGATTAACTTCGTTGATAGTTCTTTGAAGAGATTTGATGGTGTTGTAAGCTTCGTTAAGCTCTTTTGCCATTTCTTCTTTATCTTCTTCTTCTTTAACTTCTTCTTTGTCATCTTTCATGTCAGCTTCCATTTCACGAAGAATTTCTTCCAAGTCAATTACATCTTCTTTGGAATCTTCTTCTTTTTCTTCGTTAGCTGCTTTAGGATCTTCATCCTTTTCAGCATCTGCTTCAGAATCTTCAGCTTCAGCCATTGGTTCTTCCGCTGGTTCTTCTTCTGAACCATCGTTTCCTAATTGTGCTTCTAACTCTCTGATGATTGCTTCTAAATCCAAATCCTCATCATCATCGGAATCTTCATCATCGGAATCAGTTCCCATTGAAAATTCATCGGACATGTCATCATCATCGTCTGCCATCATATTATCTGCTGGCATTTCTTCATCAGATTCTTCTCCTTCAAGTTCTGCCAATCTAGCTCTCAATTCTGCAATTTCTGCATCCTTGTCATCTTTCATGTCATCACCATACGGATTTTCTTCTTCTGAAATTTCTTTTGTTTTTGTGTAGTTACTATCTTCACTACCAACGTTTCCACCTTTTGATTTTACACCAACTGAAAGGTCGGTATCTGCATCAAGAGATGGTTGTTTACCTGGATTCTCAGCTGCTGCTTGGCCGACTTTAGAGCCAATATCAGATGAATCCAATTCTTCTTGCATCTTTTTTTCATTCTCTTCACCATCTACTTCTTCTGCTTCTGCTCTCAATTTTTGAGATAAGATAGATTGAAGTCTTGGAGTGAATGCTTCTTCAAGAGCAAGTTTTGCATTTGCAAGAGCAGTTTCTTTTACGGCCTTTGCATCAGCAATTGCTTCTTTTAACAATTTTGAATTTGCCATTTTTTTTCTCCTTAATTTGTTTGTGAAGTTATTTGCGTAGGAAACTCCAATAAAATAATGTTGATTGTTCGGTCACACCTTATAAGAGAAGGGTATTCATTAATCAACTATCTTTAAAAGTAAATCCCATATAGAAATGGGATATTTACAATATATATAAAATATTTTTAGAAAACTAAAGAAAATTCCAAATTTTTTTGAAATTTTTAAATTATGCTTTAAAATATATTTCTTCGTAATGAAGAATATCCAATAAATTTGTTGGATCAATTAATTGAGCTGCGTTTAATAAATCAGAATATTCTATTACTGATTGAGTTTGTCCTTCTCTAAATTGTTTTAAGAAATCAAACGTAGTAATATCACTTTCAAAAACTTTTAAAGAATCTGCGTTGTACTTTGTAAACAAATCATACTCTAATGCATATGCTTTATTCACAATATCAATTAAACTAACAAATTGAATGCTTGGTTTTACTGCTGGCATAACTGGATTAAGATTCCAATCTACCAAATATTGTTGAAGTTTTTCAGCATGTTCTAATTCACTTTTAGATTCAGCATCAAAGAATGCAGCTGCATTGGCATATCCAACACCTTTACACCAATTAGATGCTATTCTATAAAAAAAGTGTGCAGTATATTCATCCACCAATCTAGCATTCAAAATTGCTGCGGAATTACCATTTAATTCCTTTGGGTTAATTGCTTTGCTAGATGTAAGTGCTTTTATGTTAGTTGCCATTTTTTTCTAATTTTTCTCTTTGTTTACATTTTGTACATTTACAATTTTTACAAATGCACGTATAATATTTAATTTTAAACCATTTATATATTCCTAATAATCCAATTGTACTTGCTAACCAAAGTAATCCTTCAAATATGATAGCTGTCCAACAAGCTGGGCACATTAGTTACAGGTTTTACATTTTGTTTCATGTAAACCAAGTCTTTCTTTCATTTGTTCTTCTGTTATTTCTGCTATTTCAAAATATCTTCCCAACACATGTCCCATATCTTCGTAAAGTGCTTCCAATCTTTGCTCTTGTGCTTTTGCTTCTATTGATTCTTTTTCAAATGCAGATTGTAACTTTTTAAGTTCGTTCATATTTCTTTTAATAGTAACTCTATCAAACCAATCACCACCCTCTCTTAACGTATATTCTTGTGCAGCATCTGCAATAGCACCCAATGTTTCAGCAACTTGTCTAATATCGGATTTTCTACTCATATTTTCTCTATGCTGTCCATAAGTTGAAATTATTTCCAAAAAATGTCTTTTAATTTCCGATGGTAGTTGTTGAAACTCTTCGGTTTCTTTTAATATATCTTTTAACTTTATCATCTTATTTTATTTTTGAACGATACCATATTTTTTAAGTTTAGAAACTGCCTGTGATAACTGCGCTTTATCTACACCCAGTGCATCTACTATTTTTGCAATAATAAGTTGTTCTTTTTTCTTTGGTAAGTTATAAGATTTTATAACACCAATTGCTCTATCTAAAAATTTATTAACTTGTGCCGGTAAAGATACATCCATATCTTCCAATGCTTCATCTAATATTTGTTTTTTGTTTTCCTTTTTAGGTAACAAATCTTTTAATTTTTCCATTAGTATGCGGAGTTTATTTGTTTATAAATATCACTTCCGTATTTATTTTTGATAAATAAAAGAAGTTCATCCAATATCTCCTGTCTTAATTTTGAAAGTTCTACTGGCATGCTTTTCATTTCCATATGAATATCCATAATACTATTTAGGATATTTACCATACTTTTATTGTTCAAAAACTTTGCTAATTCTATCACCGCTTCTGTATGTGCGTTTCTATCAGTATGCTTTTCTATTTTCTTTACTAAATCAGAAACATCAATGTTCTTTGCTTCTTTTAAATTTGCAGCCGGTATTAAGTTTACTAATTTTGCCATTTTATATTAATTTAATTCTGTTAAAATTTCTCTCATTAGGTCTTGCGCCTTACACCATTTACCACACTCTTCTGCAACTTTTGCCCATTGTTTACTTTCATTCATTGGTGCCATAAATGCCCCATGTGTTGATGGATTTGAAACAAAGTCCCATCCAACCAATTCAAAATCTTCTTGCACCATAACAGTTCCATCATTCAATTCTTTTACCGAACCTAATCCTCTTGATGAAATACCCAAACGAATATTATTTTTCAATAGTTCTTTTAGAATGTTTCCAGATGGTGTTGAAAGTATTTCTACTTCACCCATTACATCATCACCGTCCCACCATATTTTTCTAACATTGTGTGAAACATTTTTTAGATTGATTACAGGAGAATCAGGATGATCCAATTCACCCAATGCTCTTCTTTCTTTAATGAGTTGATTGTATTTATTACATTCTCTCATTAAAATTTCTTTTGGATATCTTCTATGATTTTGATTTGGAGCACCTGCTCTTTGTAAAATACCAACAACAAGATAAGTTCCATTATCTTCTTGTTGAAGTTTTGCTTCAAACAAGTGGGTTTCTATTAAAAGATTTTTATTCATTATTTTAAATCATTTTTTACTTTATCTATTGCTTTATCACTTAAATCATCCCAAGACTTTATAATTATAGTTTTTAATTCATTTTCTAATTCTGTCTTATCCAAACCATCTTTATCTTTACTCATAATTTTTTGAATACTATTCTGAACATATGCCATATTTACAATCTTATCAGCCGTCGTATTATCAATTCCTCTTTTTGGGTCAATCATTTTAGACATTTCATCAACGACTCCTTTATTTTTTGCCATTGAATCTAAAATTTTACTAACCGAATTTTTATATTGTGGTTTTCCAGAGAAATATTTCATTCCCATTCTAACCAATTCATATAAATAATAAAGAACAACTTTGCCAATAATAATACTACCCAAAACGGATAATAATCCTATGGCAAGATTCTCATTTACTTTTTTTTTTCTTTATTTGCTCTCAATGTTGCTAAATCCGATCCTTCTATTTCACCATCTTTATCAACATCAATTTGTTTTTGTTTATCCGAAAGTTCCTCATTATATCCTTTGAGTCTACCTTCGTTTTTTGCATCATATGCTTTATCTACGGCATTAAAAAATTTCTTTTTTTCCATATCGGACATATCATTTAATGATTTGCCAGTTAGTTTTAGCATGTGTGCAAATAATTTATTATAATCATGCTCTTCTTCTACAACTTGTCTAATAAGTTCTAATAATTCAGATTTATTCATTATTCTCCGATTTTGCGAATTTGTTGTTCTAATTTTATAAGTCTTTCCTTTATCTTATAAATATTACTATTTGTACGTTTCCAAAAATGTTCATTACTCACTCCACTTTCATTTTTAATTTTACCATACCAATTTAAAAATCTTTCCATTTCGGCAAGTTGTTTATTAATATTGGAAATTCCTTTACCTATTTTAGCATGTGCAGGTGATGCTTCTTTTTTTAATTCTAACCAACGATTTTCATTTACAACACTATATCCTGTTAAATCTGCTAATCTTTTCCCTTTCTTTTTTTCATTCTCCGGTTTTCCAAATGCAAATGGTGTTTGATATCCATCAACATTTCCCGTAACGTTCATTTCTCTTATTATCTTTCTGATTTCTTCTTTAAGTTTTTTTAACAAACTTTCTTTGACATGATCGGGTAAACCTTTGTGTTTAGTAGATGCAAAATCTTTAGCATCCTTATCACTCATAGAATCAGCTGCCTTTGCAACTTCCGGAGATGGATTTTCCATATCTCCTTTTTGTGCGGCATGTACCATTCCCATAAATCTTTGCTGTGCTTTGGATATTGCTGGCATTATTAATAGGTTTTATTATGATAAAATGTAAACAGTTCCACCTGAACAGTTAACAGATGTTGGATAGCATGGAAATGGTTCTCCTACTATCAAATCCGCAATTGCTATTGAACCACTACCTTCCAATGAGATTGTACCGGTTCCACTTGTACCACGTAACACACCCCATACTCTTTGGTTAGGTGCTCCGTTGATATTACAAGACGCTGATTGTCCTGTGGTTAACGTTAGTACTTTTGATACTCTATAATTTGTTGCCATATTATTTATTTATTGTTTCTTTTAGTTCTTTTAATAACTCATAACTCATCATCATTGCAGATAGATGTTCTTCTTTAACCTTTTTTACAGATTTAATTTTTTTAATATTAGACATTGTTTCTGCTAATTTAATTTTTGTTACTTTATCTGAAATTTTAGTAGAAACTTCTTTTAGATTTTCAATCAATGATGTTATTTCTTTACCAACATATTCATTCAATTTTCCAGTATTATTGATATTATTAATATATTCTCTTAATAAAGATTTTTGATTTTCTGTTAGGTTTTTGTATTTTTTATTGAAAGATTCTACCAATAATTTATATGATACGGCTCTTAAATCTTCATCTTGCTTTTTATATTCTTCCATAACCGCATCTTTCATTTTAGAATCTCTATTTTGAATAGATGTGTTTATTATACTTTCGGTTACTGTAAATCTACAATTTACAATATCAGTTGGTTCATATTGTTCACCGGTAGTGATTACTTCAAAAATTTTGTAAATTGATGCAAGAGTCTTGTAGTTTGAAATTGGTGATTTAATAAAATCATCAATATTATATGTTTCTTTTATTTCTTTTATTAGATTATATTTTTCTTTTGTAAGTTTTTTTTCATCTAATCTTTTTCTGGCCTCACATATTGTATCAATAAATTTTTCAGCTTTAGCTTCTGAATTATACTTTTCATTTATAAGATATTGATATAATTTCAATTCTTTTGATAATTCTTTTTTAGAATTAAAAAATTCTTTTAATATACTTTCAGCCACAGATTTATTTGATGCTAATATTTCCGATGTTACTTGTCTTACTAGCAATTCAAATATAAATCCTGTATTTTTGAATTTTGAATGTTTTATTTTTTTCATCAATTTATATAATTTATCAGATATAAATATATTCCAATAATAGAATATTAACTTTTATCGTTATTCTCTGTTAAAATCTTCTTTTTATTTCCATCCATATCTTTAAATATTTCAAAATATGAATTTCTTGGTTTATATTTTACTGATCCTTCTTTTTGTTTTAGAGTTTTAACACCCAATGGGTCTCTACCTTGTGGATGATCATCTTTTCCGTATCTTACGGTATCTTTAGGTCTACCAACTTTACCATCTTCTTCTAACTCTTTTTTAATCTTTTGAATTTCTTCTTCAACATTTGTTGGTTCATCTGTTCCTGTTTCTTTTGCAGGGTCTACACCTTGTGTTTCAATGGATGTCAATCTAAACGCTTGTTTGGTATCTTCTAATATAGCAAGTGTTTGATCATCTTGCTCATCCTTTGCCATTCCCATTATTGCTTCATACATCCATTCTTTTGAGAACATTTTTGTTTGTTGCATTGATGAAATCAATTGAACTTTTGATGTATATAGTTCAACTCTTTCTTGCTCATATATTTTAGATGGGATTGTCAATTCTAATGTAAAATCCGTTAACCTATCATCATTTATACCTTGTGCATATAAGTGTATTATTGCAATTTTAGTAAGTTCCGATACTAATACTCTTTGTATTCTTTCGATTGTTTTTGCAAATCTTACATCTTGTGCTGCCAATGTTGCTTTACCATTCACATCCTCTTCATATCCTAAAAATGCTTTTGGAATTTTTAATGCAGCCATTAACTTTCCTTTAAGATAGTTAATATCATCAATCATATTATATTCCAAACCTTTTAGGGTATCAATTGAAGTACCATTATCACTACCACGAACCGGCATATAATAATCTTCAATAAGATTTTGCATATTATATTTTAGATTATACTCACCTGTTCTTTCATCAACAAATGGTACTTTTTTGGATGAGTTAATAATTTTTTGCATATAATTATCAACTTCGTTTGGTGGTATATTACCAACATCTATTTTAAAAATTCTCTTTTCAGGTGCTCTCATTACTCTATGAATCAACATAGCATCTTCCATTAAGGAAAGTTGTTTCCAAACTCTTCTACCACCCTCTATCATTGATTTACCATATGGTAAAAAGTTTGAATCCGAATTTAATCTGAAATGTGCTATTTCATAGTTTTCAAATTCTCTTTTTGCAGCCTGTCCTACACCACCATATGGGTTTTGATATGGTGCATATACAAATTTAACATTTTGTGGATTCTTTATATCAAATCCCTCAACTCTACTCATTTCATATGCAGATAGTGGTTGTACATTAACAATACCCAAACCTTCTGCTATTTCTAATTGTAAAAAGAAATCACCATACTTTACCAAATTTCTAGTCCATGGCCATAATGTAAATTCCAAATTAAGAATATCAAAAAACAAATTTTCAAGTATTTGTTTAACATTATCATCTTCATGATGAATTTTTAAAACACTACCAAATTCGTTTCTTGCGGTACATTCATCTGCGTATACATCTAATGCAGAGGATAATATTGGATCCATATCCATAGAATCGTAATCTCTAAAAAGATCAATACGAACTTGTTGATATGCTAATGATGATTCAATGCCTGCACCGGCATAATTAGATACTTTTAATTTCATAAAACGATCTATCAGGTTGGTTGTCATTGATTGATACTCATCTGTATCAATTACTTTTACACCAGATGTTGTTTTACGAACAATAGTATTTGTTGAAAATAGTTTTTGTAACCTACTAAATATTGATTTATCTGCCATTTTTTAAAAATTAATTATTAAGATACTAAAAAAATTTGGTTTTTCCAAATTACCATTTACGGCAGCTCCAATATCTTGCTTTATGTCTTGGACCTGGATTATCACAATTATGTCTTGCTCTAAAGCTTCTTCTTCTATCAGGATTACTTTTTTTAATTTTTACTCCCTTTTGTCCAAAGTTAACTTTAACAACATTACCAGCTGGATTTTTTACATATACCTTAAATTTCTTAACATCACCTGCCATTGGTTTACCCAACTTAACATCTCTTCCTTGATATTCAGCTTCATGCATACATGGACAAGTTTCCTCATTTAGAGTCTTAGAGTATGCTCTCATAAATGAAATGAAATCTTCCATATCCTCATCTTCTACATCATATTCTTCCGGTTCAACTAAACCATAATTTACATCATCATCACTATTTATATCTTCATCGGTTTCTTCACCACCCCAAAAACCACCAGGCTGATTCGCCGCTGGATTTACAGGTGTTTCTTCATTCTGTGTTCTATATGTTTTAGAATTTGGTACGCAATTCGGAACCATTTTACCATCTTTCATTTTTCCACCAATTGCCGTATATCCATCCCAACATTCATGTAGTGCATTTAATTCTCCTAAACTTTCATTACACTTTTTCCATCCACCACCTTTTCCTTTGTAATTTTTTGCAGCCCATCCGTTTGCATATGCGGACGGATATACATCAAATTTAGATTTAGCAGCTGCTTTTGATGCTGCCCATTTACCTGGATCTGTTGGGCAATTTTTTTCTAAAAATAAATTTAATTTTTCTTCTATATTCATAGTTTCATTTTTTTTCTTTCCTGCGCAATGTGCCTTTTGAGAGAAACCTTTTGGATTATTACAATCTATACTATTTTTATATTTTTCACTCCAATCTTCATTTTTTGGTTTAGTAGAAACATATATTGGTGTTTTACCTTGTCCACTACTACTTTTTCCACCCCTTCCTGCATCATTTTGTGCAGCTCTTTTTCTTCTAGTTGCACTTTCTTTTTCCTTCTTACTCATTCCGGCAGCCTTTGCAGCTGGTACACATTTTGCATATCCTTTTTTTTCTCCGGAAGTTCCACATGGTGGATGCTTACCATCTACCTTTTTACCAATGTTTACCCATTTTTCTTTAAACCATTTATTTAAATCTTCATTCATTTATAATAGTTTCAACATATAAATATAAAAAATTATCCAATTAACCATTTTAAATTTTCTTTTTCACCATTACCCACTTCCATTTCATATGGATTTTTCTGCATATAATTTGTAGTATATATTCCATTTCCCTGATTAACCTGTGTTGCTGATAACATACTCTTTGTTAAATCTATTCCTTCTTGTTTTAATCGTAGTGCAGTATTCCTAACCCATAGCCCAATCGCCATTGCCATAGTAAGGTCATCATTATAACCTTTCATTGCTTCTGCTCTTCCTGAGTTCCATATAAAAGTAAATAATTCATCTATTAATCTGGATGACCTTATTAATATATCCTTATCATTCAAATATGTATCTAATGTAGATATTATTAAAGGACGTGTTTTTGATGTTGTTGAAAATCCTGCAACCATACTTCTTTCTTCTCTATAATATTTATTGGTAACTTGCTTTTCAACATCTATATACTTTAAATCATTACTCATATAAAATAGATTAGCATATCCTCTATCAATAACTTGTTGAATGGTTGCCCAACCTACATTTGAGTTTTCTATAACCAATAGTGAGTTATTATATTGTGTAGATAATCCAACTAAAAAATTTCCAAAATCTTTTGTATCCATTTTTCCTCTATATTCTGCAACCTGTGATGAATCATCTATATCAATAACTTGTGCGGTTGAATAATCCGAACCATCACCTCTGGCTACGTCGGCAACTACCATATATTGTCTATTATAGTTTGGATGTTCCCATATCCATAGATTACCATCAAATCCACCCTTTTGTACGGGATCCATAACATATGTTTCTTTATACCACATTAATAATTGTGGGTCTATTACGGTATCACCCGATCCAACAAAGTCACAATCACATTCTTGTGCTGCTCCTTTAACTCCTAAAATTCTAGTCTGTTCATCTCTCCATGCTTGATTTCTTTCTGGATGAACTGTCCAATGTAAATTTATATTATTAAATCCATTACTTCCATTTTCACCCTCTACCCACATTTTATGAAACCAATTACCAACACCATTTGGTGTAGATAATACAATAGCAGAACCACCCGTTGATAGGGTTGATTGTGCTGATAACCAAATTTCATCGATATCTCTAATAAATGCAGCTTCATCCACTACCAATAGTGATAGAGCTTCCGAACGTCCTGCGTCGGGTGAAGATGCGATTGCTTTTACTTGAGAACCATTTTTTAATTTAAGAGAAAGTTTATTATCTTCAACCGAACTATTACCACCATCTCTTAACCAAACGGGAAGTAAATCATGCATCACTCTTACTTTTTCAACCAAGTTTTTTGCAACTGTTACTTTTGTTGCAATTACAAGTGCGTTAAAGTCTTGATTGAATAACATTTTCCAAAGAATAAATCCAGCGGATAATGTTGATAATCCTAACTGTCTACTTTTTAAAATAATATTAAAACGATTTTCTTTAAAATCAGTTAAGCATTCTTCCTGAAAAGGATAAAGGTGAAAGGGTATTTTTCCTCTCACCGGATGTTGAATAACACAATATTTTTTCATAAAGTAAATGGGGTCTGCCGCACATTTACGATATTCTTCGGTTATTAATTCTTTTAATGTTTTTTTCTGATTTGATTGAACGTTCATATTAATTAGATTTTTTTCCTATTTTCCAATACATACCAAAGTTTGCATATGGATCTAATTTTTCAGCTCCGTTCAGAACACCTAAATTTAATTTGAAGATTTTATCTTTTTTAGTTTTTAATAATAAACCACCACCTATACCTTTGAATAAATCTTGTTTATCAAAAGTTGCATCAAAACCATAATAAACTTGAACTTTTGGTGCTTCTTTTAAGTATATGGTTTCAGTTACTAATCTTTCTTTTAATTGTGCTTTATATATTCTATGAGCAATTTTATTTTCAGATATGGTGTCTTGAATAAATACAAACCCCAAACTATCATTTAATTTTAATGTATCTTTGTAAACATTTTTAGCAAAATATGCTTTTATTATTTCCAATGTATCAATTGAAATGGGAAGATGAACATATATTGTAGTATCGTGGTAAATATCTTCACCTGGTTTTTCAATAAAGATTTTTTTAATAATTTCTACCGTATCTATTTCATGTTTAATTACTTGATAAGGTTTTCCTTGAACTCTGATAACTTTTGGTTTTTCTGATTTTTTTCCGCAACTTGTATATTTTCCAAATATTACAATTGCTAATAATAATAAAATTATTATATTTCTTATGTTAAATAATCCTTTCATTTTTTTATTTTTTAATTAATTCTGCATGATTTAGTTCTATTAATTTTTCTTCTAACGCAGATTTTCTTTCTAATAAAGTATCAATAGCTTCTGATGCACCATCAATATCTCTTTTTAAATCATTTTTAACTTTATCAATATCAACATCCCACTTCCAATTTTCAACTCTACCATCTTCCGTTATTTGTTCAAAATTAACTTTTAATCCATTTAAAGCATCTTCATAACGCATTTTTAAATCTCTAACATATGCTAATTTGTTTCTTGTTAACTTATAATCCTCATAAAAAGGAAAAGTTCCATCTATTCGTAATTTTGTTTCAAATTCTGCTAAACAATTAGAACACATACCTGTTTTTCTAATTAGTTTTTTATCGGCATATCCGTATTTTATATTTTTGCAATTTTCAGATGAGCATGTGTTTAATTTTTCAAGGTATGAACGTACATCATCCATTTGAGAAACATTAACCTTGTACCCTTCTTTTTGTTCCCAATGTTTTCCATCGGAATCAACCCAAGTTTCACCAACCTCACGCTTTTCTTCTACTTTGCCCTCATATCCATGAACACGTTGTGTATTATCCTCTCTACCAAAAACTGTATCTATAATAACTTTACGGGATTTATGAATATTATTATTCTTTTCTTCCCAACTTTTTCTTTTTGCCATATTAATGTGTTTTATAACTAATTGTTTATCTAATATATATCAAAATTATTCGTAAAAAATACCAAGTAGTTGATTTAGTGGTGCAAATGTGCCTGTTAGTTTATATGTTTTACCATTGTAAAAGAAAACTAATCCTTCACTTGCAACTATTCTATCAACTCCACCCAATGAATTTAATCTTTCTAATTCATTTTTAAATTTTAATACTTTACCAGAATCTGTTGATGTTTTTACTTGCGATGCAACTTGTTTTAATCTATCTTTCATTGAACGAATTGCTTTATCAGGATGAACAGTCAATACACTACCAACAAATTCCAAAACATCTGCACCTACACCCAAAAAGATTTCTTCAAATTTTTTCATATTTTCTTTTTGCTTTTTAATTACATCAACTTTATCAGATGTAACCGCCCAATCTTGTAGTTCTTGATTTGATATTGTATTTAATCTGAATGATTTATCTCCAAATGCCCATCTTCTTATTAAAGATTCCTTTGTTAATTTATCAACAGGAACAGGTGCATTTTTATCTATAAAATTTTCCCACCAATGTTGATGATATACTGCCATAGTATCGGAATCAGAACAACCGAATTCAGATTGTAATTTTGCTAATTTACCAAGCCATACACCTTTTTTTGAACTTAACTTTTGATTTTTTGGAATTTCAGTTATAGGAGGTCCTTGAATTGTATATTTTGATTGTACATGAGAATTTATTTGTTTAATCATTCCTGCCAAAGTTCTAGCAGCAGATTGGTCTGCACCAACTGCATCACCTTTTTCATTATAGCAAGTTGTATTATGAAATATTAAAAGCGCTTGTCCGTAAGGTATTACATTTACAGATTCAGGCCATATTACTTCAATATTCATAAAACATTTACCTTCATTAAATATTTTTTCTCTTTGTTTTTGTGATAAACCACCAATTGCAGCTGATAAATCTTTCATTGCAAAATTGTATGCATCAGTTAATCCACCCCTTCCTGCAAATTTAGATGCAACACCTTCAATACCCATTGCATTTGCTCCTGCATTTGCAAGATGTCCTTTATTTCTTGCAGCAATTAATCTACCTTTTTTCCAACTAATAGCCAGTGCTTGTCCATCTGTTTTTTCTCTAACTACTCCCAATTCACCATCTAACGCTTTTGATATAATATCTTTAAGTTGTCCAAATGTTAAATCCATATCATCAAATGGATGTGACATATGTCCATATGCACCACCTTCGGTTATTAAATTATCCTCTATGAATAGTTCTCTTAAAACCTTTTGTGTAAGTTTTTGATATTCATCCATTTTGATTATACCATCACCTTTATTGAATTTTGTTTTTGGAAAATCATTACGTGGAATATTATCATCCGAATAGTTTATATATGTTTCTAATGCATCTTCATCCCCAAATATAGCATCTGCTATTGGAAAATCTGTTTGAATATATCCACCATTTTTAAACCAATTATCTGATTTGTTTGAACCATCGTTTGCTCCTAACTGTCTTACTGCGTTTTTAGGTAAAAAAGCACCATCTGGCTGTGCATCATCTCCCGTCAATCCACTAACTTCATTAATAGTTCTGAATGTAGTTGCTTGCTTTCCGTTTATAGTTGGCATACCATGTTGGTCTTTTCCAATATTTTTTACATCAACTTTTTTATTTTTGAATTTGCCCATCAAAACGGTATCACCTGTATTTACATCTATTTCAATTTTTTCATCCAAATCAGGATTATGTAAATTTAAATCTTTTTCCATTTTGGTTATCTCACCATAATCCATATTACGGAGTGCTCTTGCAACATCATTTGCATTATTTGCATTTAATTTTAAATTAAAATATGCATTTATTCTTTTTCTAAAAGATGAATCTCTATATTTTGTTATTATATTTTTGAGATGAATATCTTTACTACCCATTTCTTTTATAATACCTTCTTGAAATATTTGTTTATTATTTCTACCATATTCTCTCATTAAAATACCTGCTACCGAATGTGCTGCGTTTTCTACCGATGAACCATCTTTACCGGCTAATATAGGGTCACCTATCATTCCCATCTCATCTTGTTTTCTATGAACCATTTCATGTGCAATAGTTCTTAATATATCAGCAGTTAATCTACCTTCAACTTGTACAAATATTTCTTTTGTTTCCGGATTATATCCACCCAATGATGCTTGTTCGTTTGAATATTTACTGCCAGTTATTAAACTAACTTTTGGTTTTTCTTTTAATTTTAACCTTTCAGTAGCCCATTCAACAAAATTTTGAATTGAATTTGATTTTGATTCGGATATAGATTCTTCTATACCATCATCTTCTAATTCTCCCGTTTCAGGATTGTGATGAGCAAATGTATGATGCCAAATTTTTGATTTTTCAATTGCTCTTGCAGGATTTAATTTATCTATTTTTTGTTGTACAGTTAAATTTCTATTAAACATTCCTGTGGTTGGTACATAATGTTCTTTGGATTGTTTTTCTTTTAACAAATCCGATGCTGCATCTTTTGGTCCCTCACTCTCATATTTTTTAATTACTTTTAATAATTGTTCATCGGAAAGTTTATAATTTTGCATTATTTCCAATGTTTTATTTATATAATTTGATATGAATTTATCTGTATTAAATTTTTCACCATCTTTATTTTCAAATATACCAGCTACACCCAAAGCAATTCCACCCGCAGTAGCCTGTCCTGCATTGGCTCCCAATGCTTCTAATGCAGAATGTTTTGCTATATCTTTGGCTATATAAGTACCTAATGAACCACCACCAAATTTATATCCTATTTGTGCAGCTGCACCTTTTGCAACCGATGCAGCTGTAGCTCCAGTAGTTGTTGCAGCTGCATATCCACCTGTTACAGCTCCGGTTGTAATTAACGAACCTACAATCAATCCTGTTGTTTTTGCTACTCCTGTTACTGCTTTTTTCTGTCTCTCATGCTCTTTCCAAGATTTTTCTGCTAATTCCTTTTCTTCATCTGTTAAATCATCTCTAAATTTTGGTACTTTTTTTGTTTTTGGTTTACCTAACCAATTTTTATCTTGTACCTTATTTCCATCTGCATCTACTACATCGTGTCCATGTTTATCTTTTTTGTAAACAGGAACTTCTTGCATTTTAGAACCCCAACCTTCGGCTGCAGATCCACTTTCAGAATAATCACTCCAATGAACGTTTTTTCCATTTTTATCTTTAATACTTCCCATTTTTCCTGTAGTTGCTAATGATTTTATAGCACTACCAGTTCCCATAACCATTTCTCTATTATGTTCAAAAACATGCTTAACTCCATTTCCAATATACGATGCTGCCTTTTTTAACATATTAAAAAATCCCTTTCTTTCTTCGGATTCAGGATTATTTACTTTATCAATTGATTCGTTATCTGCTGCTGATAACTTTGTTTTAGCATTATCCAAAACTTCTTTTGTTTTTTCGGCATGTTTATCGTTTGGATTTTGTTCTGCATCCGATTTTAATTCAGAACCACTTAATTTTTGAGGAGGTGGTAGAGGTGCTTTGGGTATTCTTTTTCCTGGCTCTTCTTTTTTCTTTTGTGTTGGCATTACCATATCCGGCTTACCATCACTTTTTTTAACAACACTTCCCGCTTGCTTTCCAGGAATCATCATATCCGGCTTTTTATTTGGTTGATTAACGGGCGCATCGGATGGTCCCTTTGCCATTGCAGCAGTTTTATCTGTTGCTGCTAATTTTGCAGCCTGTATGTGTGCTGGATGATCTTTTGGTAATCTCAAAGCATCTCTTGCTTTAATCTTTTTTTGTTTACCCTTCACATTGGTATATGATATATCTCTATCCAATGCAGTATTTGGCGCTTCATCTAAATAATTTTCAATAAATTCATTAAATATTTCTTCTGCTATTACCCTATCTATTATTTGACCAATTGGATCATAAACATAATCTTTATTGGTTTCTGTATCATCTTTTTTATGAATAGTTTTACTTAATTTATCCACATCTTTTTGTTTAGGTGCACCATTAATATATCCACCAGGAAGATTTAACCCAATACCTATTCCTCCAGGGAAATTTTCTTTCATTAATTTGCCCGTTATTAATTTAAAAATATCTTTATCAAATTTAGGATATGCTTTTAAGAAAAACTTTTTAGCTTTTTCCGTATCACTATTTCCTAATCCGTTTCTGACATCGGTTCCGCTTATTGGATTTGCTTCAGCGGGTACAGGATACACATATCCAATTTCATCATAACCATATCCAGCCTTTCCGTTATATGCTTTAAAATAGTTACCTTGTAATCTTGTTGCATCTTTTTCACCTACCGCTGCAATATATTGAGTTGTTTGTCCATCAAACTTTTTTAAAATTTCAACTGGTTTGTATGGATTTTTTATCTGAACAAACTTTGATGATGGTATTCCAAACATCTTTGTTGCTATATCTTTTTTCTCTTTGAAATTAAATGGAGATTTATCACTAGATTGGTCATTGGATGTTCCAATGTACACACTATCTGCTCCAAATTTTGATACTAATTTTGAGTATGCTGCATAATGTCCTTTGTGAAAGGGTTGAAATCTTCCAGCATAGACAACGATTGTCTTTTTTACCATGGGCTTGTCCACTTCGTTTATTGAATTCATATCTATAAATATCTTATTTTTGTAAGATTTTATTTTTTTATTCTTTTTTTTAACTTTTGAAGTTTTTTTAGTGCTGTCAGTGCTGTCAGTTCTTTTTTAAACAAACATACAAAAAATTTTTTACTTTACAAAATATATTAATGGTTATTCAATTATGGATTTTATTTAATTCATATTCATAGTGTTCATTTCTCCATTTACCAACTATTGGTGAACTATTTAAATGTAATGCAGTTAATTCGTGGTTTTCTATAAATTTTCCAAAAGTAGGTACACAATAATCCGGATGTGGTAATTGGTTAAATGGTATTCCATTTCTCCTTAATTGTGTAATCATATATGCTATACAATTTTGTTCTAAAAATGGATGCGTAGCTCCTCTGGACCCATGGTTATATAATATTTGTAAACATTTTTCAATTTCATCCAAACTATAATGGTTTTTGGTTGGATAATAATTTAAACCTGCATTTATAAATCTATCTATAATAGTATCGTTATCCTCATCTCTAAATGGTACACAATATGCACTCCAAGTATCTCTTAAATATGCACCACATTTATTTTGTATATGATTTATCAATGATTCAGGAGTTTTACAAAATAAAATATCAGCATCCATGTATATAATATTATTTGATTTTGTAAAGTAAAAAGGATCAAATAGTTTTATTCTAAAAATTGTATGATGTTCTGCAAATCTAAAATGCGTACATAGTTCATAATTTTTTAAAAATTCTTTTATATGTTCATCGGCAAATTTTCTATTAATTACAATAGTATTTGGTAGTGCGTTTGTAACATATAAAGAATCTTTTTCATCAAAACTACCATCTTCGTGAATAATAATATCAAAATCTAATTTTGAATAAAAACTAAATAATTTAATAGTTTTTATAAACAAATCAATATCTCTCTTACAAATTAATGTATGTATTTCTAATCTATCCATTTTTTATTTATATAATCAATTTTATTATAATAATCATCTGGCAAAATCAATTTTTGTTCATAATCAACATATTTAAAATCTTCTGATCCTACTCTTAAATCAACTCCTCTATATTTTAATTTTTCAAACGCAAACGGACCTGTTTTGGGTATTGGGTAATATATGTTTTTTGCATTTGATAAAAATGCTAACCACCAAGAATATGTACTTTGTGATATTGCTATATTATTAAATTGTGAACCGAAAGCCATTGATACAACGGGCTCATAACATCTTACTAATATTGGATTGTGTGGATAAAATTCTTTTATATAATCATATTGATTATTATGTCCTATTGATCCTGGATTTGTTATTATGTATATATTATTCCAATTTCTACTTTCTATTATTATTTTAAAATAATCATAATCCAAAAGCCTATCAATATTTTGACTGATAGTATAATCTTCCAACCTTAATGAAATTACTAAATCATCATCCGTTATGCCTGGAAAGGATATATGTTGATAATAGTTTGGATTACCCAAATTTGGATGAATTCTAAAAAATTCAAATTTACTTAAATCAATTTCTGGAAATTTAAACCATTGTTTTAGTTTATTTCTATATGGTAAATATTGTTCACCTGTTTCAAAATTGCCAAGAGTTACTATCCATTTATTTCTAATATCAGGATTACTTAATACTTTTGAAATAGTTAAAATATCATTGTACGTCTTTATATCACTACCTTGAAATTGTTTTTCTATAAACCAACTCATATTATCATTATCATGTACAATTGTTTTTGGATTTCTTTTATACTCATTTTCATATAAAGTATATTTTTCTTCATGATGTTCTATTTCTTTACAATCTTCTGCAATATTTGGAAATTTTGTTATTTCTGTTCCTTTTGGTAATTGACATTGTAATTGTAAAGTATCCGCAATACATCTATTGAATGCGTATGCAAACATACAATTTCCAATTCTTCCACTATAAAACCATAATTCAACCATTATTTAATAGATATTTTATATATGTCTTCGGTATTATTTAAATTTGCCAAACGTTTTCCCATTCTATGACTCAACTGGTCATCATATCCACCTTTATATATTGCTTTATATTGTCCTATAAATCCTGAAAATTTACAATCTCCAAAATGATTCCACATCTGATTATATATGACGGAATCCAAATTTACAGTCATTGGATATGGAAATTTTATATTAGATTCTATAAATGAATTTCTTCTCCATGCAACTTGAGACATATCAATTTTAAAATGTGGATTTAAAGGTTCTGTTTTATTTAAATGATGATATTCAAATATAGGATTATCTTCTATTTTAGTTAATATTGGATCGTAAGTATGAATATGAGAATATACATATTGTTCATTGGTATGAGTTTGAAAATAGTTATTTAAGTTGGTTAAATATTCGGGATATAATGCATCATCATCACACAACATTAAAACATAATCTGCATTAGAATTTTCAATTGCCATTTGTGCATATTTACCAAAAATAGAACCATCTTCTTTATTTCTATTTAGTTTATCTTCAACACTATCGTCTGTGTTATAAAATTTTATTTTGTAAATTGGAGTATCATATAATAATTCTTTTACTATTGGTTCACCAGAAATTTCAGAACCATCATCTATAAATGCTATTTCCCAATTTTCATAATTTTGATTTTTGATACTATTTAGCGCAGTTCTAACTAAATTTGGTCTATTATAATAAAATAATAATATTAAAATTTTATCTTGTTTCATAGTAATATGTCTATTCTATTTCCCCACTCACCATCTTCTTTTACGGGCCAAAATACCCATTTATATGGTTTGTGAAATGATTTAAAATTCGCTTGAATTGTTGGAACATATTCATTTATATCCTTTCTAAATAATACAGCACCAATATCTGATTCTATTCCAAGATATATAAATTTAAATTTATAATTTATATTCGGAATATCTAATTTTATAGAATATTCTTTTTCTTCTATTTTGTACCATTCGGAAGTATCGTTTGTTGGTGGGTCTATACCTTCTAATGTATCTGGATGTAATTTTTTATTTTTAAAATTAATACCTGCATATAATTCATATTCACTATGCGTTCTAATCGTTCCTAATCCATATTCTTCTAAATCTATATCATTATCTTCTTCTTGCAACATATGTCTTAATCTACGTTTACTTGAACTATCCATTTCCCACCAAACATTTTTAACAATACCATTATCCATATTTTCTTTATCAAAATCTGTCCAATGTTTTGTTCTACCTTCTCTTGTATACTCATGCCATACAACAGTATAGTGTGGATGAAATAAATCATATCCCAATGTAAAAGATCTAATAGATAAACTAATTTCATCACCTGCAAAATATATGTTTGGATCGTATTTATATTCTTTACAATGTTCTCCTATTGTAAAGAAAAAATGGCCACTAATAAAACGAGCAGGAATTGGTTTTTCTAATTTTTGATAATTATCAATTCTCCAAGGTCTGAACAAAATAGTTCCACTTTGTGTAAAATTTGAAGCAACCATTTTATATGGTTCATTATTTAATAGTACGTTATCAGATGGACGATACATTCCAGCATATGCCGTAATTATTGGTTTTTCTGAACCTGTTAATTCCATCATTTTTATTAAATGTTCATCCCAATCTTGTAAAAATCTATGATGAGAATCTAATTGCATAGTATATTTTTCACCATCCCATAGTTTCTGTATTAAACTTCTTGCCCAACATAATCCTTTACTTTGACTCCAATGCACATCTATCACTTTAAAATTTGGAAGATTAGTAAATTCTCCCAAAGATTCGGTTTCATCTCGTTGCCAACAAATACCAAAAGTTAATCTTTCAGGATATTTTGCTTTTTTAATACAATCTCTTATAGTGGGCAATAATTCGGGATCTCTATAACTTGCAATTTGTACAAATATTTTTTCCATAACCATAACATTTTTGTGTACTTTTTATATTACAATTTATTTTTTATTTCCAACAATTTGGATTCAAATTCAATGTCAGAAATAGTTTGAGGTGATGAATTCTGAATTCTATCAGATAAATCATTATACAAATTAATATTAGATATTCTCATTATTCTTGTTTGATCCAATCCATCAAACAATTCTAAATACTCATGTTTAACTTCATCTAACCTAACAAAATATCTATCATCTTTTTTATAATATATCATAATCTCTTTTTTTTAAATATAATAAAAATTAATTTTAATTAGTTAAAAACAACAGAATCCTGAACATCCTGTGTTATAAACTCCACAAGCACCATCGTGATAATAGTATACTATTTCACCACCCACACAACCATTACCACTATCACAACCAAAATTACAATCAGTATATGCAAACTCACCAAATGAAGGGCAAGCCGGTGTAGGTGTCGGTGTCAACGTTGGTGTTGGCGTTGGTGTAGGTGTCAATGTAGGTGTCGGTGTCAACGTTGGCGTTGGTGTAGGTGTCGGTGTAGGACCAGGCGTTGCTGTCGGTGTTGGTGTCAACGTAGGTGTCGGTGTCAACGTTGGTGTAGGTGTCGGTGTCAACGTTGGTGTTGGAGTTGGGGTTGGTGCAGGACACATAGTTTCTCCGCTTGTTTGACCCAAGTATACAAACCAATAATTTGTACCATCCGAATAATATCCGTCCGGTGCTGGATCTCCAAATGAATCAAATAATTCACAAAAATTAGATAATGTACTACAGTATGAATACCACGTAGTTCTAAGACCAGGATTTGCCCAATTACTACACGCATTGGTTCCAAAAGCTGAATCGTAAGCCAATGCAAACGAAAAGTTTGGTGTAGGTGTAGGTGTCGGTGTCAACGTTGGTGTAGGTGTTGGCGTTGGTGTTGGTGTTTCCGTTGGTGTCGGTGTAGGTGTTGGTGTTTCCGTTGGTGTCGGTGTAGGTGTTGGTGTTAAAGTTGGAGTAGGTGTCAACGTTGGAGTTGGTGTAGGTGTTGCAACAACAATACTACGTCCATAAAATTCATTGGCGGATATTGGATTTGATCCATCCAATGCATACGATACATCATATAATTGAGCGATAGTTAGCATACTTAATGTAGCATTAGATGCAGCCCCTCTATCAATGTTTATATCGCTAAATAATATCGCACCAGAACCAGTTATTGCCATCTACTTCTTATTAATTTGTGTTTTTAGTTCTTCAATTTCGTTTTTAAGTTCTTTTATTGCTTCTACCAATAGTGGAACCACTTTTTCATATTGTACTGTCAAGTAATTTTCACCTGATTTTGAATTACCTTCTCCATCGTTATCAAATGGTGCAATCTTTACTGCTTCTGGTAAAACTTCTTGTACATCCTGTGCAAACATACCAACAATTGATTCACTTGTGTCATAACCAGCTAATTCATTTGCTTTATCATTCCAATTATAAGTAAATCCACTCAATTTATTTAACTTTTCCAATGGATTTTGTAATATGTTTACATTTGTTTTAAGTCTTTTATCGGATGAATATGCGGTTATGTTTCCAGTTGCCTCAATATCACCACCAACCTTTAACATGGTATCCGTAGAACCAACCCTTTGAATTTTTACATATTTAAGACTACTTCTTATAGATTGAAATCCAAAATCGGTTAATTCCGTATACGCTATTACTTTGGCCAATGTAAAATTTGAAAAATTGTGTACAACCCCATTCCATGTAACGGTTGGATTGATACCACCACCCGTTCTAAACCAATAGGATCTTATATAATGTGTGCCTGTATTTAAGAATGTAACTTCAACATTAGAATTTCCCGATGGTATATCCAATTGACCTACACTAGTTCTACTAAAAGAAGAAACAATTCCTTGTGATAGTATATTTGTAAATCCACTATCACTTGCTATTTGATAACCCACACCAACATACATATAGCCAGCAAAACCGGTATTACAATCACCAACATTAGAAATACCGCTAGTAGATATAGTTGCAGTATATAATCCTGTTTCACTAACTGTAAATGCCGCACTATTGTTATATGTGTATGTGTTTAATGAAGTTGTTGTTGTACCAGAAGGGCCGGTTTTATCAGAATCCCATGTTATAGATATACTAGCAGCTGAAGATGCTAAATCTATCAATTGTCCTGTTTTTATAACAACCGCAGGAGCTCCATCATTATCTCCTAATGTAAATTGAGGTGCGATAAAGTTTGGTTCAAGTTTCATTTTTACTATACTATTTGAACCAGACGGAGGTGAATATAATTTATCACTATCAATTATCCAACCACCGATTGAACCTTCAGCCGCAGTTATTTTACCTGTAAAATCTCCCGTTGAACCAGATATATTTGGTGCGTAAAAATTTTTTCCATCCAAAAAAGTTCCTCCTAAATAAGTACCATTACCTATGGATTTTCCTTTATCCAATAAGGTATTTAAATCAGGTTCATTTCCGTCTACTTCATATACCCCTGCTCCCCAAAATTCTTGAAATTTTGTAATACCATCTGCGAAAGTATTATAGTATAAATATGCTCTATGATTTGTACGAGTTGATGTAGATGACCATTTCCAATCCAATACCGGGTTACCGTTTACAAAAGATGTTTGCTTTACTCCTGTAACTACATCATATACACCACCTTGGTTTATTGTTCCTGTATAATTTTTTCCATGAACATAACCAATTATTAAGTACCATTTATTCAATTCATTTGGAATTCCATACCAAAAATACGGATTGGTATATGAACCACCATCTAATGTATTTAAAGCAACTTCACCACTACCATCATTACCATGTGTACCCCAGTAAGTTTGTCCAGCTCCAACTCCATTTGATGAGTATCTTTTAAAATATACTATAAATTTATAAGTTTTAGAATTATCTATATCAAAATAATTACTTTCCCATCCACCATCTGCTTCCGAATTACCCGCTGGATAACATTCCCATGTTAATGATGAGTTTCCAAAAGGATCAATATTATAACTTATAGCATTTTCAGTAGTAGCACCATTTGGATAATATACTCCTTCATAACTTGAACCCGATATACCACCAAATGCAGATGCGGATGGATTGGATCTCATAGTAATAGGTGCCATATTAATTCCGGAACCTTTTGTACCAAATGATATACTACCTCTAAAATTAGCATTACCACTACTATCTATAAAAAAGTTTTTAGAAGAAATAAAGCCAGCTGAACCTAATGTTATACCAGCCCCACCATTAAATGCACCATCACTACCTGCGGTACCTGAATAAATTTTAGTAGAATCAATTGTCCATCCACCAACACTTCCTGCGGTTTTGTTTGCATTATTTACATCAGTTGTAGTAGGTGGAGTATACCCTAATCCCGTTGTTATACTTCCAGCCGTAATGCTACCATTAAAAAATGCATTACCTGATGTATCTATGTAGAATTGTGGTGCATGTATAGAACCACCACTATAAAAAGTTATACCACTTGTTGAATATCCTGATGTATCTTTTGTTCCTGTAAAAATAGAATCACCATCTATTGTCCAACCACCAACACTGCCTTGTGTTTTTACAGATGTATCTTGTTGAATAGTTAATCTATCTATGAACAAGTCATCAGAACTCATAGCCGTATGTCTAATAAATTGAGGTGAAGCCCATTTTGCAGTCGTTGTTGGTACATATGTTATATCATATGTTACATACGCATTTGTTATAGGTCCATTTTCGGTAGCTGTTCCTGTATTTACGGTTAACCCATATCCTTGACCCATTTCTCTTACACCAGTACCATACACTTCGGGTGCGCTAGTTCCTACGGAAATATGTGTATACCCTTGCGGTAATTCAACATCAATTTCTTCCATTCTAAAATAAAATCCAGTAGAATAGTTGTTGTTAGATTTTACTCTAAAACTTATATTATATCTAGCATCCTTATTTAATCTTATTGCTGATATACCAACAGCAATTTCTGCGGGACTGGCAGCACTTAATTTTAGTGCATTTTTATTAGAATCTGAAAAGGTTATTATACTATTACTCGTCGTATATCTTACTGCAGCTGCACCAGCCGGTCTACCATCCGCATTTGATATCGAAAAATCAGGATTGTAATTAAGTACACCACCACCCAACACATCAATATTTTGACCTACTGATGATGTAACTTGTGCAGCAGTTGGTGGAGTATATCCTAATCCAGTTGTTATACTTGCAGCCGCAAGATTACCTTTAAAAAATGCATCTCCATTTGTTGCAATATAAAAGTTTTTACTTCTCAAAGAACCATTATCCAAATTAAGAATAGTTCCTTCGATTGTATATGATCCGGTTCCTAATGTATCACCTCCTGCCAATGTATATCCGGTAGATGTTATTACTCCTGTTGATATTTTACCACCATTAATAGTTGTAACGTTTGCTCCACCAATATGATTTGTAATAGAACCAGATGGAACAATATTAGAAAAATTAGTACCATCTGTAATATTATTTGCAGATGTAAAAGTTACTAATCCTGTAAAATTAATTGCTTGAACAGGTGTACTGAACGTTGGTACAGCTGTACCACCTCCTGCGGTTGTTTCTACTGCGGTATAAGTTGAATACCAATATTTGTTACTATTTCCCGCAGTATAGGTTGGTGCACCTATTGCCCAATTGGCTGTTAAAGAACCAAATGTATTTGTTGAAAATGTGTATGATGTAGCAGATGGAGTAGATGGTGCGGTTCCTGCGGTAATTTGATAAAATACCATGCCCGTTGCGGTCCTTCTACCATCTGCACCTGTTACACCAATGTTTCCTTGTTTGGAAATGGTTACTCTATGTGTTTTACTTATAGTTCCAGTTGAACCTTCCGAATTTCTATAAGAAATTGTTATAGAAACCGTTGTACCACTATCCGTTGTTGGTGTTGTTGGTGTTACGGTTGATGTTGAATTTGTTCCACCCGTAATTGATGATATAAAAAATGTATTATTTGATGCTAATGTTGCATCGTATGTATAATTGGATCCACCTTCATTTACTGTTACTGTAAATGTTGCAGGTGTACCATATACCAAAGAACTACTTTGTACAGTTTGTGTGTCTGCCGAAAATAATGCGATTGTTGTAGGTGCAGCGTTTCTTATTCTTGAAACGGTTGCAACAACACTTTTCTGACCAGTAGTTCCTTCACTATTTGTAAAATTTACAGGAATAGTAACAGTACCTGTATCCGATGTCATTGATGTTGCAGTAGATGAAAACACAATAGTATTTGTAGAAACACTACCTGCCAATCCATTTGTATAAGTTGGTGTTCCAATTGATGTAAATCTACTTGTACCACCTTCCAATGCAGTAATGGTCAATGTGTTTGGTGTGGCAGAACCACTTCCTCTTGAGTTTGAACTTATAGATTGTGCAGCAGGTGATACTGCCACTTCTACGTTTGGTGTAGCAGCTTTTGATTTTGAATAATTAACTACTTTTGATCCACTAGTTTGTATTCCTCTAGCATCTTGATAAACTATTTTTAAAAGTAAAGAACCACTATCTTGTGTTAATACACCAATTGAATAATTGTTATTTGTAAGTACTGCTGTACTACCAACATTGGAAGATTGAGATATACTTGCACTAAATCTATTATTTGCAATAGTCGATGCGTATACTATATTTTCACTACCAACTTGCACAGAAATAGAACCGCTGGTTAATAAAAATGAACCACTAGGAACAAGTCCATTTGATGTTGCAGGTAATGATACGTTATCATTTGATACGTTAAATGAAACTTGCGATTCTACAATGATAGGAGTAATTGTAATTGAATCCGTATAATTTGTTGAATTCAAATCTTGTGCAGTAAATGTGTAAGTAGTTGCGCCTGTTGAAAACGGATATGATGATCCTGCTAACGAATATGATTGTACTCCTGTTGATGAGTTATTGGCTCCAACAGTTAGTACAGGCTTACCACTTCCACTTGCAACTGTTATGGTATTTGTTGTACTTCCTAAATTATTTCTTTTTACGTTTATATTGATTGTTTGACCCGTTGGACTCAGAGTAGCATCTGTCATTTTATAGTAAAACTGATTAACATCAGCTGTTGCATCCAAATTCTTACTATTACTTCCTTTTAATGTACCTTCAATTTGTACCGAAGATGTAAAACCATCTTGCGTAAATATGTAAGTTCCACTACGAGAACTAGATGATGGTGTATGGTATGACCAAGATGATGCATTTGTTCCACCCAAAGCAGTAAAATCTCGTGTAGTATTACCACTAAATAATCTATAAACCGATTGTGTAAATTCTGCAATATTTGTAGTTGATATTAATGCTAGTCTTGGTAAGTTTGAACCCGATAATATTGATAACGAACCAGATGTTATATTTCTTTTTAAAATAATATCAATAAATTCGTTTGTAGTTGCCGGTGCGTATTGATTATCAAGGTCATATACAAACTGATTTCTACTAGCATCAGCTGCAAGTACATATCCTTTACTACCATCTACGGCAATCCTAGCGGTTTCTATACAATCAACAGTATCACCACTAAATGGATCAACAAAAACATATCTAACATTTATACCTGTTGTATTTGCGAATGTATCGTTTGCCAAAGTATTACCTGCCGAATCTCTAACGGCCAAAGTCATATTTGCATTGGTTTGATTTATGGTATACTTCAACTGATCACCAAGTGTGTAACTATAATTCGCAGATATTAATAATGATGATGTATATAAATTTCCTCTAACATCATAAAAAGATGCTGTAAACGCCGTTGTGGATGGGGTGTATGTATGTAAATTATTTGGATTACGTGTTAGTATTAAACCATTTGTTGCATTTATAGTACCAGCCGTTAATCCATCTGTAATATCAGCAAGTGTTATACTATCATATGTTATTCCTGATGCGGTATCTCTTGCTCTTACAACTAAACTACCACTAATTTTTGTAGTATCAAATATTGCATTCCATAATACTCCATTAGGACCCGCAGTTATACCACTACCCACCGATACAGGAAGGTTTGCAGAACCAGTTACCAAAACAACCGCACCACCTGAAATTTCATTTACAGCAGATCCGGATAATCTTGTTAATCTTAATTCTAATGTTCCTGTTTTATTTTTTAAAATAGTTCCACTAACAGGAGTAATAACAAACGCCAAATTCATCTGACCATCGTTTCCTTGTCTTGCTCTTGCTAATGATTGTACTTTTGTAAATGAACTGGAACCTTCTAAATTTATTGTATAGGTTACTGTTGCTAAATCTGCTGTCATTGAACTATGATCACCAACAACAATTGGATTTCCTGTTGAAGTTACCGTACCAGCTATTATATTTGATGCAACAACCGATGCACTAAATTGTCCTGCTATTGGTGTTCCCGTTGTAATACCATTAAGTTCGGTACTACCTCTATATGCTATAATTGATGTTCCACTATTCGTATATGTTATTACTCCCGTATTAGTTGTCGGTAATGTGTGAGAATCATTTGTCAAAAGTACAGTATACGAATCATCACCATCCACACCATCTGAAACTATATAAAAAGTTTCCAATGCGGTTGATGTATCATTTGTTTGAGGATCTGTAAATGTAAATCTAAATGTTACATCTTTTGTATCTCTAAAATTTGCTGGTGATCCAGATGTGTATAAATTTCCATTTCCATCATCGGCGGTAAAGGAAATACTTGCAGTTGATGCATCCAATGAATAATACATTGAATCAATATTTCTTGCAACACTATAAGATGGATACAAAGTTATTCTAGTATTATATTGCATTCCAGATGTACCAACAAATGATGCAGTTAGTGGTAATGTTGATGGGTTATATGCAAATTGACCACCACCAATTGCTTCACGTCTTGTAAATAAAGAATTTGCTAATACAGTTCCTCCAGCAAGTCCATCATTAACATCTATTAAAGTAATACTATCATAAAGTGTATTTGATCCAGTATCGTATAAATAAACAACTCTACTTCCTGTTATTGAACCCGAATTGAATCTTGCATTAAATTGTACTGCATTTGAGCCAGATGTTACTCCGCTTCCTGAACGTAATACTGCGGTAGCAACCGATGCGGATGTTAATACAATACTTCCAGATTTTAAATCAAAAGATGTTGATCCTGATATCCAAACAGCTTGTAGCTCTAAACTACCTTGTGAATTTCTTAATTGAGAACCACTCAAAGGTCTTATGAAATAGAATTGTGTACTACCTCCCGTATTACCTGTGTTACCGGCTTTAACGGCGGCGATAGTAATTGTATCGTAAGCTATTTCGGTAGAAGGAGCAGATGCTTCTGAAACTCCTACTCTAATAAATCTTGGTGTTGTAAAATATGATGCAGGCGGAGTAAATGAAGCACTATCCTCTGTACTTGAACTACCAGCCGTATATGTTCCTTCTATAGAATTGACATCGCCTGTAAATCTAAAAAGTGGAGAAACAAAGTTTATAGCACTTGCAGTTATTGGAAACAATGCCGATGGTGTAGGGTTTACACCATTGTTATCATATGAAATTATATAATTTGGTGATGTTAAATTTACTGTTTTTGAAGCCGCACCTTGATTTGCTTTTGAAAGTGTTTGTAGTTTAAGAACAGATTGTGTACCCTCACATACTACCCTATATAGAATGGATGCTTGATCAGCTGTCATAGATGAATGGTCTGCAACAACTTTATTTAATCCTACAACCGATAACGTACCCGGTGTTATATTTGTTGATGCTGAAACAGAAGCTGAATAAAAGCCTGTTCCAGGATTTGCCGATAAGGTTGCTTGTAATTGTGTTGTTCCCTTATATACAGATATATTTGTTCCACTATTTGTATAAGTTACCGTACCAGTATTTGTAGTTGGAAGTGTATGTGAATCATTTGTAAGTACCACCGTATAAGCATCATCACCATCCTGACCATCTGATATAATATAGAAAGTTTCAATTGCAGAAGATGAATCAAAAGTTTGTGGGTCTATAAATGTGAACCTAAAATTCAAATCTTTTGTAGTAATTCTATTTGCAAACCCTCCGGCAATTCTTACTCCACTTCCATCATCTATGGAAGCTGTAATCCGTACATTATCAGAATCTAATGTGAAATACATCTTATCTAATGCAGCTTCGTAGAATGGATATACTCTATATCTTTCTTGATACTCAATCCCACTAACTCCAAAAAATGAAGCAGTAACTGATGCGGTTGCTGGTGTGAATAAATTGTTATTTGGATCTCTTCTAAAAATTAAGGTATCTGCTATTACTGATCCTGCAGGTACACCATCGGTAGCATCTACTAAGGTTATACTATCATATAATCTGTTAGAACCAGTATCGTATAAGTAAACTACTCTACTACCACTTATGCCCGTTGCATCAAACTTAGCATTAAATTGTACTGCATTTGAACCAGAAGTTACTCCACTACCTGACCTTAATACAGCTGTTGCAATTGATCCAGAAGTCAATACTACACTTCCTGATTTTAAATCAAAAGTAGTAGATCCAGATACCCAAACTGCTTGCAACTCTAAACTACCTTGTGAGTTTTTAATTTGAGAACCACTCAAAGGTCTGATGAAATAAAATTGAGATGCTAATCCATCGTTTCCTGTAAATCCTGCTTTAACGGCAGCGATAGTGATTGTATCATATGCTATTTCGGTAGATGGTGCACTTGATTCTGCAACTCCAACTTTAAAAAATCTTGGCGTTGTAAAATATGTAGATGGTGGAGTAAACGATGCAGTATCTTCCGTACTTGAACTACCTGCTGTATATGTTCCTTCAATACTATCTACATTTCCTGTGAATCTAAAAAGTGGATTTGTAAAATTTATAGCACTTGCTGTTATTGGAAATAGTGTTGATGGTGATGGATTTAAACCATCTTTATCGTATGAAATTATATAATTTGGTGATGTTAAATTAACTGTTTTAGATGCTGCACCTGTAGCACCATCATTACCCTGATTTGCTCTTGATAATGTTTGTAACTTAACAACAGACTGTGTTCCTTCACAATTAATTTTATAAAGAACAGATGCTACATTTGCTGTTATTGAACTATGATCACCAACAGCTGCATTTAATCCTACAACAGAAACTGTACCAGGAGTAATATTTGTTGATGCTGAAACAGAAGCCGAATAAAAGCCTGTTCCAGGATTTGCAGACAAGGTTGCTTGTAATTGATTGATACCTTTATATACTGATATATTTGTTCCACTATTGGTGTACGTTACTACGCCAGTATTTGTGGTAGGTAATGTATGTGAATCATTTGTTAGTATTACAGTATACGCATCATCACCATCTTGTCCATCCGATATAATATATAAAGTTTCAATTGCAGATGCACTTTTTGCAGTTTGTGGATCTATAAATGTAAATCTGAAATTTAAATCTTTTGTAGTAATTCTATTTGCAAATCCAGATGCTATTCTTACTCCACTTCCATCATCTACGGATGCCGTAATTTGCGCAGAATCTGAATCTAATGTAAAATACATTTTGTCCAATGCAGTTTCGTAGAATGGATATACTCTATATCTTTCTTGGTATTCCGTACCATTTGTACCAAAGAAAGATGCGGTTAGTGATGCAGTTGCAGGTGTGAATAAGTTGTTATTAGGATCTCTTCTGAATATAAGAGTATCTACCAAAACATTACCAGCAGCTACACCATCCGTATTATCTACCAACGTTATAGTATCATATAATCTATTAGATCCGGTATCATACAAATAAATTACTCTACTACTACTAATTGCAGTTGAGTCAAACTTAGCATTAAACTGAACAGCGTTTGAACCAGACGTAATACCACTGCCACTTCTCAACACAGCACCAGCCGCAGATGCAGAAGCCAAAACAATACTTCCAGATTTTAAATCAAATGTAGTTGAACCAGAAATCCATACCGCCTGTAATTCTAAACTACCTTGTGAGTTTTTTATTTGCGAACCACTCAATGGTCTTATAAAATAAAATTGAGAACTTCCACCTGTTTCTCCGGTTGCACCGGATTTAACACCTAAAATTGTGATTGTATCATATGCAACTTCAACCGATGGTGAAGCTGCTTCCGCTACACCTACTCTAATTGTTTTTGGAGTTCCAAAACTTGAGAACGCCGATGGTGGAGTAAACGATGCAGTATCTTCCGAACTAGAACTACCGGCTGTATAAGTGCCTTCAACGGAATTTACATCACCCGTAAATCTAAAAAGTGGAGAAACAAAATTTATAGCACTTGCAGTAACAGGGAATAGTGCGGATGGAGTTGGGTTTAATCCATCTTTATCATACACAACCGCATAGTGAGGAGAATTAAGATTTACACTCTTTGCAGCTGCACCCTGATTTGCTCTTGATAATGTTTGTAACTTAACAACAGATTGTGTTCCTTCACAATTGATTCTATAAAGAACAGATGCTACATCCGCCGTTATTGAACCATGATCTGAAACAACACTATTTAATCCAACAACACTTATTGTACCAGGAGTTATATTTGAAGAAGATGATACCGAAGCTGAATAAAACCCTGTTCCAGGATTTGCAGTTGTTGTTGCTTGTAATTGCGTTGTTCCTTTATATACTAATATATTTGTTCCACTATTAGTATATGTTACTACGCCTGTATTGCTTGTTGGTAGTGTATGTGAATCGTTTGTGAGTACTACAGTATATGCATCATCACCATCTTGCCCGTCAGAAATTATATAAAATGTTTCCAAAGCAGATGCCGAATCAAATGTTTGAGGGTCTACAAAGGTAACTTTAAAATTTAAATCCCTAGTAGTAACTCTGTTGGCAAATCCACTAGCTAACCTTAATCCACTACCGTCATCTATGGAAGCTGTAATCCGTACATTATCGGAATCTAATGTGAAATACATCTTATCTAATGAACTTTCATAGAAAGGATATACTCTATATCTTTCCTGATATTCGGCCCCATTTGTACCAAAGAAAGATGCTGTAACCGATGCAGTTGCCGGTGTAAATAAGTTGTTATTTGGATCTCTTCTGAATATTAAGGTATCTGCTATTATAGAACCGGCAGTAAGACCATCAGAACTATCCACCAAAGTTATACTATCATACAATCTATTAGAACCGGTATCATATAAATAAATTATTCTACTTCCACTAATAGCATTTGCATCAAACTTAGCATTAAATTGTACTGCATTTGAACCCGATGTTACACCACTTCCAGAACGTAGTACGGCAGTTCCGACAGAACCCGATGTTAATACTACACTTCCAGATTTTAAATCAAAAGATGTTGAACCGGATACCCAAACTGCTTGCAATTCTAATGTTCCCTGTGAATTTTTAATTTGAGAACCGCTTAAAGGTCTAATGAAATAAAATTGAGATGCTAATCCATCATTTCCCGTTTGTCCCGATCTAACGGCAGCTACTGTTATAGTATCATAAGCTATTTCAGTAGATGGAGCAGAAGCTTCTGCAACTCCTACTCTAAAATATCTTGGTGTTGTAAAATATGCAGATGGAGGTGTGAATGATGCAGTATCTTCCGAACTAGAACTACCAGCAGTATAAGTACCTTCAACCGAATTGACATCGCCTGTGAATCTGAACAATGGAGAAACAAAGTTCACAGCACTCGCAGTAATAGGAAACAATGTCGATGGTGATGGATTCAATCCATCTTTATCATATGAAACTATATAATTAGGAGAAGTAAGATTTACAGTTTTCGCAGCTGCTCCTTGAGTCGCTTTGGATAACGTTTGTAATTTTACTACCGATTGTGTTCCTTCACAATTGATTTTATATAGAACGGATGCTTGGTCTGCGGTCATTGCCGAATGAGTACCTACAACACCGGCTAATCCTACAACAGAAACTGTACCAGGAGTAATATTTGTTGATGCTGAAACGGAAGCTGAATAAAACCCTGTTCCAGGATTTGCAGTTGTTGTTGCTTGCAATTGAGTAGTTCCTTTATAAACCAATATGTCGGTGCCACTATTAGTATATGTTACTATCCCTGTATTTGTAGTTGGGAGCGTATGTGAATCATTTGTTAAGAGTACGGTATATGCATCATCTCCATCTTGACCATCCGATATAATGTAAAAAGTTTCAACCGTAGATGATGAATCAAACGTTTGCGGATCAGTAAATGTAACTTTAAAATTTAAATCTTTTGTAGTAACTCTATTTGCAAACCCTCCGGCAATTCTTACTCCACTTCCATCATCTACGGATGCCGTAATTTGTGCAGAATCTGAATCCAATGTAAAGTACATTTTATCTACCGCAGCTTCGTAGAACGGATATACTCTATATCTTTCCTGATATTCAATACCATTAGTTCCAAAAAATGAAGCAGTAACTGATGCAGTTGTCGGTGTGAATAAATTATTGTTTGGATCTCTTCTAAAAATTAAAGTATCTGCTATTATAGAACCGGCAGCAATTCCATCCGATGTATCTATTAATGTTATACTATCGTACAATCTATTTGATCCTGTATCGTACAAATAAATTATTCTACTGCCACTAATTGCATTTGCATCTAATTTTGCGTTGAACTGAACAGCGTTTGAACCAGAAGTTACACCACTACCGGATCTTAACACCGCAGTACCTACCGAACCTGATGTCAAAACTACACTTCCAGATTTTAAATCAAAAGATGTGGAGCCCGAAATCCAAACTGCTTGTAGTTCTAAACTACCTTGTGAATTTCTAATTTGCGAACCACTTAATGGTCTGATAAAATAAAATTGAGAACTTCCACCGGTATCACCTGTAAATCCTGGTTTAACCGCAGCAATTGTAATAGTATCAAAAGATATTTCAGTAGATGGTGCGGATGCCTCCGATACACCAACTCTAAAAGATTTTGGTGTTGTAAAATATGTAGATGGTGGAGTAAACGATGCAGTATCTTCCGAACTAGAACTACCGGCAGTATAAGTACCTTCAACCGAATTGACATCTCCTGTAAATCTAAAAAGCGGAGAAACAAAGTTCACAGCACTTGCGGTGATAGGAAACAATGTTGATGGTGATGGGTTGATTCCATCTTTATCGTATGAAATTATATAATTTGGAGAAGTAAGATTTACAGTCTTTGCAGCTGAACCTTGAGTCGCTTTGGATAATGTTTGTAACTTAACAACAGATTGTGTTCCCTCACAATTAATTCTGTAAAGAACGGATGCTTGGTCTGCGGTCATTGATGAATGAGTACCTACAACACCCGCCAATCCCACAACTGATATTGTACCTGGGGTTATATTTGTTGATGTGGATATAGAGGCAGAATAGAATCCTGTACCCGGATTTGCTGTTAAAGTTGCTTGTAATTGAGTAGTTCCTTTATAAACCAATATATCAGTACCACTATTTGTATAAGTTACTACACCCGTATTTGTTGTTGGGAGTGTATGAGAATCATTTGTTAAGAGTACGGTATATGCATCATCTCCATCCTGTCCGTCAGAAATTATATAAAATGTTTCAAGCGTAGATGATGAATCAAAAGTTTGAGGATCAGTAAAAGTAACTCTAAAATTTAAATCTTTTGTAGTAATTCTATTTGCAAATCCACTTGCAATCCTTAATCCACTTCCATCATCAACCGAAGCTGTAATCTGCGGATTATCTGAATCCAATGTAAAGTACATTTTATCCAGTGCAGTTTCATAAAAAGGATATACTCTATATCTTTCCTGATATTCAATTCCGTTGGTTCCAAAAAATGAAGCAGTGACGGATGCTGTGGATGGAGTAAATAAGTTATTGTTTGGATCTCTTCTGAATATTAAGGTATCTGCTATTATAGAACCGGCAGCTACACCATCCGATGTATCTATCAAAGTTATACTATCATATAGCCTGTTTGAACCTGTATCATACAAATAAATTATTCTACTACCACTAATTGCATTTGCATCAAACTTAGCATTAAACTGAACAGCGTTTGAACCAGATGTTACTCCACTACCTGATCTTAAAACCGAAGTACCTACTGAACCCGATGTTAATACAATACTTCCAGATTTTAAATCATATGTAGTTGAACCCGAAATCCAAACTGCTTGTAATTCTAAACTACCTTGTGAGTTTTTTATTTGAGAACCGCTTAAAGGTCTAATAAAATAAAATTGAGAACTTCCACCCGTGTCTCCTGTAAATCCTGGCTTAACTGCAGCAATTGTAATGGTATCAAATGCAAGTTCAACGCTCGGTGCAGTTGCTTCTGCAACTCCTACTCTAAAAGTTTTAGGTGCACCAAATGAAGAAAATGTAGATGGTGGTGTGAATGATGCAGTATCTTCTGCACTTGAACTACCAGCGGTGTATGTTCCCTCAACGGAATTTACATCTCCTGTAAATCTAAAATATGGAGAAATAAAATTCACAGCACTTGCTGTTATAGGAAACAAACTCGCAGGTGATGGATTTAAACCATCTTTATCGTATGAAATTATATAATTTGGTGATGTTAAATTTACGGCTCTTGAAGCTGCACCTTGATTTGCTTTTGAAAGTGTTTGTAATTTAAGAACAGATTGCGTACCTTCACAATTAATTCTATAAAGAATAGATGCTTGGTCTGCAGTCATTGATGAATGGTCTGCAACAACATTGCTCAAACCAACCACAGATAAATTACCAGGAGTTATATTTGAAGAAGATGATACCGAAGCTGAATAAAACCCTGTTCCAGGATTTGCAGACAAGGTTGCTTGTAATTGTGTTCCACCTTTATATACCAATATATTTGTTCCACTATTTGTATATGTTACCGTACCCGTATTGGTAGTTGGTAATGTGTGTGAATCGTTGGTTAAAATTACAGTATACGCATCATCACCATCTTGTCCATCTGATATGATATAAAAAGTTTCAATTGTAGATGCGGAATCAAATGTTTGAGGATCAGTAAAAGTAACTCTAAAATTCAAATCTTTGGTTGCAATTCTATTTGTAAATCCAGATGCTATTCTTACTCCACTTCCATCATCAACTGATGCTGTAATCTGTGGATTATCCGAATCCAATGTAAAATACATTCTATCTAACGAACTTTCATAGAAGGGATATACTCTATATCGTTCTTGATATTCCGTACCATTTGTACCAAAGAAAGATGCCGTAACCGATGCGGTTGCTGGTGTGAATAAGTTGTTGTTAGGATCTCTTCTAAAAATTAACGTGTCTGCTATAATAGATCCTGCAGCAATACCATCGGTTGTATCTACCAATGTTATACTGTCGTATACTGTATTTGAACCCGTATCATATAAATAGATTACTCTACTATTGTTAATTGCAGCTGCATCAAATTTTGCATTGAATTGTACTGCATTTGAACCTGATGTTACACCACTACCAGAACGTAATACAGCAGTACTTACGGAAGCCGATGTAAATACTACACTTCCTGATTTTAAATCAAATGTAGTTGAACCAGAAATCCATACCGCCTGTAATTCCAAAGTACCCTGTGAATTTTTAATTTGCGAACCACTTAATGGTCTTATAAAATAAAATTGAGATGATACTCCAGCTAAACCAGTTTGACCCACTCTAACAGCTGCAATTGTAATAGTATCATAAGCTATTTCAGTAGATGGTGCACTTGATTCTGCAACTCCAACTCTAAATGTCTTTGGTGTTGTAAAGTATGTAGAAGGTGGTGTAAATGAAGCACTGTCCTCTGTACTTGAACTACCGGCTGTATAAGTACCTTCAACGGAATTGACATCCCCTGTAAATCTAAAAAATGGATTTGTAAAATTTATAGCACTTGCAGTAATAGGAAACAATGCCGATGGTGATGGATTCAATCCGTCTTTATCGTATGCTATAACATAGTATGGTGATGTTAAATTAACCGTTTTAGAAGGTGCACCGGGTGCACCATTGCTACCACTAGCACCGTCTGCCATTATGTTGAAAGTTTCAGAAACTCTCAATGATGAATATGTAAATTGTGTAGAAATGGTTCTTGTAGCTTTGGGAACACCAGCAGTCAACGTAGTACCATCCGCTGCTCTAACTATTAATCCAACATTTGGATTATCTACCAATACATCATATTTAAAGAAATCGTTCCCAGCAGAATACGATGCGGTGATTGCAATACTTTCACTAACTTCTATACCGGCCGGACTAAAAAAGGATGCGGTTACTTTTGATGTTTCAGGAGAAAAGAAAAATCCATTATTTGTTTGTCTAACAAACGTTAACCCATTTGATGAATTTATCACACCTGCCGGTATACCATCCGATACATCAACCAATGTTATCGTATCTACTACTAGATTTGTATCAAAATCATATGCTTTAACTAATAAACTTCCACTAATTTTTGTAGAATCAAAAATAGCATTGAATGGTAACCCATTTACACCAGCGGTAACACCACCACCTGCGGAGATTTGTGTATTTAATGATCCTGTAACTAATCTTATGTTTCCTGAACTCAAATCTATTAAGGATGAACCATCTATTTTAGATACTTGTAATTCTAAACTACCGCTACTATTTTTTAAAGAAGTTCCATTCAATGGCCTAATAACATATTGTATTGCATTTGAACCATCAGTACCAGCAACACCTTCTTCAATTCTGTATATGTTTATTTTATCAGTTAATCCATCACAACTGGCAGTATAAACTAATCGTGTCACTTTTACACTAGTCAATGAGCCGGTAAAGGCAGATGCATTTAATGTGGCAGTTGTTAATGTTGGTGTTTCATTTATGTTTGTTAACAATCCTGGATATTGTCCACCTGCATATAAACTTGGACTTAAATAATTACCACCATCATCAAATGCCGAAGAATAAAAAACAACTGATCCTGATAATCCTGTTTTTTCAACGGATAATGTAGTACTATTTGCTCCTATTGGTGCTCCAGATCCGGAGAATGAAAATATATTAACATCGCTAGAAAGAGAAATAATTCTTGGAGCGGTTGCTCCTGATCCACCTTGAAACTGATATAGTTTTTCAACCAATACAGGAACATAATTATTATTTATATCGTAAAATTCAAATTTAAAATCGTAAATATCATTATTTACAACGGTAGGCATTGTAACGTTTAAAGATACTTGATTTGGAGAAAAATTGGTTTCTTGTGATGCTCTTAATCCTATATTTGAAACTTGCCAATTTCCTTGATGTACTGCAAATACCAATGTACCAGTACCATCGGCATCTGGTTTAAAATTAAATTCTTGTCTATCAAATCTTCTAAAAGTTTTATCGGTTGATATTTCACCAATTAACTTACCCAATGGTAATGTATCATCCGTATTAACAAACGATGAACCACTACCATAAACTAAAATTTTATTTGGAGCATATGCGGAAGATGATAGTAATAAATTAAAACTTAATTGATATTCTGTATTTTTTGTAAAATCAATAGATGATGAATAATAAAATAATTTTTGTGGAGCATCTGCTGTATTTTGAATAGATAAATCTTCCAATTTAACCGATGCCATCAATAAACTATTATCTATTTCTTTTGTATAAGTTGTAGCACCATTATATTCTCTATAAATCCAGAAAGAATCTATTATATTTTGACTACTTAAAACTCCTGTTCTAACATTTATACTACCACTAAATGCATTTGATGAAAGAATTTCATTAGATTCTAATTTAATATCTTCCAATAAAGTAAAAGATCCAATGTCGGCTAATCTAGTTGCATAGACTTTAACTCTATTCACATCTCCACTAAAAGTTTCTAAATCGGTTAGAGTTATTTTTGCAAAAGATGAACTGATTCTTGAATCGGTTAAAGTTGAACTTTGATCAAATGATAATGTAAATGGTGATGCTGCAAAACTTAATACATTTTGATAAGAATTTGCATCTCCGGATGATGTTTCATAATATGGTATATTTACCAATGCTTTTGTAGAGTTTACAACTTCTCGTATTGTTGGTGCGTAGGCACTTGGTAATCCATTTATAGTTATAGTTTCACCTTCCATAGAAGATGAAAATTTAGATGTGGTAGAATTTAATTCATATAAAGTTTCACCTTTGAAAAATCTAAAATCATCACCATCCGTTGGCGATACCGCCGTACCTATAACACTACCACTAATTGTTGGTCTAGTAAAATTAATAGTATATATTGGGAATATTACTTCCTGTACATCAACTTTCGGCCTTCTATAAAAACGAATTTTTGTAGTATTTTGTAATAACGGATTTACATTTATTTGTTTCTGCCATCTTACATTGTAAACACCTTTCCAATTTTCAGGTATGGGTACTTTTAATCCGTTTGTAGTATATTCTTTTAACTCACCTAATATAGTAATTGTACATGGACCAAATGCTGTATCTGGATAAATGTAAACGGAAACAACTTTTGATGTGCCTTCATAGTATTCAGGTATACCTTCTCCTGGTTCATGATATATTATATTTCCTTGAGAATCTCTGATTTGTATTTTTACAATACTATCTGCATCTAGTTCTTCGGAACCCTGTATTAAAAAAGCATTCTTACCACCCGTAAATACATCTGGTAATTCTGTTATTTTAAAGTATTGACTATTATCTGCGGTATCTTCTATGAAAACACCATAACTTTCTAACTTTTCATCAAAAAGAGTTTTCTTCAAAATGGCCATTTATAAATTTTATAATAAATATCCTATTTATTTAAATGTATGATATTTATGTATAGAAAACTAATATAAAATAAAGAAAACTAAAATAGTTATGAAATATGCAATGTTACAGATAAAAAAAGAAACCCACGAACTTCTCAAAAATTATTGTGAAGAACATGGGTTTAAAATGGGTAGCTTGGTTGAGAATTTAATTAAGAAGCACGTAGGTGTTTCAAAACCTCATTCAGGTGTGTTGAAAGTTGATAAGGTTAAAAATCAATCTTACTAAACCCATTATCTTTTTTAATTTCAATTAATCCATCAACTATATCTCTCATTTGTTCAAGATGAGAAATCATCCATATAAAATCAAATTGAGTTTTTAAATATTGCATCATCATAAATAATGAAGATAGGTTATCCGCATCTAATGTACCAAATCCTTCATCTATTACTAGGAAATTAGGACGTGGTAAATTACAAATATTAATTAGTGCAACTCTGATTGCCAATCCACTTACAAACTTCTCCATACCACTACACATCTCCAACGGCCACTCTTGATCATCATATACAATTTTTGCATTAATAGATTTACCATCAACTTCCATAACACACCCAAAATCTACAACTTGTGCAAGTATATTATTTACTTCCGTTTCAATTACGGGCAATGCTTTTGAAATGAGTTCATATGGTATTCCATCTCTCTTAACTGCATCCAGATAATAGGTGTAAAGCCTGTTCTTTTCTTCCAATTCCTTAACATCATTCATCTTTTGCTTTATACCCTCTATAAACGAATGTAATTGCGCAATAGAACTATTCAAACCTGTTATATCCTTATTCAATGATTTTATTTCACCTTCTATTGAATTTTTAGAAATCTCAATTGAATTTATTTCTAATTCTATGTTTTGATTTTTTTGTATGGTATCTTCATTTTCATAATATTTTTCTATATCCGATTCCACATTATCTAATTGGTGTTCTAACAATTCTTGCTTTGTTTCCAACCCCTTTAACTCGGCTTCCGATTTTTCTTTAATAACAATCGTTTTTTGATATTTTGCTTTTGCATCAACCAATGAATCCCATTGCTGTTCTATATTTCCAAATTTTGAAATATTTTCTAAAATATAATTTTTTGATAAGAATAATCCTTCTAATTCTAACTTTTGTTTTAGAACCGTTTCTTTTGTATCAATAGCATCCTTAACAAATACATTGTTCATACAAAATTTACAATTAGGATCATATTCATGTGATTCCAAATGTAATAATTTTTCTTCATTCATATAAATTGAATGTTCTAATAGTTGTATAGAATCCTTTGTAGTAGAAAGTTCGGATTTCAATTTGTCATAATCTACTTTTGCATCACCAATATCTTTACCATTTACATATTTTAAAGAATCAATTGATTGAGATATTTCATTTATTTGATTACCATATTCCTCAATCTTTTTTTCTTTATTGTCAAATTCAGTTTCTAATAGTTCTATATTTTTTTGAATATTAGACCTTTTACTTTCCAAAGATACCAAATCTAAATTCTTATCAATCGGTGTAAGTTGTTTATTTAATTCTAATATATTTTTTATTAAAGAATCTTTCTCATTATTTTTTTCATCCAATTTACTTTGTAAATCTTTTAATACAACCTTCTTTTCTTTTAATTCCAATCCTTTATTTGCAAGTTCAGATGTGAAGTCGGTTTTCTTAAAATTTTTGATTAACACTGCAACTTCTTTTATATCTTCCGTTGCTGTTTCGTACAATTTATCAAATACATTCAATCCCATAAATTGTGCCAACAAATCTTTTCTTTCCGATTGGGATTTATCAATGAATAATGCATTATTACCTTGCAAACTCAACGCAGTTAATACGAAATCTTCATATTTACCAACATATTGTTCAATGATTTGATTAGTATCACGTCTCTCTGTTCCATTTAATGATATGGATATTCCATCTTCTATTTTCCAGAATTGAACATCAACTTTTACATTTTTTCCTTTATTGATTGTTCTAGCTTCTCTACGAATACTATAATCCATTCCATTGATTTGAAAATCCAATTGACAATAGAAATCGGTTTTACGATTATTCATTATATTTGTAGCTTTGAATGCCCTACTACATTTATCGTATAAACAAAATGATATTGCATCAAATATGGATGATTTTCCACTTGCGTTTGCTGCAAATAATCCCATCAGTCCTCCTAATTTACTAAAATCAATTTTATTATCTTCACCATATGAGAACATATTTGAAAAGGTAAACTTAATTGGTTTCCAAAATACATTTCTTTGTATTTCTTCTTGTACAATTCTACTATTCACATCCCTATTAATCAATTCCAATCCATCCAAATCATCGGGAGTGGTAAATGGCATCATTCTTTCTACATATTCCTTAATAAGTGAGTTTTGATAGTTGATATCTGTAACATCTTCAAAATCCAATTTATTTACTCTATTACCACTTTTTGATTTAGCAAGAGTATCGGTTCTAATGATAGTAAAATCATCCACACCATAACGTAATTTGATTTCCGTCATTACTTTTTTTGTATCGGCGGTATCGGTATTAGATAATCTAACACGAAGTCTTGGATGCTTTGGCATATCCGATACAACTGGAACAACCCCACTATCCACATCCAATGTATAGTAACCATAATCATTTTGAATATCAATTGCTTCAAATGTTTGTGTATCTAAATCCCAACAAAGGAATCCATGATTATGTAATGTTTCTCCAAAGTTTTGTTGAATCAATGAACCCGCATAAACAACTTTACAACCAGAAGGTGATAACATTTCCTGTCGTTTGTGAATATCACCTAACAACGCCATATCGTATCCATCAAAAATATCGGTTGTAAAATGACGAGATGAAACTACATAACCAATATCGGTCATTGAGTTATCAACCGGCCCATGAAACAATGCAATTTTTGTTTTTGCATGTATATCCTCTGCTTTTGGCCAGTTATCTTTATTATCAAAGATACTAAAAACACCAAATGCAACATCACCACAATTCCAAACCTGTGTATCTTTTAAATAATGAAAGTTTTCTATATTCAATGCATCAACAATTGGAGTTAGTACATCCAATCTATCGGAATTGTTCATGTTACAATCGTGGTTACCTGATATTAATATTGTTGGACAATGTTTTGCACACTCTTTGAATAACCAAACAATTTCGCTAACCAATTCAGGGGACATTTCCAATTTAGCATGTGCAATATCACCTGCTAAATAAATTAAAGAATCTTCCGTGCCTCTTTTACGGATTTCTTGAAACATTTTTTCAAATACTTGTCTATATTCTTTATGTCTTTTTACGTTACGGATATGTACGTCCGCAATATGATAAATCTTTTTTAAGTTCATAGTGAGTTTATCTTATTTAATAGTAATTCTTCTATTCCAAATTGTGTTGTTTTTGTTAGTTCATCATAGAACTTATCATACCCCATTTCAGAAGCATCTTTATCTTTCAAATACATCATTCTAACATTTATTCCATTCTTTCTAAAATACTCTGCGGCTTTTAATGCTTCGTTGATTGCATCGTTATCTAATGAAATAACAATATTACTTACTCCACTCATAAAAATCTTTTCAACTAATTGTTTGGATGGAAATTTACCTAATAATGGAATTGCATTTCTTTTAATTGTTATCGCATCAAATACACCTTCACATAATATTATAGGTTCTTTCCAATTAATTTGAGATTCAAAACAAATAATATTTTTACTTATCGGAGGATTTTTATATTTCATCTTTTCATCTTGATAATAAGAACGAGAAATAAAATAGTTTAAAGAACCATCCGAATTGTAAGATGGTATGATTATTCTTCTTGCATATAACCCATCGGTACAATATCCAATATTATATTTTACAATTTCTTTTTGAGTTATCCCCCTTTGAGTTAAATAGTTTATAGCCTGTTTATATTCGGGGTTAAACCCCTTTGGGAGTTCATTTAATGAAATATATTCTTTGGGAAGGGAAATGTATACTTTGGTTTCTACATCCTCCTGTTGGGGGTTATAATTGCTATCACCATATATTTCACGAATGATTGATATTGTCTTTCTATCAACATCGAGTTTACGAAGTAGAGATGTTAATTTTTTTCCACCACTATTACAGGTCCAACAATGCCACTTTTGAGTTTCGGTATTTACCTGTAGTTTTTGTTTGTGATGATTGCAAAATGGGCAATAGAATGCCAATTCGTTACCTCTTAATGTAAGATAACTCCCCAACACATTAGATAGTGTGGTTACAACCTTATTTTTATCATTATTATTCAACACCCTACAAATATAGGGAAAATATTTTAAAATACCAACTATTCGTTAAACCATTCTTCTGGAATAACTTTGTCGGCATACTTAAATCCATTCTTATCACACCAATCGGCATAAGTAGTTTTGGATTTTTTATTTATTTTATTTTTGGAATTTGTAAATACAAAACGAATATCCAATTCCGGATGTTGTTGTTTTACTAATAGATGTTTTTTCCTGTCCGCCAATACAAATCTACCTTTGGTTTCTACTCTGATACCATTTGGTAACCTAAAATCAGGATGGTAAGTATGTTCAGAAGCAGGTATAATATAAGATACCTCTTCACACTCATATTCAACAGATAATCCTCTATTTGCAATTTGACTGGAAACGTTTTCTTCAAGACCTGATTTAAATCCATATTTTTTTGCAACCCACTTTGAGTTGTTCTTTTTTGTAACTTTTTTAGCCATAAGTGATTTAACTTCTATCTACAGTATCGGAGTATTTAACTTTATCGTTAATAGTACCACCTCTACCATCTTTTAATCTAGCATCAGTCAAATCTGCATTAAATGAACTATCATCTGAATATGGAGTCTTTGCAGCTTGTGCAGCAGCAAATGATATTTTATCAACTCCCAATTGCGATTGCATTGATTCGTATAAATCTAAAATTTTTGACATAATTTGTGTTTTTACTAATAAATATAAATTAAAAAGATTTAAGTATCAAATCTTACTATAAAATTAATAGTAATATCATTTTCTGATTTTATAGGTCTTGGTAATTTAGCAACTGCAACTAAATCACAATTATCATCATATAATCCTATTGTTGTTATAAATGGTGCCAAAAAAGATCCAGTAATATCCACCGAAGAACTTAAACTATAATGTTCAAATCCACCTTTTGTTATACCATCGTATAAAGATGTATATCTATAATCCAATGCTGTACCATTTTCTAAAATAGTTCTTTTTCTTATATATTGAACACCCGGATTAGTAACAACATTTTGAACCACATCATCGGTATCTATAAATGATGATGATTCTTTATTTAAAATAACAACTGCTGATGGATTTGTTGAAACGTTGAATTCATCTTCATTCGCTATTAATAAATACTCATGTTCATATATAGTTTCAGTTGATTTATAAAAAATATCCCAACTGCTTGTTAACCTTGAGTTTGAATCCCTTGTAAATACTATTAACCCCTGCGAATAAAAAACATTTCCAACTACTTGATTTGTAGATGAATTTTTAATATTTCCATATCCATCATCTGTAAATGTGTATCCCGTTTCAACTAAACTAAACGAACTTTTTTTTATTCCTTCTCCTGTGTATATTTGTGGTATTGATATAACCTTTGCCGAACTATTTAAATATCGTTCTTTTGTTGAAATTGAATCATCGTATATATTTGTTTTACTACCAACTCTATAAAAGGGGTCATCTTCTTTACCATTATAAAATTGAGCACGCAATTGTCCGTATAAAGAATATTTGTTAAAAGATGAACCACTCAATATTCCCGATGTAACAGAATTTGCGGCGGTTGATGTATAATTACCATCTACTGCTTCTAACACAGATAGTTGAGTTGATGTTTCATCAAACGTCCATTCCTTGTATGCCTTAAACGGCCTAATGCTTATATCAGACTTTGGTATTCTTTTTAACATATCACATATAAATATCTTAATAACGAAAAACCCAACCTTATGAGATTGGGTTTCAATCTATGGATACTATCCATAGAGAGGTACGTTATTCTCTTTTAGAAATCCAATTTAACTTTAATTGCGATTTCTTTATCAAATGATTTTTCGATTGGTTTTGATGTTTTGGCAACTGCTAATAATTCATTTGCATCATCATAAAGACCTATTGAAGTTATATACACATGTGGATCTCTTTCAAATGTAGATTGTACAAATTGACCAACAGATCCAGTTACGAATGTTGGGTTGTTTGAGAAATTAAATTCTCTGTTGTTTGCTCTTACAAAGTAGTGTGAAGTAGAAACATTTTCAGTTCTACGAGCTTGGAAATCAGCACCAGATGAAATTGCTCTAAACAATTGAGACATGTTGGTAACATTATTATAAGTTCCTGCTGTTGATGAACTTACAAATAAAGCACTTCCACCAACATTTCCTACTGCGTTTGAAATTGCAGCTGGGTTTAATAACATTATTCCTAAGTCTGGATAAAATAATCCATATCCTTGTTTTGTTGTATTATCAACATATGAATTTATAGTACCTTCATTTGCAGTACCAATATTCAATGCACCACTTACCATATTAAATACTCTACCGAATGAACCAACAGTTTCAGTTTGACCTGAATCATCTATAAGAGTTACTCTTCCTGCTGAACCTGATAAAGCTATTTGTATGTTTCCTGGGTCAAGTCTTTCTTTATATCTTGCTCTATTGATATTTAATGCGTAAAAATGATCTATATCAAAAGCACCGGCAGCGAGTCCTGCTGATGAACTGAAATATACTGAAAACTTTTGATCACCACTATCTAATAGAATGTTACGATATTGTGCGTAGATTGCTCTTGTTTGTACATACGATGAATCCGTTTGGGTCAATGTTGGAACTGCACCACCACTAATATGTCCGTATGCAATTGAAAATTGAACTTCTGCGGATGTATTTGATGGAATTAGATTATAAACATCTAAATAATATTTACCACTAACATCAGCTTGTTGAGTTGATGATGTGTAAAATAATTGTAAAGATCCAGTATCATTACTCCAAATACCAGAAGTAACTACCTCCGTTCTATTTGTTACTTTATCTATTGCACCAAATTTTTTATAAATACCATTTGTAATGGTTGTCAAATCTGAACTGATTTGTTCTCCTTGTCCCAAAAATTGGTTCATTATTCTAACCAATTCGTTGGTATCAATTGGAGTACCAGCCGTATTTGCTGCCCCTGCAATGTATTGTGATAAATTACTTGCTAAAAGGGCTCCTCTATTATCTCTTATTACTGCCATAGTTTATATTATTGAACGTAAGTTACTGTTACTGGAATTGTTTGAGAACCACCCGTTTCATTACCATATACAGTTATTGTAGTTCTGATAGATGAAGTTAATGATGGGTTTGGTATAAATTTAAACGTTAATCCTTTTGCAATTGCTGCAGTTGCCGATACATCATCCCCAATAAATACTGGGACAGTTCCAACATCCGCTGTTATACCTTCACCAATTATATCACCTGCACTTTTATTTGCCAAAACCATAGTATATCCTAAACTTCTATTTCCGGCCGGTGATGTGGTTGGCGATAATGCAACTTCACCACTTTTTTGGTTTACTGCAATATTTGGAACACCAAATTCTACAACAGGAATTCTAGTTGTATTTTTTGGTAATGTTACTAATTTATATTTCATTACCTGAGTTTCATCAGGCGATGCTTCAATTACAGGCATATTTTTGATTGATGCATCATAGTAAGCCGATCCTAATGGATGTGCTGGCTCATACAAAGAATAATCAATCTCATCATCAGCCAATGCAAATTGTGTAATGTTCAAACCCTGCCCAGAAGCAAGTTTTTCTCTACCTTTTTTAGTAAGAATTGCATCTACTGTCAATTCTGTATTACTTAAATATCCCATATTATTTGATTAATCGTTTGTTAATAAATATAGTTTTTAAAAAAATTATTACTCAACTTCCAAAATTGGTTCACTAACATCCCTACCTGCCTTATTTACTCTCAATGTATTTGGATTGGTAGCAAATACTTCAACGGGTGGTGTTCCATCTAATGTAGTTGCTGCTGTATTTTTTGAACCCCTATAATAAGAATTTTGCATACCCGTTGTTAAATCCGATGTATTTCTATAATGTGTTTTTAAATATCCATCAACCGCAGAAACGGAAATAATATTTCCTGCTACCGTTGGTGGATTTGTAGGTAAACCATTGGAACCTGTAAATGGTTGTAAATTTAATTTTAATTCCGTTGAAAATGATGATGTTAAAATAAAACCACCCCTCTCATCCCCCAATCCATTTGGTAATAGTGTTGCATATTTGAAAGTATCAAATGTTTTTTGTTCGGTTATTAAATATGCTCTAACTCTTTCTTTTCTCAATTTTCCATTATCATAGTAGGTTCTTATTGCGGAACCACTTTCTGCATATAATCCGAATCCATATTCCTCATATGATGATTGTCCAACTACCTGACTTGAATTCATAAGGTCTATTTCAGCTAATATAGTTGGATCTTCATACCCCGCATCAATTGTCATTTCTTCATAATAAGATATAGCTTCTTCGTTTAGAGTATCTTCTAATACAATATTTGAATCATATTGATAAGATTCTGCATTTAAAAGTTCAATAGTTGTATCCGATATCAACGTATCGTACTGATTGTTTTCACCTATCAATGAGTACTCATCTTCGGTCTGAATTAATGCATCGTAGTTATTATTTTCTGCATATACATTTGTATCATCTTCACAATTTATAGAAGATGTGTATTGATTATTTTCACCCGTAGGTTTTGTTTGTTTAATTTTACTTCTCTCTAAAATGTGAGGTTCAATTAATAGACCAGTTGTTGCTTTAACTCTGGCAGGAAGTATTTGTTTAATATCATCAAACATGGATTTTTCATATAGTTTGATGAGATTTATATAAGAGTATATATCTCTACCCTTAAATCTTTCAAAATAATAATGTCTTAAATTATCTAATGTATTATATCCAAATTTATATCTATCGGATGGATCACCAATATAGTTATCCAAATTAATACCGCCCATAGATTTTGCAATATCAATATTTAATTCCTTCGTAGGAGAGAAGAATAAACCAACTCTGTTGGAATCAATTGGAGATTGATCATATGCCTTTTTGGTTGAACGATTTTTTGATGATAAATCGGATATTAATGTTTGTGATTCAAATCTAACTTTATTTGTTGAATATCTTGATGATCCAACATCTGGAATTTCTAAAACAACACTTCTATCTATTGCTTCAAACTGATATGGATATGTTGTAACTGTGGATGCTCCAACAACGGATGCAGAAAATGATGCAGAACCAAATGTTGAGTACATTGGATACACATTAGTTCCTTCATAATAATTTCTATCCTTTCCAGATAAGTAATACATTCTAGGAGCAACATTTATTAAAGAAGATGTTGCTGCTAAATTTTTAGGATATTCAAAATCTAATCTTAAATACAAATCATCCGTTGATGCCGAAACACTATTACCATTTATCATTTCAGGAAATGAAACGTGTTCTGAGAACCTGTCAACACTCAATGGTTTTGACCAAAAACGAACTTCATCTACACTACCATTAAATCCACTACCACCACCAACATATACAAAAGAACCTAATTCCCAATTATGACTTGCCGGTGATACCGATGCACTTATTGTTTCTGAAAATATAGTTCTTTCTTTCTGTGCTTGTCTAATACTCAATGATAGAGTATCATTTACTCCTGTTGTTCTTGATAACGATATTCCAAAAAATGAACCATTAAATATAGGTAATACGGATGAGGATATTGCATTTGTATTAGAATATCTCAATATCATTCTACCATAGTTACTATTTGCAGATCCACTCATAGTTAATCCCCAACCACTACCAGATATAATACTCCATTGACCTGCAGTTGTTGGTTTTACAAACAATTCAATAGTATCAGGTTTTCTATTGGTTTCTGTATTTTTCCAATCCAATTTGATATTTGATGAACCATCTAATTTTAATGCAGTTGTTACGTTATCAAATGATAATTTACTCTTATTGGTATCGGTTACTTCCGGTCCACCAAATTCTAATATTGAAAGATTTGATGATGGAATCCCATAACAACTTAATAATGCATAGACACCTCTTTTTGTTCCTTTATGTTTTAAAAGGTATGGTAAATTATTTACAATTCTTCTCCAAACCTCATACGTTCTTTGTTTTGCAGGATTTGATTCTTTGGTAGTTCCTTTTGAATCCATACCAAAAACTAAATTCCATAATTGAGAATTTGCTCCTAAATTTTTTGCATCCCAACTAAATGATTTTAAAGTATCAAATAATAACTTGTCACTAATACCGCCTTCTTTTTTATATCCTAACCCACGAGTCTTTTCAATTGATTTTGTATAGTAATATATGTTATCAAAGTGATGTCCCAACATTGATAAAAATAATAAAAAGTTTTCATTCTCCTCACTATCTGATACAAAAGATGGTATGTTATTTAATAAATAGTTTTGATTATTATCATCATAATTACTTGCTAATTCAAATACATCATTATACCAACTCGTAACAACTGAACTTGTACTAGATAATCTAACATTTCCATTATACGGCCATGTCAATGATGTTGATGTATTTGTGGAATATAAAGATGATGATGTATATAAAAAGTTTTCAAATCCATCAAATCCTTGTATAATTTGTCTTTTTTTGGAAGTGTATCTATCTACTTGATTTTTTGATTCAATAGAACTTGCCCAAGAAGATGTTTGTGCATTTGTAATTTGTTGTTCATACGTTTCTATTAATTGAATTTTGTAAACAAAATTATTCAATCTTTCAGCTGCAGAACTAAAATGTACAAAATTTTCCCAAACATAATCCGAACCACTTATAAATTGAAAATTCAAATCCGAATAATCTATTATAGATGGATTTAAATACGTTTGTATTAGTTCATTGGAACTTGATACGGATGCACTTAATATTAAGTTATCCAATGATTCGTAATTTGTAGATACTCCTTTTACATAATCTACCTCTATATTAAAATTTGGTCCCTTTATAGTTGGACACTTTACATTATCTTGTTCATTTAATATTATAGTTTCTATTAATGGTTGTGCCATTAATTTTGTAATCCAAAAAGTAGAATTATTATTTACATTTGCAGGTAACGGATTATATAATTTTAATATTAAAGATTTTACTTCTTTTTTAATTACAGTGTTACCTAAATCATCTTCTACTTTTTCCGATAACGTCCAATCATCATTTTCCCAAGAAGAAATCAATATTTGTTCATCATTTCCAAAGTTAGCAAGATGTGTTAAATATTTACTTTCTTTTTCAGGCTCTGATACATTTAGATGTTCTAAAAATGCATCAAATATTGATTTCTTAATAATATCTTCATCCAATTTTATTATTGGATAATTTATTTTTGTAACTATTTCATATTGATTACCAATAAGTTCTTTTGATCCTGCTCTGTTATATGGTGTTAGTTTTAACGTTACATTACCATTCCATTTTATATACTTATCCGATAAATTACGAAGATTTATTTTAAAGTTACCATTTGCGGGTAGGTTTTTAAATAAACTTATATATTCGTTATCAGATAACAACAAACTAACATCAACACTAGATGCTGCAAATGTATTATACAATACATCGTATTCTATATTTAAATCAGAAAAAGATGGAACATCAATAGAATCGGTATATGTTATTTCCGTTATACTAGGAAAATCATTTACGGATATAAAGTTTAATATTATTTCAGCTTTATCTCCCGTACCATACTTATCACTAGTACTTACTAATATTATCTTTTTTGCACCAAATACACCATCAAAATCTTTATTAAAAGATAACTCAACGTATCCAATTGTAGAATTTACTTTTATAAATTTAGTAGGAGATGTATATACATTTACATAATCCGCATATTCGGTTTTAAATGGAATTTTTATAGATTTCTCTACATCCGAATCTTTTATTTCTAATTCGTATTTTTGATTAGGAACCGATATAGTTGGTTTATCTACGTTTTCCTTTTTTTCAAGCTCTACAACAACAACTACACCACTTAATAATTCTCTTGATGATAGTTTAAAAAATTTATCAACTTTATTCCAATTTGAATAATCGGATTTATTTGTTTGAGCAAATGTAGAATTTGCCCAGTAAAAATTTAAATAAGAATATTCTGATGGCAATTCACCTGCTATCTCAAAATTAACAGAACCTGCATTTAGTATTGATTTTTTTAATTGTTGAGCATCGGTACTTCCATCCGATAATAAAATCTCACCCGCTGCTGCAATATCATTTGTATCTGTTGCAATTTGGTATTTTAATTTTAATATTTTATCTAACGTATCATTAAAATTTGATCCGAATGAAATTTCATATCCAACCAGATAATCTTCGACCGTAGGATCATTTACAGGATCATCTGCATCTATTGGAGTGGATACTACGTTTTCAAATAAAAATTGTAAATTTATTACACCCGTTTTTGAATCAATTGTTTGTAGATTTAATTGTTCATATAAGTTCAATACACTATTATATGAATATTCTTGAATTGTAATGTTTTCGGAATATAAATAATCAAATGTAGTTGGTGTGGTAGTTGTACGATATGGTGATGTTGTATAGTTGTAATTAAAATCGTAAAAGCCAGTATTATACACATACCCATAATTGTAATACGAAATATTATCTATTAAATAATCGTTTCCTGTTGAGTATTTTCTTCGTATAGATACTACATAGTAATTTGAAGATAATTTATTTGCTAAATTTGCTTTGTATATCCTACTACTACCAAATTGTAAAGATGGTGAATATGATAATCTTATTGATTTTCCAAATCCAACACTTATATCATTTTCTAAAAATTCAACATCATCAGCTGATATCAAATTAATTATTAAAGCACCATTATCTAAATTTGTAAACGTGGGTGGAACAAATAATTGATTCGTAGGTGTAGGAGGAACGTATGTTCCACCACCCGAAATTGTTGGTAACGTTGCAAAGGGTTCGTATGTACCATTGCCTGTATATGCGGGTAATATATCACTACCACCACCTAATGTATTATCAAAATTATCCGGTTTTAACATTATACTTTTTTATAAATATTTTTATATTTTTTTATTGAATATTTAAATCACTACTAAATGTATTTGTTGGATCACCATAAGTTGTATCTGATTTAATTAAAATTCTTGGGTTAGATGTTCCTCCTGATAAATTAGTTCTTATAACAGTAGGAGCCGTTGCCGGTTCTTCTGGTGTTACAACTGCATTTGTTGGTATATTAGGATCCAATACATCTGATATTAATACAGATTGAGGATCAAATATTGGAAGAATCCTTACAGGTTCTTCAACAACATATTGTGGTGGTGGTGAATCTATTTCAATTGGACGTACTATTACAGGTGGGTCTGGTATTCCAGGTTGCTCTATTGGTAAATCAAATACTGGTGGAGGATCCTCCCTTATGATTACTAAATCTGGCTTTTTGTATATAGGTTCACTTGTAGCCGTATCATCTAATTCAAAATCTATTTTTGATGGATTATATACGTTTCTTTTTTTCTCTGTGTAAGTTTCAAAAGAATCCAAATTATTTTTTGCTTCTTTTACTAGTTCTACTACTTGAAATTCTTTTGGAATTGATTTTATTTTTACTTCTCTTCTTTTAAAGAAATTAGAATTGTGATTTATACAATTAAATAAAATATTTTGAAGTTCCGTTGATATCATATCAAATGAATATACATCACAATCTTCAAATCTAACTCCTGCAGGCTTACCAAAGTTGCTATCACTTATGTTATAGTATTTGTTTGTCAAATAGTATGTAACGGAATCTTTATAATCATCAAATATTTTTTTTCTATAATTGTCAAATTTAGATAATCCAAAATCAACTTTTAGTATATTAAAAAAATCATTTCCATATTTTGAAACCAAATAATCATCTATTTTTGTCAAAAAATTATTTTCAAATGATGTAAGAGAATCCAATATTGTTTTTTTATAATATTTAAAATCCTTATTCAGATTTTGTAAATTATTGAATTCCTTATCATTCATTTTAGTTACATTATCATCTTTTGTTTTTAATGGAAGAATACGAATTTCTTCTCTTGATGGTGATATTTCTTGAATCCAAACTCTGGATAGTTCATTTTCAGAACCTACTTTATTTCTAACAAAATTTATGTTTACTTTTAATATTCCATTTGAAAACCCTAAATCTTTTAACAATTTTTCAATATCAATTGCCAATTCTTGTTGACCACCTTGATTTGTCAAAGAATACATATAATTTTTTATATCACCTGTTTTTATGTAGGCAACATTATTTCCAGATTTTTGTGGTAGTAAATTGTTATTAATATCATAAACCGATACTTCCATAACATCGTATTTACATTCACCAAATTCCGTTTCTTCTATTTCGTTTTTGGTAACAATAAAAATATCTTCCGCTTGAAGATACTTTCCTTCATTTTCGGTTTTATTATTTACCGCTTCAAAATTTGTATATTTTTTAATACTCATAGTATATCAGATATTAATATGATTTTGGATGTCTCTTATGTAACATCATACCATAATCTTTTGATTTTTGCGTACCATCCGACCTAGAAATAGTTACAGTCAAATTACCACCATCATAATCTTTTGAATGACTATATCCCCCAAACAATCCTCCTAACTTTCTAGAATCGTATGAAGCACATGCTCCTTCATCAATATTTAAAGATATTTCTTTGGTTGCATTTGGGTCAACAGAAAATGTTGTTTCGGATATTCTAAACCATCTTGGGCCTGTAAATGTTGCAGATAACGTAACGTTAACGGGCGTCTTATCATTATTTGTTATAGATAACCCTTGTCCATTTATCCACATACTACCACCCTTTGCGTTTATCTTTGCAGTGATTGGTTTCTCATTTGGATCTTCTTTCGTTTTTATTTTAACTACCACTACATCATTAACAACATCTGCTCCAGCTGCCAAAGCTTCTGCCTGTGTGCCTTGTACGATTGCCTGTTGCTGTTGTACTGCTCCTAATTGAGATTGTAATCCTTCAATGATAGAATTTAAAGAATCAATTTGTTTGATTAATGCTTTTATTTGCGCACCAAACCCGGTGTTTTGTGCCTGTAAAGATGTTCTTAAAATTGATTCCTCAATTGATTTTTGTAAAGCGGTTGATATTTGTGTTGCAAAATCATCAATAGTTGTACTCAATGTATCTAATTGATTTACCAATGCATCGTTGGATTGTTCTGTTGCTAATGCATTATTTATTTCGGCTTCTAATTCGGCTCTTAAAGTTGCAATTTCTGAATTTAAACTATCAATTGTATCGTTTGCTAATTTAAGTTGGTTATTTAAATCAGAATTTATTGCTACCTGTTCATCATACAATGGTCTTGGAACTAAATCTTTTGTGGCTGTTGGTATGTTTGGCTTTAATTCCTTCACCTCTACATCTATCGCCTTTAATAACTCATCCTTATCGTATTTTAGTTTGTTTAATTTTTTGAATATCAATGATGTAGCGGCATTTGAATCATCTACTACCGTAACATTATATTCATTTTTTTGAATCGCAGCTGAGCCCGACACACTTAGTATATGTTCAAGCTCTAACTTTCTAGCCTCTGATATTTTTTCAGCTATTGATTCTAATGAAGTCATTATCTTATTATTTCAAAAATTAATTTATCATCAATAATTGTAGATACATCATCTTCAACTATTTTTATTAATAATTTATAAGTTCTATCTATTGGTAGTGTACTCAAATCCATTTTAAAATAGTTACCTGTAGAATCACAACTAACTTTTGTAAAATCGCCAAATGGAAATATTACTTCACCTGTTACATAATCTTGTAACTGATAATAAGTAGTTTGTGGTAAATATTTTGATTGGTCATATTCAAATGTTGTTCCAAAAGATTTTAGTGGGAACATATCTCTACCTTTAACTCTTATTTTTATAATCGTATTAGCGGGATACTTTGTTTTTAAATTTTGTAATACAACTTTATAATCATTATCCGATATGGAGCCCGTTACTGGCGATAAACTGCCTGTAATAAATGTACTATCATCCCAAACTATTTCTAATTTAGGTTCGTATATTGTTCCTGTCTCTTTTGAAAAGAATTTAAGAACTCCATAATCTATTGTGTTTTCTTCATTAACCAATGAATGGTGTAACACTAATCCATTATTTTCAATAGAACCACTCATCCATCTCATTAATATTGAGGTGATATCCATTCTGACATCATCAGGTTGATAATCGTAAGATTGTGATGCCTGTGATGCGGTATACCAAGTACCACCCTCTGCGTTAGCAGAACCTGTGGTTCCAACATTATATATAGCACTACCACCCGTTGTATTATCTTGCCACGCATTAGTTCCATTTCTATATTTCCAACTTATACCATCGGATGTTATGTTATCAAACTTTGTACCAGTTCCCATTGACCAACTTTGAGAAACTGCATTTGCGTATATAGTATACTCCAATGGAATTTCTTCGGATCCTGCGGATTTTAAATTTAAGAAAGCTTTCCAACCACTTTTAATGGTTCCGGCGGCAACTGATGCTGATATATCGGATACATTAAATTTGATAAAAGTTCTATAAATATCTTTTATATCGCCATAGTAAAGTTTACCAATTTCTAATATCTCATCTCTTCCAGAATTTTGTTCTGGTTGTTGTAAATATACAGATGCGTCATATGATGATGTATAAAATTTATGCATTATAATGCCCTCCCTTTAATGTCTTTATTTGGATATTTAACTTCAAATACACAAGGATCCAAAGATGGATACACTATCTTACCTCTGGTTGCCTCATCTATGTTATATCTATTTGTTGAATAATTACCATCACCACCACATAGATTATATAGTTTTACGGATGGTACACTCATAACCCCTTCAACGTTTGCCAATATTAGTTCTATTTCTGAAATATTAATTGGTTTATTGAAAGTCCAATTATCTATATCAAAATACGATTGCAATTCCGTTAAACAATTTGATAAAACTTCTGTTTTATTATAATTACCATAACATATTATTTCAAAATCACAACCAACATTAACTACAAATCCATCTATTATGTTTACACCATCGGTTAACATTCTATACTCACCTAAATACGTTTTTAAGTTTTCTTTTACCGCTTGATTTAAGTTTGTTAATTTTTTATTTGAATCATATCCCAAAACATACATATTGATTGCAAACGGATTGTTTACCTCTGATATAGATGTTTTCTTTTGTTTTAAATAGTTAACCAACTCCGCTTGTATTTCCGATGTTGATTTATCTTTTATATTTTGGACTAGATTAGTAAATTCAGTTATATTTTTTGGATTTGCAAGTATAGATGAAGGTGAGTTATTATCGATCTCACCATCAGGACTTACATATACCTTTGCTACACTTCCATATCTTTCTGGCATAGATAATGCTCTAACCATATAATCTTGTCTGGTAACTGCTCTATTTTGAGAACCAAACATTGCTAATGCATTTTGTCTTATCTCCTCAACCGATTCCCCACTTCTACCACCAACAGCGGGTTCTAAATTCTCTACGGCAACTGACTGCTTTATTGTATTATATAAAGTTGTGTTTTGTACTGATAACAAATCTTCTTCAAATTCAATTCTACTTAATGTTGTTAAATCGCCGGTATTAACATTGGATTCAACACCACCACCAATTAAGTATTTTACATTAACACTTTCACCAGCTGGGGAAATTCCAAATGTATTTGTTTTCAAGAAATTAGATGGGTCAATACTATCATTTAATCTTGTTATTGAATTTGTAAGTCCTAAACCAACATTTTTTGTATTTGGTAAAATGATTTCATCATTTAAAGAAACGTTTCCATTTCCAAATTGCAAATCAATTGTGTTATCTGTATTTACTTTGGTACAAAATCTTCTTGGAACTTTTTGAACTTCTAAAATATAAGGAACAGATCCAGATGTTTGATAGTATTCACTATATGCAGATGTATTTGCTTTTTCAACAAATATACTTTCTTGTGCAAGATACGGAACTTCATACCACTTTTCACTACCACCATTCGTTGTTACCGATGTTACTTGTATAAAATTTGTATCTGATAAAGTAATTGTAGGATATTCTGTTGTTGATGTAACGTTAAAATTTGACTCAACTTGTGTAGCGGATATTGCTTTTACTTTTTTGGTAATTAAATAGAAAGTAGGTTCTCCTGTGGTTGTACTTCTTTCATATACATCTATTTCTCTATCGGTTTCGTTTGCAAAATCAACACTGTCGGTTGTTCTGAATATAATGTTTGAATTGGATGTTGATGTAACTTCCATTCCATCTTTTATTTTTAAGTAATAAGCACTATCTGGTACGTTTGATGCCCCACTACCAATTGAAGGTACTAATTGATAAACAGTTAATGTTGTAACTGCCGGTATTGATATTTTTGGTTTATATCCCATTGCCTGTGCCAAAGATATTACATTTTTCTTTTCGGTTGCATGGGATAGCATTGATTCCTTTAATTGGGTATCTTGATAAAATGAAAGAACATCACCTATATAAGATGCCATTTCAATAAAAATCATACCAGGCGATGCCTCATTAAAATCCGAATAGGAATTTGGAAAATATGTTCTACTATATTGTATTAAATTTTCTCGAAATGAATCAAAATCCTTTCCGACATAATTTAAATTTTTATTATATCCCCAAGATTTTTTTACGCTCTTAATAGCCATTTATAATTTATTTTACATTTATTGTTATAGATTCGGTTAGATTTGGATTATCTTTTAATGCGAAATTTACTTCAACACCTATTGTATTATTATCTTTCAACTCCGCTTCGGAATCCAAAACTATTTGAGTTACTTCTAAATATGGTAACCAAGTTTCAACTGCTTCCAATATTGAATTTTCCACTTGAGTATCTATATCACCATCAACCATTGGTTCAAACAAAACCTTCCATATATCACACCCAAATGTTGGCAAACCGACTCTTTCACCTTTTTTTGTTAAAAGTAAATTTTTTAAGTTAGATTTTGCCTGTGTTAAAGTGGTATAATTAACAGCAAAAATACCATTTGAATTGGAATTAGTGTTTATATCTATTCCCAATCCTTTATAGTTATTTTCCGTTAAGTCATCTACTCTAACTACACCTAATTCTATTGCCATTATTTAAATCTTTTAACTAATTCGGTATAATCTCTACTTAATGCTTTTGTTAATGCATCCATTCCTGAACCATCCGTACTATTCATTTGTTGTTGTGGAACATTTGCTGTTCTATAATCCATAGTTTCCCAATCATTCTCTTCATACGTTTCTGGTTGTATTGCATCTAAAATACTTCCACCACCCATACCAGGCATACCACCCTCTGATCTTTGCGCAGAGGTAAATGGAGTGGTCATATTTAATATTTCATTTAATACTGGATTTTTTGTAAATTCCTTCATTGTTTTTGAAGTTCCGTTGGGTGTAGTAGAAATTGTTGTTTGTTTACTAATAGTATTTACTTCCGTCATTTCTTTTAATGATGGAGTAGATGTTTTTCTTTGTGAGTTTAGTGTAACTGCTCCCGATTTAATTAGCTTAGCTAATTCTTCTTTAACTTGTTGTTTCACTTCACTTTTAACAACTTCTTTGATTAATCCGACTAATAATTTTGAGTCCATAATAATTGAATATATGTTTAATAATAAATATTGAGAGAATAAATTTAATACGAATACCTTATCCTATGATTTTATAACCATTAAAACTAAGTATTGCCGGTGCCGGCGGTGCTGGTGGTGGGTATTGTGCTATAACCGACATTATACCATTTGTACCCATTAAATGTGTTTTAGCCACATTTACAAATGGATTGACTAATGTATTACTTTGAAAAGTAAATTTTATAGTTGGTGGTACGAAAAATACGTTAGGTATATTAGGAATTTTATCTCGTATTAAATCAAATGCTAATGCTTCCAATTCTTCTTTGGTTGGCAGTTTTTCATCAACCATTTTCTTTAATTCATCTTTTGTTGGTATTTTTGGAATATTAATACCCGGTAATGTTATTTCTGGTGTAATACCATCTACCGTATCTTTTACAAATTTTTTAATTTCTTGTGGTGTTGGTTTTGGAGATGGAATACTATTAGATAAATCAACGGCCGTCTGTACAGCTGCAACAATTGGAGCCAATATAGTTACTTCAATTGGAACTATAAGTTGCGATTTCAATTGTTCTATTGCAGCATCCATTAATTTCTTTTTAGCTTTTTCAATAATTTCTTTTTTCTTTGGTAATTCTGGAAAAGGAAATTTTATTGCTTTTTTTAATTGAGAACCAATAGATGGTTTTTTCTTTTTGGCGTTTTTTAACCTTTCTACGATTGTTCTACCAGCTTTTATAGCAGGGTGATTTTTTATTGCATCATCTACGGGTTCTTTTTTTAAGATTTGTTGAAGTGCAGCATACACATTAACTTCTCCAATTGGTGGGATATTAATGGTTTGTTCTTTTAACTTATCTTCCAATGCTTTCAAAACTTCTACTTCTGCTTTATGTAGTGCTGCGGATTTTGCTAACATTATTGGATTTGGTCCAATATTCATTATTGCTCCTGGTGCGGGTGGTGTTGATTGCCAACCAACTGGCTTTAATAATGGGTTTGGAATCGGTGCCATTTCCGCACCTAACCAATATGCATCAAATGCCGCAGGATATATCTCTTGTAGAATATTAAAATTTTCTTCACCATTCTCTATTCCTTTTTTAAATGCTTTCTTTATAACATCTGCCATACCAGAAACATTCCCATTCATAACAGGCACACCATATAACATATCACCACCCCTTCTTATACACTTATCATATTCGTTTGCATAGAAATCTGCAAACCCATCCGGGTCTTTTGCAAATTGAAAAGATGCCATTGATCTTAAAACGTTTACTTTAAATAGTGTCCAAGACATTACGATTTACTTAAAAAGTTTTTAGCAGATAGTAAAGTGTTTAACCTTCTTTTTATAGCTTTGAATGCTTCTGCGTTGGTAGGGCCGGTTGCAGTAGGTCCAACCGGTGTAGCATAAATTTGTTTTGTTATTTCATCAATTAATTGCCCCATCAATTTAACCAACTCACCACCTAATACCATTTTTTGAACCTCAGCCCCTGCACCACCTTCACCTTTATTTTTTCCTAAATATATTTTACCATTTTCAGAATTCAAAAATATTTGGTTATTACCTTTTGAATGTATGGTAATTTTGTTAGCAGAATGTAGATATATTTCTTTTTCCGAATCTACTGAATAGTTACCATCCGTTATTACACCTGTATTTCCTTTACCAAAAATAATAAATTCTTTTGCTTTTGCAGATAAAACAACTCTATCGGAATTTATAAATAATTGGTCACCTGCAAAATCTTTTGATGTTGGATATTCTTTAAATCCTATTTTTTCTTTTTCTATCGTTTCTTTAAACGGAACCTTTACTTTACCAGAAACTATGTATAAAGAAGAACCATCTTTGTTTATATCCTCATCAACCAATGTTCCTATTGGTTCTGCATCTAATTCTGGATTTTGTTTATTTCGTATGAATATTGATGGTGAAGATGTTTTACCATCTTCCGTTAAGAAAAATTCTGAAAATCTAATAGTGTTTCCAACTCTACCTTGTAGTATGGTATCACCTTCATTTGGTTTTAAGAATTTTATCTTTTCGTTTACTTGGTATTTTGATTTTTTAGAATCTTGCTTTGGCTTTGTAACGTTTGGAGTACCCGTTGCTTTATTTTCTTTGTAATCCTTACTCTTTGAATCAGAACCGGCTTCAGGTAAATTTCTTTCCTTTGAAGCTTCGGATGTTTTATAATCTTCTCTATAATTTGGATATTGCGTATTTGTGTATGGCATCCAATAATACTCTCTATCATTAACTAAAATGAATACAGTTTCACCGACTATTGGGTAGGTAACATTATTTTTATCAAATGGAAATGCATAGTTTTCTAACAATATAGAAGTATTTCTAGAAAACTGAATTGCACCTAAAAATCTAGCATCCTTACTTGTAAAATCTTTATTATCATTATAAAACTTTACAAAATCGGTATCAGTTTTTAAATCCAAAAAATCATCTGCGGATGTATATGTTTTTGTTACCGTTGCTAAAAATGCTTCCATTATTTTACTTTGGTTTTAATTTCTTCAATTTCTATTTCAATATCCATTATTTTTTCTTTAGCCTTTTCTTCTACGGCGTTAATAGTATCTTCCATATCTTGAAGTAATTGTTCTTTTTCTTGCTCACTTAACCAACCATCCTCTCCAATACCTTTAGCTTCTGCCGCAGCAAGTCTTTGAGCAATTGTTGCCAGTTTAATTAAATGGTCATCGTTTTTAACCGATACTTCAATTAAATCTTTTATGATTGGGGCAATAACAGTTGCTTCACCTACATTACGAATTAATTTACGAAGGGATTCTATTAAATCGGAAATGTTTTTCTTTTTATTTTGTTGGTTTTCGTATATGTCTTTAAATAACGATGATAGGTTTTTACCATCAAATAATTGAAACTCACTAGCCATTTTTTTTAATTTTACTAATTATATATTCTTTATCTTCAAATGATATATTTTTCCATAAATCTTTTTGTAATATATCATCTATTATAATTGGACTATCTAAATTGGGTGAACCATCTTCATTCAAAGGATATAGTAAATGATTTTCATCATCAAAAACACACGCTACTGATTGTAGTTTAAAATAGGTTATCATAGAAATAAATATTGTTAAAATATAAACTTAAATTTGTATATCACCATATTTATCAAACTCAATATATAACTCCATTTGCTTCTCTTTCATTTTATTAACAACTTTTGTAATATAATGAGTAGGGTATCCTGTCATTTCTCTAATTAAAAGATATAGAGATTTTTTATTAAAGTTTTCTATAAATTCTGCTCTACGGAACAATTCTAAAACCGCATCTGCAATTTGCATATCTCTTTTCTTTGGAAAATGATTTTCTAAATGAACATCCCAATAGGCCAACATTCTTTTGTTAAACACTCTATGTTCTTCATTACGAATTTCTTCTTTGAAATTGTTTTCTTTATCCCAGTTTTCTGGCATATTAGATATTACATCGGTATCTTTATACCTTTTGTAATTTGCATTATTATTTAAAATTAAATAATTACGTGCTACAATTGTAAAATAAGAAAATGCTTTACCCTTTCCTTCTTTATACATGTGTATCTTTTCAATCATAAATGTTACTACTTCCGACATTACATCTTGTGGATCATCATCAAAGTAAGTAAATTTCCATTTATTATATACTATTTCTGCAAGTTTATCAAAAGCGAATTTAATTCTCTCTCTATAAATTTTGTCTTTCAATAATTGATTTTCGGTAGAATTATATTCTATAATAGCATCTTCCGTATCTTTTGTAAAATATTGTTTTTGATTTTTTTTCCTTGGCATAATTGTTTTAGAAGTTTTTGAATCTTTCAATAGTTTCTTTTATTTGATAAAATATAGAACCTACTTCATCATCCTTCTCAAACATTTGACGTTGGTCAATTTGTCTTAATGCTTCCAGTAATGCTTCGTTTCTTTTTGTTTCATTTTGAATTAATTGTTGATATTCTTCAACTACATCTTCGTACTTTTCTAATTTATTCATAAGATTAAAAATAGACCAACCGGCAGCTATTACTATTATGAATAAAAATATTATTATAATTTCCATGCTTATACTATTTCATATCCTTTTAAAAAATATTCGTTTGCTTTTTTATACTTAACTTCAACCATATCACCCTTTGTTGATTTCATAATGATTATATCATTTCTACCATATTTTTGTTTGTTTTTAACTGTGGTAGTATATACTCTATCTTTTATAGTAATTCCATCCAAATGATCTATCTCATGTTGTACAACCGCTGTAAGCATTGTTTCTTTTGAAACGGAATCTTTATCACCTTCTGGGTTTACCTCAAAAGTAAGTTCTCCCAGATTATCAGTACTAACTATAACTTTACAAGATCTGATAGTTTTAATAGGTACTTCCATTGTTTTTGGCATAGATAAACATCCTTCGTAAAAAAGAAATCCTTCGTTTGACCTTTCTTTTATTGATGGGTTTAATAAAAATAATTCTTCTGAATCATAGTGTTCACCCAATTTAATATAACATGCTCTTTTTTTAATTCCTATTTGGGTAGCAGATATTCCAATACCACCAAACTCATTGTGTGCGGATTCTAATGTTCTTCTCAACTCATCCGCTTCGGAAGTTGTTATTTCCGATTTTAATACCGGAGTTTTCAGATACTCTCTAAATTCTTTTGTTTCAAATCCTTGTTTGTTTTTTTCTAATATTAATTTCATATTTCATATGTTTTTACTGCACGTAACCCACTATACTCACAGGTTACATTATTTATAAAAGGTATTATTGCTTTATCTTTTGCTTTTGCTTCAACCATAATATCCACATCCAATTCGTATGTATTGGGGAGAGAATTAATATAATCGGAGTGTGCTTGTGGTTTAAGTTTTGAATTGTTTTCATGTAATGATTTTGATTCGGAATAATGTACTTCCGGAATTATATTGGTAGGCCATGTACTAGCTGCAAGTTTAAGTGCACTTTCTTCTGATAAATCTCCTGTACAAAATTGGTGATGATGATAATCAAAAACGATTGGAATACCAATTTTATTATGTATATGCATCAAATCTCTAACAGAGTACATAGATGCTTTATCATCGTTTTCAATTGTAAGCCTCTTTTTAACTGATTCTGTCAACCTTTCAAAATTAGTACAGAATCTATCCATAGCAGTGATTTTATCACCATATACTCCATTACAATGAATATTAATGTTATTGTAAGGTGTTTGGGATAAACCCATAGCATCCATAATCCTACCATGTACTTCTAAATCCTTAATTGTATTTAAAACTACACTTTCTTTTGGTGAAACCAATACGTTGAATGGACCAGGGTGAAAAGATAATCTTTGATTGTAGAATGTAGCCTTATCACCACATCTTTTTAAGATAGTTGATATTGATTTCCAATCTTTTAGTTGTTCAAATTCATATTCGGTTGCCCATGGGAACATGTCCGATGACATACGATATAAATTAATGTTATTTTGGTGATTCCAATCTATAATTAGTTCTAAATCGGAAACGTTTAGTAATACTAAATCTGAAACATAATCTAAACCTTTTTGAGTAAAAGTTTTTTTAACCATAGTGCGATTGGTTGTAACTTTTTTACCCATTGTCATATTAATGCACGCATATCCTATATTCATATAACAAATATAGTAAAAATAATTTAAAATACCAAATATTAATAATTTTTGATATTTTCTACCTCATTTTTGATTTTGGAATACTCTTTAATATTTCCACCTTTTGTATTCATCCAATATTGAACCGCTTTTGGATTATTTATCCACAAATTACGTTTATGCCATGGAAAATCGGGATGCATAAATTCTTCCCACTTTAAATTTAAATTTTCACCATCGGTATCGGTGTCGGATTCTTCAATGGTAGCATTTTCAAACTCACTTTCAATAGATTCTTCAATATCGTTGATGTTTTCGGAAATATTTTCAATATTATTAGTGTTTTCAGAAATATTTTCAACTAAATCCTCTTTTTTATCACCATATATCTCATATAATCCCAATTTTTCATCATTTTTCATCATTTCAACCAAAATTTCTTTTTGTTTACGTTTTTTATCCGAAACTAAACCATTGAATGCAATAATTAACGCAACGGCTAGTGGATCAAATACGATTACAATCAAAAATATGAAGAATTTTACAACATTTTTCAATTCCATACCAAATGCATCGGCAACAAAACGAAATCCACCCACTTCTTTCTCCAAATCTAAATTAGCAAGTTTAATTTCGTTGATTTTTTCCGTATTTTTAGCATTTTGGTCTTGCAAATCACTAATTTTTTTGTTTAATTGTGAAACCTGCTTATCCTTTGCATCAACGGAACGTAATAAACGTGAATTTACTTTACCTTTTTCTAAAATTGTATTTTGTGTTGATGATAGGTTACCTAATTGTTCGTTTAATTGAGTAATTTGTGCCGTATTTTGATCTATTTTTGTTTGATACACCAATATTTCTCTATCAACCACTTGCAACTTCAAAGATTGTGCCTGAAAAGCATTAGAAAGATACCCAAAAATACCAGCGGATGTGATTAACATCAATACAACAACCGCAGATACAAGATACCATTTATTAAATCCTTTTATTTCATCCCATGTTTGCTTCAAATATGTAGCAGCAACTAATTTAGCCAATTCCAATGAACCGGCCATTATCATTACCGATACAGATGCACCTGCAAATAATACACCTAATCCTGTTACCGAAAAATAAGCCGCACATCCAGCAATTACCAATGCGGAAATTCCTACTAAAAATTTAAGCCAATTCATTGGGGTTAGTTTCGTTCTATACTAATTATTTCTGAAATGTTTTCTGAAATTTTTTGTGCACTTTTAACAATAGTGTTCGTCTCCTGTGCACTCAATCTCATTGCACCAGTAGTTACTGCTTCTAATATTCTCAACTTCCCGTTAAGAACTTCTAATAAATTTTGTACTTTTTCTTTGTAAATCATACTAATAAATATTTTTAAATATAAAAAAGGGTAGAGATTCTACCCCTACCCTTTAAATATACGAAATATAACCGAATTAACCAACTTTTAAGGTTAATTTTTTAGGCTTTGATTCTTCTTTCCTTTGAACAGTAATTAGAAGAATGCCATTTTTGATTTCTGCACTTGCTTTTTTACCATCAAATGATTTACCAATTCGTATGGTTTCATCAATGTTTGATATTAGTTGATTAATAGGATGCGATTTCTCATTATCATATTTATCACCCACTTTGGCTTTGATTTCAATCTTATCTTCAAAGCAGTTGATATCAATGTTTTCCGCATCGTGTCCAATAACTGATAAAGCAATTGATGCAGTATCCTCTTTAACGTCCACCGCAAATTTGGATGGAACAAATGTTGTAGACCTGTTTGAATAATTTGGTGTTTCAAAGAAGTCTCTTACAAAATCGTGTGTAAACATAGCTTTTTGTTTTTTTAGTTAAATAATTTTTCTACTATTGTTCAATTATTATACCATTATATTTTTTATGACATATAGTCAGTATCATATGATACTTTGTCTTTCAATTACTGTAGACATGTGATCCGCCCAATGTAAAATGAATTGTAATTTCCATTTCAATTGTTTTTTCGTATCATGTCCTTTCAAATATTTTTGATTATCTTCATCATACATACCATCGGTAAGTTTGATTGCAAAGTATTCTTTTTCGTTATAAGTGATTCCATACTCTTGCAAAGTAAAAAATGTTCTATCGGTTAGAGTCATATATGGAATATCCTCATTTCTTTTATAAATGTTTCCTCTCTTAATATCCCAATCATTATCATTTGGAAGATAATGCATAGAACCTTTAACACCCAATTTACCCAAATCATGATGCAATGCTGCAAATATTAATTCTTCATCGGTAAAATCACAAATACCTCCAGCTTCTTCAAATGTTCTTTTCATTGAAAGAGAATTTCTACACACATTAAAGATGTGGTCAATGTAACCACCAACATATGCATTGTGATAATGTTTTGATCCGGAAGCAGGTGCAATTGTTAGGTTGATTCCTAACTCACTTTCGGAATACATATGCAATAATTTTTCAAGTCTTTCTCCTGTGAAATACTTTTTAATTATTCCAATAAATCTTTCGTAATTCTTTTTTAGTTGTTCTTCTGTGTACTTATTCATATTTTAGAGTTTATTTACTCTAATATACGAAATTAATTTGACATTAACAAATCCTTTTTTGTTAGTATCTGATATAGAATTTCTACTTCTTCCTCTGATGTTAATTCTGGCAAATCTTCATCAAACAATCTTACGGTAAAGATTGGATTGCTCTTTTCATCCGTAAACTCATCCGATTCCGAACTAAATAATGCAGGTACTGATTCTATATCGTTTATTTCTTCTTCACCTACTTCTATTAATGGTATTATAAAATAAAAATAATTATCTTCACCATCGTTTACATCAATTCTATGACATTTCCATCTTTCAAAACTGGCTTCGGTAATTGGAGTTTGGGGTACTATAATCATATTCTAATTATTTAATATATAATTCATCAATTGCATCCCATTTGTTTTTAGGACATGCACCCTTTTTAGGAGAAAATACTTTTCCCTTCAAAGCACATCCACATACAGTACATCTGTTAAATGGGTTTGAATCTTTAAATTCACATGAATTACAAATCTTAATTCTTTCGGAAGCAAGTTCCGCTTGAGGATCATCAGGATTAAATGCAATTGACCAAGATTTGAATATCTCAACTATCTTATTCATATTTTATGGTTTTAAACTTTTTTTTATAAACAATATTCGTTCACAACTTTCATATATTTCTAATTCTATGAACTTATTATATAACCAATCCAATAACTTTTCATAATCTTTTTTACAAATTGTAACATAAGCAGATAAGTGTTTGTATCTACATATGACCAGTTCCTTTGCTGATTTATTTCCTTTAAAGTTATCAATCATATCCGTTATAGTTTCCAAATCGGAATATGTGAATTTTATTTTATCTATAACCTCTATCCAATCAAATTTAACATAACCCTTTTCTAATTTATCTAGAACTTTTATATTCATAAATACAATTTACAAATAATTATTGAAATTACAAAAAAGAAAATTTACTAATCGTTAAATCCGGTTCTTGCAAACTTATTCCAATTTTTCTTTTTTCCAAAGTAATGGCTAGTATGAGATTCAATCATCCAATATAAATTTAAGAAATGGTAACTGATTATTTCAAACAATATTACAGGAACTACCCTATACAATTTTATTTTATTATTTTTGAAAACCTTATATCTTACAAAAAGGACAAGTAGGAACATAGAAATATAATACATCAAAACTACTATGATTATAGAAAGCAACACTAAATTCCATTCAATAGGAATATCTAACAACCAAAACACAAATAAATTAATCAACCCAATTAATTCAACCCAAATACCAACAACATCGGCAAACCATAAGAATGGTAGCATATAAAACCCAACAAATCCATTTCTCTTAAAAGAAAATAACATTGATTTGTATCTAAACAAATTTTCAACTCCACCTCTATACCATCTTAATCTTTGTTTAGTTAAAGATGATACTTTTTCAGGAACTTCGGTCCATGCTAAAAATTTAGACAAAAATTGTATCTTTGCACCATTCTTTACCATATTCATTGTTAGTTCCATATCTTCACTCAATATACCTTCTTTGAACCCACCAACTTTTTGAATAAATTCTTTTCTAATTAATGAATATGCGCCTGGTAAAACTAAACATGCATTTTGTTTATCATTAGCAGTTCTCCATAATAAAAAACAACGAATATACTCTAACCATTGAATTCGTGGTAAAATTCTTTTTGGAACAAAATGTGTTTTAATTCTGCCACTTTCAATTTTGTTTTCATTTATCACTCCAACAAAAGATGAAATCGCATCTGAATCTTCTCTCATATATTTTATCGTAACATATATCGCAGATGAAACCAAAAGTGTATCCGCATCAATTGTTGCAATCCATTTACCTTTTGAATGTTGTATAGCGGTGTTGAGAGCGGCAGATTTACCCCTATTTTCCGTTATAATCAACGTAATGATGCCATTCTTCCAAATACCATTATCTCCTTTTAATTTAAATTTATCAATGATTATTTGGGATGTTCCATCGGTAGAACCATCATCAACAATTATAATTTCTTTGTTCTTATACGTCTGCCTTCTACATGAAAGAATACATTGTATAATTGAAACCGATTCATTGTATGCAGGAATAACAATAGATACCAATGGGTTGGATTCCAATTCATTACTTGTTTTCTTTACTTCATTATATGTAAACCATAATCTAATTGTAGCAAACAAATAAACACTTAAAATAATAAGGGAATAGATTATATAAAATCCTGATGCAAGATAACCAATATCTTTCAATAACGAATCCATTATCTCAATTTGAAACGATATGAGGCAGTTGTAATGAAAAAAGTGGAATTGTTAGATAAATAGGGCATATTAGGAATACCGACCATTCCATATTGTAATCCTACACCAAAGTTCCATTTACTAATGTATCTATTAATTGTAGTTTGTGTACTAAACCAACTTGTTCTTTCGGGTGTGTAATTAAATTGAACCCCTGTCCAATTAGAAATGTAAAATCTATTTCTTAAATCATAATGAAGGCCAGCAGTGACCATATTGAACTTATTTCTTTTGAAGTCCGTTCCTGATACTGAACTTAAAGTTAACGCTCTCCAATACTCTTGTCCTACTACATTTTCACTTTGGAAAACCAATAAGAAAATAAATAAAAATAAAATTCGCATAAAAATTAATTATTATCCCTAATAAATACACATATACTAAAAATATTTGAAATTACAAAAATTATATTTATTATAAAATTATGTTTAAGTATATAAGAGAAATCCTAACAACATTCACACCAAAGCAAAGAATACTTGCTCTATTATTACTCCTGACATCTATATGTATAATTACCATAGGTCCAAAAGTAATCCAAACACTATCGCATGATGATACAACGATATATAAAAGATTAGATATTCAGAAGAAACTGATACAAACCCAATCCATTGAAATTAACGCATTGCACGATAGTATAATATTAAATCAAAGAAGTTGTACTAATAAGGTAATGGAAAGAGAAATGGAAATAATAGCAATGATTGAAAATTTGGAAAATAGTATTAACAACCAACAACCACAATTAGTAAGAAACATAAGAAGAACACCTGCAAGTAATGGTATGGTAGATAGTATAGTTATTGCAAGAGCAGAAAGACCTGTAGAACAAATTGATACCAAAACTCCACAACTAATGGATGGATTAAAAAGTATTAAGAGAAAAATCAAAACGCACACCAACTAACGAAGGGGCGGGGGTTGGGGGAAGTCGCCTTTTTTTAGAAGAAATTTTTTAGGTTAGAATTTGATAGATTTAGTAATTTAACTATCCAATATTAGAACGTATAGGTCCACCACCCGTTAATGGTTGATTTGGGTCAATATATGTGGAGGATTGTTGGGAGTTTAATAATCTTGTAGCTTGTGTTCTTATATTTGAGAAGAAACTATTATTTGATCCAGTTGGTACATTAGAGATAGTATTGGCAGGTTGCGTTATAGCAACAGGATAGTCCGATGGTGTCGTTATTAACGTAGGTTGTAATTGTGTAGCACCTCCGAACTTAAAAACGACCTGCTCCTCATTTACTTCACTCTCCGGGTTAGGTGTAGTATCATTCTCCGCTAATTTAGATACGTTAGTCCATCCCGAATTAGGTGGTATCTTTCCGTTATAGTAAACATCCTTAATAATATTAAAATCATCTCGTAGGATTTGTACTCTTTCGTTTACTCCACTCATTAGTTTAGCAAGTTTATCTAAATCTACTCTTGAGCCCGATTGAGCAGTTTCAACTACCAAACTTTCTATGGAGTAATCGCCCGCTAATTGTATGTTCCATAAATCAAAGTTATCTATGGGACGAGTTACATTGGGTAGTAAGGTATAATTTATTTGCTCTATCAGTAGGGAAGGTATTGTACCATCCAATGTATCACCCTCAAATACATAGGTAGCATCTCTAACCCCAGCCTTATCGTTTTGCGCATCTTGTTGTGTGGCTAATGGTGCCAACTTACTTGCATCCAATCTAATGATAGGAATACTCTTTCCGATTTGAGCACCCTTTACTCTACCACTATCTCCTGATGTGTAATGGGGGTTATCACTATCCTTTATATCCTGTAGGGTTTGTGGGGATACTAAATACTCTACGTTTTCGGGATCGGTTACACTCAATTTTACGATGATTCCGTCCGCAAGGAGCAAGGGTTTTAAATTACCTACTTCTACTCCTATTGGTAATCTTAATGGTTTAACGTTTGGGGATGCGGATATCACCCAACTATCTATCTCCTTAGAGTACCTCTCTGGATTTTGTATTAGAATTTTCTTTGCCATATATTTTATCAAATGCTCGTTTTATAATCGTACCCTCTTTTAACCTCTTATCACCTTTTTCCAACCTATACATTTCTCTTTGTAGTTCTATGTATTTATCGTCCTCTATTGCTTTAAGGATTTTTTTGTTTAAATTCATTTGCTTTGTAAACTTACTATATATTGCCGGTGAGATAGATTCTCCTTCATCCATCCCCTTATAACGAATGGTTTGTGCTACACCTATTGATGTTGCGAACCCTTCCGCCAATATTTCGTATGTTTCTTGTTTTAGCATCCACTCATTTTTAAGAATTCATCTCTATCAAAAATAACATCCTCATTTCTAAACTTTGCCATCATTGATACTGCTATATCCTTTCTATTATCCGGATCCTTTACCATCTTAATTATCTCTGCTACACCTACTACCATATCTCTATCATTGGAGTGATCCGAACTTACTTCTTTTAGTATGTTGTTTAATCTAATCATTTAGTTTTCTTTTTTGTGAATTGCTTTATCTTCTGATATGCTCCTGCTTCAAATTGGTTTACCGTTAGTACTTCTCCTGATACCATACTCTTCAATTTTGTTTCTATCTCTTTTATTTTCTTTTCCCTTGCTTTCTCTGCTCCTACTGCGAAATTCAAATGTGATGTATCCCATACAACATCTATCAATTGGATTTCGTTCACCAAAAATTCGTTCCATTCTGCGTATGTAGTATCCATACCTGCGAAGTAATCCAATATATCTCTTTTATGGGTTTTAGCGAATTTAGTTGCTACATCTACATAATCCTTTAAGTATTTACGGATTTCTTTATTTTGTTCATCACCATATGTTTCCATCCATGCTATATCTCTTCCTCTTTCTTTGAATTTATTTTTACTAAATTCACTTTTCCATAATGTATGAATATTACTATGGAGTAAATCATCAAATTTAAGCCATCTTCTTCCTTCGTTATCTGGTTTGGTTGATAAATCATCTAAACCTTTAACCAATAAAGTTCCTTCTAAATAAAACAATACACCATCTTCCCATATTCCGGTTAATCCATTACTGATTGTACTATTTGGTACTATCGTTGTTGTACTTATAGTTTTTTTACTACCTTCTAATGATTTTAGTTGATCTAATTTTTTTATAGATGTTATATGAAATGTTCTAACACGTTTACCTTTACTCAACATCTTCCCAATTTCAGGTGTTATTGGAAAATGTCCATCCCTCCACGCCAATTCAAATGCGTGCTTCACCCATTGTGCTTCTATTACTTCTAATATGGGTTTTAGTTTAATCATTTATTTTGTTTGTGTTTGATTATTAGTTCACCTAATACTTCTATTAGTCCAACTAATTTCTGAAACTCTATTTGGTCAAAACCATCTGCTTCCATTACACCACATAGGGTATTTAAATGGTTTGCGTATTCTACTTCTGCCATCTTACAATCAAATTTTCCATCAACTGCGTTTTGGTAGTATGGTAGTTTAACTACAAAGTGGTTGTAAGTTAGAAGTGCGGGTCCACCTTTTTCTTTTGCGGTGTTTGATATCTTCGTTGCTCCTTCTAATCTTTTTTTAGAAAACTCTATAAACTCTTTGTTTTCTACTTTAACTTCTTCTTGTTCCAATAAAGATTTTAACTTTATCATTATTTGTATTTTTTAAGTACTTCAATATTTTTTGCTATTCTCTTCCGTGTTTTCAGTCCGGATTTTCTACTTCTCATTGGTTTTGGTTGTGCTTTTCTTCTTGCCATTGTTGTTTAGTTTATTAGTTTTAATTCTCTTACTACTCCATTGAAATAAATAATATCACCTATACCAAAGAATGATAGATGTACTATCCCTCTGTTATAATTACAACAATCTTTACAATCCAATACCGTCAAGCGTTTATCTCCATAATACTTTTCCATAAATTGATTTCCATCCAATCTATTGGTATCTTCTATTATTTCAGTTTGTGTTCTTTCGTTTACCATTTAAATCATTTACTATAAATATCTTCCTAACAGATTTATATTCAGTTAATTCTCAAATGTGAGTGTCAACTCACATATCAAATTGCGCTCTATATGGAAAAAAATTGGCCCCGGTATTCGCACGTATACGGCCCGACTTTTACGAGACGTCTTTTTTTGAGCTACACGTAATTCAGTGCAACGGTGATGTACACTGCGTTGCCGGGAGAGCACACGAATCCCGTTGCAACCTTTCGGCGGCAACGGGTTCACCTATTAGTTAGGGCTACTCTCGCACGGCATGCAATTAGTTATGTATATATTACTTACATACAAATTATTTTATTTTGTTAGATAGTTTGAATGTAGCAATCCATTCAGTTGTATCAATCATACGCATCATATGTTCTGCGTTATCAGTATGTAGTGACTTATCTATATAGGATGCAGATACATTTAGTTCATTACACCAATCATTGAATGCTTTGGTACTCATTGTTTCTGATCTTTCCTTATCTAGTTTGTCTAGATACTCTACTGATATAGTTGAAGTAAAATTATTTTTATTCATGTTGTCAAAATTAAAATCTATCAGCTCGTTCATCATAGAAGTCTGCAACATGCTTACGCCACCATTTTCCAAATTTGGTATTTGGTTTTTTGGTAACGAATGCTTCACCTATAAAGAATAGTATAATTATACCGACTGTAAAGAACCATATGTTCAATATCAAATCTATTATTTCATGGTATTTCATATCATTATGCGTTTGCTTTTGGGGGGTTATTAATAAATTGTTGGGTTAAGAATGCATCTTCGTCTGCAGCAAGTAACTCATCCATATCTTCATGTGCTTTGAGGACCTGTATAGCATAACGAATTTCATTCAACTTTTCACTTGCGGCATATTTAGGTTTGCCATCCTTCATTGCTTTAATCTTTTTCA
>JACCDW010588908.1_pt1 | contig 75104 bp, 82 predicted proteins | sample 7449781 | NCBI WGS metagenome assembly JACCDW01 (sample SAMN15323449, study PRJNA562643) | freshwater metagenome | isolation source: river surface water | place: USA:Blue River Watershed | collected 2017-08-18
ACAGAGATCTCCTCTTGATCCAATGCGAGATTCTTCTTGAAGTTAAAGAGCTCTAATTTAAGATTCTTCATATTAAAAGCAATTTTTTTTTGTTTTCTATTGGTTTATATATTAATACCCAAAAGCCGCTTTTTTCCATTATTTACCCCTATTGGATTCCCTGGTCTTCAATATACTCGAATACCATCTAGAGCGTTTCGGAATTGCTATATAACCTTCTTGTGCCTGACTTCCGAGTAAATCAGAACCACCTGTAGATGATTTAGTATCAATGAATTTACCGGTTTGACCAAATGGCACATCATCGACATTTCCACCATTCCATGCATTGGTTCCACCACCCGTATTTACGGTTGTCCCTCCGCCAGTGTTTCCTCCGCCAGTGTTCCCTCCGCCAGTGTTTCCTCCTTTACCGGTTGATATACCAAGAGATGTATCCAACGAAGATGTATCATCACCGAGCATATCAAAATAATCTGAAAGAGAACCCTTGAAAACATAATCGTTCATATCAACCATACCACTTCCATAATCTCTTGGATAACCTACATCGGAAACTCTATCGTTCCTGAAAGCGGGATAGTAAGTATCTACTGTGAATGACATCTTGAGCTTTATGTTATTGTCACTAGTGAGATTTTTCTCCCTACTCATCTCTACTTGATTGGTATCGGGAAGGGTCATTACTGCGTCTATGTTCATGAAATTGAACTCGAAATACATAAATTTATACAACCAAAGAGTGTTCATTATGGCCTGGCTACACTTGAAGCTATCGAGCTCACTGGATAACAAAACCGTCAGATCATAGTTAACGGTTATCGGAACTGCCCTAACTTTGGAAAGAACCTTCCTAATTTCCTTCTCGTTCTCGACCACCATTCTAAGCCAGACGTTTGGGTTGGCAAATTCATCTGCCTTTATGCTGAAACCCGTCATTGTAAGATGACCCCTCGGTATTATATCAGTATTCAATTCAACATACCTACTATCAGATACTATATCATCGGAAAAAGAGTCCAGAAGAAACCTTTCATCACCAGTCATAGAGTAATATATCGGTACTCTGACAAACTGATCACCAGATGCGAACCTATTGGTCCACTTAATCTGACTCTCCAATGTGTCAAGGACGCATACGGTCAAATCACGGAAGAACACATCTTCGTAGTTAAACTTTTCTCCAATCATAGCCATATATATTCAAACCAACACTCTTTCTAAAAGCATGTCAGCAAAAAATTCATTACTCTGGGAGAAATGGAGACCGAAGACCTTAGAGGACATAATCCTCCTCCCCCGAATCAGGAAGCAATTTCAGGACGGGATATCTCAGCATTACATATTCCATGGTCACTTCGGGACGGGGAAGACCAGTCTAGCCAGGATACTAATAGGTAGGTATTCCAAGGAAACCGCCTTCCTGGAAGTGAACTGCTCAGAGGAAACCTCTATCGACTACTTGAGGGACGAGATATCCAAATTCTGTAAGACGATACCGATGTTCGAGACTAAATCAGACGTGAAATACGTTTTCCTCGATGAGTTCGAGAGGGTATCCGCGAACTATCAAGACGCGTTCAAGGCATTCATCGAGAAGTACAACAATAAAGGAGTGAGATTCATACTCTCAACCAACCACATAGACAAGATCAGGGGCGGTATAAAATCTAGGATAAAGATGATCAACTTCAACTGCCAGAACGCAGAGGAGGAGAAATACCTAAAGATTGAGATGTTCAAGAGGATAAAGGAGAAAATACTACCGACAGAGGGAAAGGACATCGAGAAACCTAACCTGATATCGATAATAAACAAGAAGTTCCCCGATTTCAGAAACATCATAGTAGAAGTACAGGATTTCCTGGAGGTAGGTGAGGAAGCACCCGGATCCAACACTGCAAGCCTGAAGACCAAAGAGATGCTATACTCCACCATATATGGCGAGGGTGGGTATGAAAACACATACCACTTTCTGATGTCGACCTTCGGAGACGAGAAGATATCCGAGATGTTCGATTTAATGGGAAGACCATTCATACAATGGTGCATAGAAAGAGGAAAGGACGTGGATAAACTTTTTGAGTGCAACCATATAGTCGCGGAATATATGCCAAAGTTGGAAAGCGCTGCAGACCCGATAGTATTGGGTATGTCGGCAATAGGTAAGTTTCGTGAAATATTGAAAAGAGGCTGACAAGGCCTCTTTTTTTTATATATAGAACATGGCTATAAATTTCACAGACTTCTACATCGTATATCCTGGACATCCAAATTACAAGTCATCCAATCTAATCGAAGATGATCTAGTGAGGATAATAGTTCAGAAATATGAAATGGTCATATTCAGCAAACCAGGTGATGTCTTCGGCGACTCTGATTTCGGCGCAGATTTAGAAAGTCTACTATTCGATACAAAAGTAGATAAATCATACGTAGAGGGTCAGATAACGAGACAAATCGAAAAATACATATCAGAATTAGTAGGCTTGGATTATGGTCTAGAAGTTCAGTTCTTCGAAGATCCAGAAAGATTCCAAGATTATATGGAGGTTATTTTCCAGATAAAAGACTATGAGGTGTACGCGGTAGTTGGTTAAAATATCCTCTCGTTTATAAAATCCAAATAACTCTGTATATGTCTTTCTTTGATATTCTTTGGTAAATCCTTGAAACTGACATCCGTCCACTCCTTATTAAAAACCCATTTCATATTCTTTGGTGCTTTTTTCTTGGACTTATATTTCCTCCTCATTGCCCATATATAACGAAATTGCCGTTTGCTTTTAGCAGGCATAGCGGTTGATTATTTTATAGGACAGCTCGTGGCCGAATATATGTATTTGGGATTCCTTTTTATTCTGACACCCATAATCTCAGCAGCAACTTCGACATCGTCCAGACATTCCCTATCAGCACCTCCTACAAGAACAACATCCCTTACTTTACCGATACTCTCTGTGAGACTCTGTGCTTCAGTTATTTCCTCAAACAAATCATAAAGCTTTTTAGGCATATGATACCATCTGTGGTTATTCCCAATATAAACGATTATAGTTCCCTCTTCAGTAGGGAAATGATCTCCCCTATTAAGGGAATTATCCTCTTCTCTTTTTTTGATATCTTCATAAACGGATTTATCAAGTATATTCTTATAGAAATCCGCATCGACCTTATAGTTGTATCTTTTCTCTATTAGATCCGATTGATTGGGAAAATGATATAAATCACCATTAATCGGTATATCAGGATCATCATCGTATAGATAGTCCTTGTCGACCGATTTTCCCTCTACGTGATTATCCCATATCTGGTAAACCCTTCTGAACTTGCCGCAGTATTTCTTGAGTTCATCGACATACCTATCGGTAAAGTACTTACTGAAAGATTTCTGAACATCCACTATTATGAGGATATTCTCGGAACTATGTGACTCGAATGTCTTTAGGTATCGCATAGAGTATATATTAAACAAAAAAGGCCGCCATTTGGCAGCCTTCTGTAAAAGTATACATTATAGTGGAAGCTCTTCTTCTCCTCCTTCTTCCTCTTCTTCCTCTTCTTCTTGACCTTGTGCAGCCTGACCTTGTGCGGCCTGACCTTGTGCGGCCTGACCTTGTGCGGCTTGACCTTCAGCAGCTTGTCCTTGTGCAGCCTGTCCTTGTGCAGCCTGACCTTGTGCAGCCTGACCTTGTGCAGCAGCTGGCTCCTCGAACTCCTCACCTGCAGGTGCTTGTCCTTGTACCGGTTCAGTTTGTGCGGCTTGTCCTTGTACAGCAGCTGGCTCTTGTGCTGCCTCAGTTCCCTCACCGGTCTCTGCCTGTGTCTGAACCTGTACACCCTGTGCAGCTTGTCCCTGTGCTTGCGCACCACCCATCAACGCGTTACCTGGAATCTTCTCGATGTCCAGGCCGGTTGTAGTGATGAACTGTAGAAGTTGCTCAGCAATCTCTACGTCACCAAAGAACTGTCTCAAGTTCTTACCTGTGGTGTCCTTTACTTTCTTAACGTATGAATTGATCAATGATTGGGGAATATCTACCATAGACCTAACCTTATATAGATCACCAACTTGCAGAACCGATTCCTTTATCGCATCAACCAAGACAGAATCATTAACGATGCCAAGCTTGCTCTTGACTGATTTGTAAGATTCAAATGTTCTGATGTGTTTCATTTCATTTCTTATTTTTTTGTTGTATATAGACCTTATATATTTAATATAAAAACCCTTTTTTTACCATCATAGAATTATGGCCACCGCCAATCCTATAGTCGCCAATATAGTAGTAGTTCTCCATATTCTCTTCCTTCTAGCCTCTTTTCTATTGGCCTTCTGAAGAGACATATTGTCATAGGAAAGGTTCGATATCTTCTTTTCCTGAAGCGCGATTATCTTCTCCCCATTATCAACTTGACCAGATTTATCTAATATTATTCTATTTTTATTATCGATTATCTGAACCTGTGAGGATATTATCGTATCCTTTATGGCACTCTCCTTCTCGAGTTTACCAACGAGTCTCTCCATCCCGACAATAGCGGTGTCACACTCAATACCTCTCTTTTGGAGGAGTTCATTCTCCTTTATCAGTTTGTAGAGCATCTCTTTCTGCTCCCTCTTATCAAGACAGAACGGCCTTTCTTGTGCATTGCACGACAAAGTGAATGCCATCACCATCAAAGCAATGAGTATCGCAATCTTTATCTTGATAGTCTTTTTATCATCCATTTCCATCATTATTTTTTTGGTCTATCAAAGTAGTCTTTCAGATAAGAATCGAGTTCATCATCAGACAAATCAATCTTCTTCTTTCGGAGATCACGCAGTTTCCTATCTGTTTCCGCTAGATCCAACCTCATCCTATTGACCTCATCCTTGGCATCCGCAATATCCCTTTTAGCCGAACCTAGTGCATCATCAAGTTTCTTAACTCTTATGTTCAGGCTATCTATTTCTTTCTGCCTTTCAATCACATCAGCAGACAGTATATTGTTCATTACTTGGAGAGAGTCTATCTTCCTATGATAAGATGGATCGACAACCCCATCCGTTCGATGACATCCCTTGAAATTGAAGAAAAGAGATATCCCAAGCGACAATAAAAGGAAATAAAGGATGTAATTTTTTTCTATTTTCATCCGTAGGCGTTTTTTTCGTTATATATAATCCGTATATTCGCACATAGGAACAAAAACAGAAATAAAAAACATGAAAAACAGATTGGTCTGCTTCGACTTCGACGACACCCTTTTCCACACACCGAGGCCAGAGATAGGAAAGAAGATATGGGAAGACAAAACAGGAGAGATGTGGCCATACAACGGATGGTGGGGAAAATCCGAGACAATAGACTTGGATATGTTCCATATACCGATGAACGAATGGGTAAGACAGCGCTATGTAGAGCACAGAGAAGACGGATCTACCATATTCGTCGCGACGGGAAGGTTGAAGAAGGTGATTGGAATGAGAGAGAATATACTAAAGATATTCGAGAACAACTCATTGGAATTTTCAGAAGTGCATCTTAATTGGGGAGGGGATACCCTGAAGTTCAAGCAGAAGCTCTTCGAGGAGAAGCTAGATGAACATAGACCAGATGAGTTCATAATGTACGACGATAGACATGAGCATCTCGGTCCGTTCAGGGAATGGGCAAGAGAACAATCGAGCAGGCGAGGGATTTCCATAACAGTGGTGGACGTCATAAACAAGAAATTCGACACATTTTCAGGAAAACAACCCGAGAAAACAAGATAAAATATATAAAAACAAAAACAAAATTCTTCAGCGATGGGAAAAGTAAAGGAGCAAGTAGATTCTAAAGTAGAGGAGATATTGTCAAAGCCTTATAGGTTAGATCTCCACAACGATGATTTCAATAGTTTCGATTGGGTAATAACATGCCTTATGAAGGTATGCAAGCATGAGTACGAGCAGGCAAACCAATGTGCACACATCGTACATTATAAGGGAGTATGTGACGTGAAGTATGGAGACTATGAGACGATTTCCGAGATGAAGGAAAAGCTCAGCAACGCAGGACTTTCCGTTACGATGGAGGCAAATTAGCGGGACTGCTGGCCGTTGGCACCAAACCAGTTTATTCTAGAGTCTGGATTATATCTAGACTTTGACATATTTCTCTTCCTGGCGGCCAGAACCTGACTATAATCAACTCCCTCTACGAAATCGAGCTGTTTCAGACATTGGTTGACATAATCCATAAAGTCTTTCGGGCTTTCTTTAGAAGACCAATCCTCAACCATTTCTTTGAATTCGTTCTTCTTGAAGATAGATGTTGCATTGACTATGGTCATTACAGTATCATCATGCCCAACATCCGCGGCATACCTGACATTACCTGCCGTAGTGGTATGCTTAACGAAAGTAGTTATCTCTCTTATGTTATCCTCATTCGATATGAGGAATGATTTAGAATACATTAGATCCTGGTAATCCTTTACCAATAGATTCTTGTTCTCACCCACTTTGAGACCTACCTTTTCTTCCGCCGAATCAACCCTATGCTTGTATCTTACGAAGATAGAAGAACCATAGTCGTTGTTCCCATCGAATACGTGCGGCATTTCCGCGAGAAGGGTGTTCCCATAGTTGTTGAGCTCCAGAACTATCTTTACGTTCTCGGGATTGAAGTACTCAAAAGCAACAAGATACAATATCTCCGACAATTGCTTGACAGAAACGAAGTTGTTCCTATATAGGCCGATTTGCTCCAATCTGAAGAAATCGACAATAGAAGTATATTTGTGCTTCTGCGATTCTATGACATCAATCGGTTTTTCCGATATCTTGAATATGTTCATTACCGAGTAGTCCTGACCAAGACCTTCAGATATATCAACCGATATGACTATCTTATAATCCTTCCTCTTTATAGGAGAGAATATTTCATCATCATCTATCCATTTAAGATCTTCATATGGAAACCTCAATCTCTTGAGCTCGTCAATTTCTTCACTGACGAAGTTCTTCTTGGACTTCAAGAGCTCATCTATTATCGACTCATTGAGCAGAGACTTGCTCGCGTTTATGAACCGGAGACCATATTCCTGGTTGAAAGCATCCTCCCCACCTATATCCTTTATCGCCTCGTCCTTCCACGTAGTTATCTCTGCAATGGCAAGGAAAGGAACTTCCAGTCCCTTAGAGTCTATGAAGCTAAGCTGCTTGACCTGTTCATCGCTGCACTTGTCGTTGTTGAATACGTGTATTACATCCTTCTGCTGATCGAGGTTAAACTCCATCTTCATCTTAGTGACATCCCCGAAATTCGCCTTACAAACCTCGAATATGTCCTCTTTCGTCACTCCATATTGATATAGCTTGTGTGGATTGAGCCTTATATAACTCACAAACCTACCAGGTACCTGATACCAATAGACCCTCATCGGCTTGTAGTTGTTCTTCATCGGATCACCATCAGGCCTTTCCGCGTCCGTCAGGAGCTTGTGGAACAGGTTCATACCGTTCGGGGTCGAAGTGATTATGATTTTCGAGTTCTGGACGGCAGAAACCGTCGGGAATGCAGCTGTATAGTACGGCTCGATGATGTTCGATGGGATATGTGCGAACTCATCCAGGTACAGGACATCGATGGTAAAACCGATCGCAGGCGTCTTCGACCTGGCCGATGTCTTTATCCTACAACCATTGTCGAAGGTAAGAGACTTCTGGTTCCAGGTCTTTATCCCAGGTTTCAGGAAATATGGAAGGAGGGAATAGATAGACTTAACCTTATCGACAATCTCTATCGCGGTGTCTCCTTTATTGGCCACAATCATCACGTTCTTGTCGTTGTTGAAAAGTATCGTGTGTAATATGAATATCGCGGAAGAGACAGTCTTACCGACCTGGCGCGACGCCATCAATATGTTAAACCTATTGGAAACGAAGTTGTCGAGGATGTCAACCTGGTAGTCGCGGAGGGTTATCTCACCGACACTACCATCCTCTCTCTTTGTCTTACAATACTTCTCGGTGAAATGGTGTATGTCTATCGCACAGCGTATATACTCCTGCTGCTCCTCCGGGGACATCTTGAATATGACGCCAGCCCTCTTGAGACCTATCTCGCCCTTGAGCCATGGATTCTGGTATTTCTTGAGCTGGACACCATCGTTCAGCTGCTCGGTCGCGCTCTCGACGACCTTCGTAGTGAACACTATCCTCCTTATATCTTCTTCTTTCTTCTCTGCCATCGCGGGGAAAGCCGTTTTCGCTATATATAAGGAAAATCAATCTCTCGAAGATGTCCAAGCAGGAAAACGAAAGAAACAGGATACAAGACGAGTTCGACCAGATACAATCCGAAGGGGGCGACTTCGACTTCTCGAAGCACCTAGCAACACAAGAAGACTTACCCGATCTAGGGGAAATAGAGATATACGACTACGATTCGGATCTCACCGTGGCGATGCAGCACTCAATGGAAGTGCTAGAGTCATTAGTCGATCTATATTTAGGCGATGTCCCGAAGCTGAAAGAGCATCCGTACATCAAGAACAAGATGAAAGAAGACGCAATGGTCTACGCAGAAGCTGTATTCCTAACGAAGATGACCAGGAAGAACCTCCTCACGCAGATGAGACAGGTAGACAACGGGGACAGCTCGGCGAGGATGCACGAGGTGGTAAACCAGACCATCGGTCAGATAAGGGAAAATGCTAAGTTTCTTTCAGGACAGAAGACAGAGCTTGAGAAGTTCTGGAAGGTATTGAGGAAAGACTTAGGATACAACGAGATAGAATCACCAGAGGTCAAAGAGATGACAGCGGAGGCCGAAGAGGACGACGGAGCAATCATGGACAACAAGAAGATGAACGAGCTCATCAAACAAGCGATGCTCAAGAAGGTAGAGGACAAGGAAGGAAGAAAAGGCTAGAAGAGCCTCTTGTAAGACTCGAAGGACTTTATGACGTTACTCAAATCGAGTGTTACTTTTGTCCTGACGAACCTATTCATCTTGTTCGGAGTCACCAAGCACAGCTCCAATTCAGGCCTCCTGGATTTTACATCGGACTTTATTTTCTCCACCAGGGCGACATCGACGCTGGTAAGGATTGCCTTAAGGATATCGTTTATCTGACTGGCGGTTTTTATGGTATCCGAATCATCATCATAAAAGCTTATATCGTCGTATCTCGATATCTCCTCATCGGAGACAACGCCTCCTTCCGTCTTGTACCCGATCAGATGCTGAACGAGAAGTCTGGCCTTGTCATATGAAGTCTCATCTTCGTCCCTCTCGTAGAATGTCTCCGATATGTAGTAGAACTTCTTTATCCCTATCCCGAGATCGGCCAACTTATCCTCTATCTTTGAGATTATCCTCTCATAGTTCTGTTTTATGTTCCTGGAACAGATTACATAAATATCATCCTGCGTGTTCTTCAGATGCAGAAGGTTGTCCACGTTAAGAGAATGGTTAGTTGTGTCTATTAGGTCTTCATCGAGGAACTCCCTCATCGAAAATGCAAGATTAGACGTATCAGCCTTCAGTGATTTCGCGTTAGAATTCAGCCTCCCCATTATATCATCAGATACAAAATAGTCTTTACCCGCAAAGGTTATCTTGTTACCCTGGCTTCGGTATATTCCCTTCTTTATGAGATTGAAGTCCGATTGTGTTATCTTGAGAACACATTGGGTTGGGTATCTCTTGTCCACAATCCATACCTTGGCATCACTTGATATGATCGTGTCTATGTCGAAGAAGTGCGCTCTCATCAATAGTATTTTTTTATTTTGTACCTGAACTCATGGGGTGTACCATCCCACCTTTCACCTTCATACTTCTTGTCTTCCCATGACACCAAACCCTCTTGTGATTCGCAATTTGGGCAAATTTTCGGATGAATAGGAGATCCATTCTCATCAGTTGGCAATGTTTCGCCCGATATCCGAAAAGACGCCTTACACCAAGGCTTTTGACATACTATAATATATTCCATAAGCTATATATAAAATGAGAAAGCCGGCTTTGGCCGGCTTCAGTAAAAATGTTATTTTATTTTATAAAGTCATTTTCAAGGGCAAATTCGTACATAATCTCCAACCTCAAATGTTTAGCGAAATGATCTCTCATCTCACCAAGGCTTTTAGACCTACCCACTATGTTAACCACAAGTTGCCCAAACTCTTCCTGGAAAGAGATGTAAGCATCACACCACGGCCTATTGTAATTCTGGAGAGTCCTCCATTCCGAATATCCACCTGTTAACCAGAACAATGCCTTTTCAGGTGTTATGTCTTCCGTCTTTACTTTTCCGAGATCTATGTCCCAAACAGGACTGTCCCAATCTATCCTTCGCATCATTATAGCGACCGCCTCTGCAGGATCGCAAGTCATTTCATTGCCAATTTCAAAAAAATATTCCGTTTCCTCCTTGGTTATTTTGAGAATACCTTCACAGTAGACATCATTTTTGCCCCTGACTTGAAGATCAACCTTCCTTCTTCTCATCTTGAATGATTATTTTTTGTTTCACAGACGGACGCCGCCCATCCATTTCCCCTCGAACTCACCGGACTCAAAAATCCCGCCGTTCCAGGTTCCACAGAAGACGCCACCCCTGAATATCCCATAGCGCCAATTCCCTGAATAGAAATTTCCGCTGTGCCATATAAGAGTGTCTTTTGTTATCTCGATATTCGCATGCTCTATTTCAGAGTCGACCAACCACGCGAATCTATTCTCTTTAAGTATCTTGCTTATTTCAGCATTGTTCTCATAGGTCTTGCCACCGAACCTCAACGATGTGTATTTCATGGCTTAAACTTGTTTTGTATTGTATATATTCCCATTCCCTACCAACAAATTATTAGTTGCTCGATTGTAGGTGGTTTTTTAAAACTCAAACAAAGAAATAGAATATAAAGAAAAAAAAAACTCTAGAAATGAGAAACAAAAACTACAACAACCCTGTATTTCCAGGAAATTGGACAAGCGGAAATTGGAGCACAGAGAACCCATTAACCACATCATTAAACGCATGGAACACCGCGCCGTTCGCGAATAACCCAGCATACGCAACGATGACCGCATATGTCAACAACGTACCTAACACACCAGCAACGAACGCATACGAGACTAACGAGACATACGTATTCGAAATCGCTGCACCTGGATACAACAAGGATTCTTTCGAAGTATCTTACTCAAACAGCAACAACTCACTCTACAGCACACTTTCTGTCAAAGCAAACGGAAATTCAGAGAACAGAGAATATTCTTACAGAGAGTTCAACTATGGATCTTTCACAAGAGAGTTCAATATCCCTACAAATGCAGACACCGCAGAAACAAGAGCTAAATACGACAATGGTGTATTGACAATCTTGATTCCTAAAACAGACACTCCTTCCAATTGGAAGACTATCAAAGTTTCTTAATAAGATATTGATATAAAAAAAAGCCACCATATGGTGGCTTTTTTGTTAATAAAAATTTTTAATATTCCGCCAATGAGTTTTAATATATATCTGAAAAATTTCATTATTCAACAATGAAGCATCTTATAAAAAGAGACGATTTTCTAAGGAAAACAAAGGTAAATGAATCTAAAACAGATTTCCTTATGGAAATCGCCATTTCCAAGACACCAGAACTTATAAGGGAATCCTCCAACGCGGGTCCATTTGTGAACGAGGTTTCATGGAACGACTCGCTTCTGGGGAGACTTGTGAACCACATATTCAGGAAGGCGAAAATCGCATTGAACATGGTAAGGATTCAACCAGTCATAATGAGACTAAAGTCAGAGTTCAACAACTTAGTGGCAGAAGGCTACTTAGCTGGAGCGGATGGAGACCAGAAAATAGACATATTCAGGATAAAGATAAGCGAAATGCTCTGGGAATTAAAGAACACTGCAAATTCAGAGGGTAGGCTGACCGAAAAAGGCCGAAAGGTGCTTGGTGTTAACATATCCTATATGAAAGAACTAATTGTATCTATAAATGAGCTGATAAAAGAGAACGAATCCAATCCAGACATATCAGGTATAAATAACTTCGACAATCTTAAAAAGGAAATGGAGGATTTCGAGACATTCATCGAACCTCTGGAAGAAGAGCTCAGGGAAGAAGAGGTTGGAGAAGAAGGAGAAGAACAGGATTCCGAGGGGGAAGAAGGAGAAGAACAGGATTCCGAGGGGGAAGAAGGTGCTGTCCTACCAGAGGATAAAGATGGTGTTCTCACGCAAAAAGAGGCGGAGAGAATCGAACCATCATACCCCATAATGATGGAAAACCTCCGCGCGCTGCTGGGCGTTCTCACTGCAGCATCAGCTGAGCCGAAATCAGGACAGCAGACAGGTGTTGGACAGTCCAAAGTAGTATACAAGTACAAGGTGAGGAAGGGCGAAACATTGGCGAGCATACAGGCGAACAAGGCTGTGAACAAGAACAACCTGACGATAGACGCGATAAAGAAGAAGAATCCAATCACGTCTACCATCAAGGATACGGATAGCCTAATAAAGAAGAACATAACAGAACTGATACTCGAATCAGGACAGCAGGCCACCCCTGATAAGGCGACACAGGCCAAGGCGAACCTGGAAAACTCGATAAAGATGCTGATTTCAAGCGAAAAGGGAATAGGAGTAACTCCCGATCTAATCAAATCTCTTATAACCAACGCAAAGAAGACTGACGGACAAGAAGACAACTCAAAGCTGATAATATCTCTGTACAACGAGATAAACATATTCCTGAAAGGTGACAAGAAGGCCACCCTACAAGATCCGACCCCACTATTCAAGGAAGGATATAACTATCTGATGCCAAAGACTTCGAGCAATCCCGATGGTGGAAAGATATTCGCAATCGCGGAAAAGATAGCAAGGTTCACCAAAAGGGCCCTTCAGTTCGATGGGAAGAACCTATATGCTGCATTGGGCGACCTCGGGACGAACCTACAGAAGTTCGTCGACACCATCAAGAAGTGCATGGTCGCAGACATCATCAAAGAGACTCCAAAGGAAACCAAGAAAGAGGAAAGGCTAATCATGGGATACTCAAGGTTCCTGATGATAAAAGAAGCGGATAAGGCGGATGATGATGATGAGTATGGAGACTTCGACCCAGATGAAGAAGATGAAACACCAGCACCGACCAACAAGAATACACCACCGACCAACCAGGATGTAGCGAACAATGAGGATGACGGAGAGCCGAGCGATCCAGATACAGGGTCGATATGGGAAAGGATAAAGATATATTGGGACAGCAAGTGCAAGACCACGAAGACGTTCATATTGGATAGGACAGAGTCCGATAAGATAAGGGTAAACATCGAGAAGATTAAGGAAGGCGGGAATTTCTGCATAAACGGAATGGATCCTGTCATACAGATAGCGAGGCTATTCAATAGGGCATACAAGATATACACCACCAATACCATAACCAGGAGGAACGACGGGAAGGTAGACGCCAGGACATGGGAGGAATACGATTCTTTCGGTGGCAACTCATCAGGGAACATAAACGGATGGGCAGGCCCATTCAGGAACAAGAAGATATTCAACCAATGGGAGAACGCGGTGATGAAGATAATCGGCGACAGGAAATACGAGTTCATCTTCAGCTCCAGTACCGCGCTCAGGATGCCGAAGGTATCCAATCCGACAAAGGCGAGCGACTTCGAGATGAGACCAGGAGCGGGCGCAAAGCTGAGGAGCTTCATCCTCGATATGCTGGACGGAGATGAGCTGTACAAATCCGGCACAGACAAAGGTGCGCAAAATAAATTCTTAGAGAAATATTTCGGTTCATTAGACGGGACGAAAACCGAATCCCTAACCTTCACGGAGAATGAAGGAAAGGAGAACCAGGAATTGGTACAAAAGATATCGGATGCAGCCATAAAGCTCAAGTTCTCTAAAGGAATGAACATTAAGGAGATCAAGAAGGGAATGGCCTTCTCAATAGTGGGACAGATAAAAGAAGGAGATAGGACGATAAGGGTACATAGGTTCTTCTTCGTGCACGATGCATTTTCCAATGGATATTCTTATCTGTCATTGGCGAACACGTTCGCGTACCACAAGGCACTCCTCGAACAGCTACCGAACGAAGAGGATGTGGACAAAAGGGTAAAGGAGATATCAAGGGGAGATATGACCCAGGAAGACTATGTAACCAAACAGAAGTTCATGAAGGGCAACGAGGAGAGGACATATACACCGAAATACACGAAATCCAAGAACATATTAGACATCCTTAAGATAGGCGCGAGCGTGAAGCTAAAAACCGCGGACAACGACAAGAACATACAAGAAGAAATCATAAAGATCGAGAACGTATATTGGATATCACAGGATGGAGAAAAGGGACAGGAAACATACAGCAACCCTATGGTATCCCCACAGGTCCTATCCAAGCTGAGGCTCGGAAACCTGAAGAAAACGGATGTGAAGAACTTCGTGGACGCATCGAACGTAGGGGATGGAATGTCCATCTCGAGATAGGTGACATAAAAAACCAAAAAGGCCGATTTCCGGCCTTTTTTCGTTTATACCCGATTATATATAAGATATGAGAAGAGTTATAAGATATCTAGACTTCCTCGAGGCCATATCGGTGAACGCGACCGATGACGCGGTGACAAGGATGGACAAGGAGAACGCCAACGATGATGACAAGGATCTGGCCGACTACAACAAGAAAAAGGAAAGGCTGAAGCAGATTTTCACACAGACCGACCCAAAGACAGGCCAATTCATCTATGACGACGAGAGACTCCAGAAAGAGTTGACTACCCTGGTCGGAAAGGAAGAGAACCCATTCATCAAGGAATTGCTGACCGTGCTCGGAATGGAGAGGAGGATAGCTACAGAGGAGAAGAAATCCATCGACAAGACAATCAGGATGGAAGACCTGAAGAGCAAGATTGACATAGGAGACGAAGCCACGAAGAAAGATCTGGATGCCAAGGTCAAGAGCCTCGAGCAGGAGATGACAACCGATGCTAAGGTCAAGGCAGACCTTGTCGCAGAACTGAAGAAAAAGCAGGACGAATTCTTCAGGAATCTGGCGGGGAACAAGGACAGGATGAACAAAACCACAATGAGGCTGAGGGCCATCAAGCCAAAATAGAAAAATATGGTTTTTTTCATTTTATATATACAATAACAAAAAAAATTAAGACAAAAATATGGCAATTCAAATTGGTAAATACAAGAGACCAGGCATCTTTTTGGAAGAGTTCGACAACTCCGTGATAGCCACGCCTATCATTGAAGGTCTTACCAACCTAGTAATAGGTGTTTCCAAGAAAGGACCTGTAAACACGCCGGTTAGACTGACCACTGCCAATGACGTGGAAAACATATTCGGCACTCTTGACAGAAGCCTAGAGAGGAAGGGTTCTTACTTCCACAGGACGCTGACCAAGATGTTGGAGACAGCACCAGTGTTCGCCATGAACCTTTTGCTGACCGATGACACCCTCGATACTATCGAATACAAATCAGTATCGACATCATCGGACTATGACAACGACATAGAGAGAGAAGGTGCGTACAGGAGATTCCACGACACAACAGGGTTCTGGAAGAGAGATACCGAATCATTCATAAACCTGACGAAGAGCAATACAGGATACTCACAGAGAGCATTCAGCTTAACTAACTTATCGGACAAATACGCAACAGTATTCGTCTTCAACACCGCTGTTTCCGGATTCGACAGACCATTGATAGAGTGGTATGGTACTTTGGACAAAGTCCCTGCTTACCTAAACGCAAAAGATTGGGCATCGGACTATATGGTGGATGTCGTAATAGTAGCAGGAGATTGGTCAGACTATAGGACTCTCGCATTGGACAGCAGATGGAGCACATACTTCAACTCGACCGGTTTGAGAAAGTCACAAGTTAGAAACTTCGCAAACGACACAAACGTAACCACTCTGGCATTCTATGAGGGTCTTTCACTAATCCCTTATTTCAGGGACGCAAACGGAAGGAACGTATTCATCGAAACCACAATAAACAGGGACACAGATAGAACGGGTATATTCTGTGCGTTCAACAACGACCTAGTGGAAGCAGACTATTACAATGGTATGCTCGACATCATAGGACAAACTATTGCAGGTAAGAACAAAGAAGCAATAGATTTCCTATCGTATGACGAAACGATAATGGAAGAAGTTGACTTCAAATCTGTACCGCTTGACCTTCCAGGTAACGTTACAGGACTTTTAGGCGCATCGGTGACCCAAAACGGAATCAGTTCCAACATAGGAGATGCGAAGGGAGACCACGCGTTCGAGAAAAACAACAATCCTAGAACAGAAGGAGTACAAGTTAGCAGACAAAGAACCGCTTACTATGCAGACGACTTCATCAGAGGAGCATATGTTTCTTCACCAGCAGGTGTAACAGGAAACACTATGTCCGCAGCAGTGACTCTATATGATACGGCATATGCAGTAGTTGGGGATAACCTTATCGAGCTGACCGCACAGACATATACATTCTCTGTGAGCGCGACAAGCTTTGCGACAAGCTCAACGACACAATCGATGACGAGTGCGTTCGTAATGGATTCATCTGGTAGTTTCAAGACGATAAGCAGTGCCAAATCAGGAGTAAAACCAGCAATAGCTGCAACCGATATAGTATTGGCATACGCAGACTTCAACATAAGATTCCAAGCATTCCAAGGAACACCAACACATGTCCCTGTATATCTGGGAACATCGAGCGCGACGCCTGCAAATGCAGCAGATGCGACGTATTACAAACACTTGAAATTCGGATCGAATTCGACAACAGATGACTACTACATCAGCAACCTCGGAAACGGCGACATAAAAGTAGAGTTCCACGGGACAAACGAATCACCTGATCTAAAGAAATACCAAACATATAGGAGATTCAAGATGTTCAATAAGCTAATCGACCTATTGGACAGCCCTAACAAGGATCAGATGGTCATGCTACTCGGTGACTCAACTGGTGAGAACACAAAGGTATCTCTTTCAGGTATGTCAATATCAGACATCGTTACGAGCACGACAAGCAATAAGTCTTTCGTCCTCAAGACTGGTCTTACGACATCACAGCTATCTAATGTCCTGAATGGATTCCTGGTATTCTATACGATTGACAACGAGTTCATATTGGGTCAATATGGTGTACAAACGATGATGGCAACAGCATCGACAACAACGGGTGTCGTGGCAAGATATTCAGATTTCTATTCTAAATTCTATGATGGATTCATAAACACAGGAGACTTCTTCTATAACAACAGAATCCCTAATTCAGGATCAGCGACGGACATTGCGACATATTCAGTTCACTTCGTACCAGGAGAGACTTTGTCAACCATATCAGGATTCAACACAGGAACTACTGCTTCTTTCGCAGGAAACGACTACATTGTTTTCGATGGCGCAGCAGGTGATCCTAACCTAAATCTCAATGACGTGATAAGGATAAAAGGTGCGGTTACCAATACAGGAGACTTCACAATCGTATCTGGATTGATAGGAGGATTCGGTGCAAGCGCAACTCAATATGTTTACCAAGTGAACGAGAACACGACTTACGAGAAAGTAAACACAGTGAGCCAAATCTACAAGATAGATAGCGACAAACACTATCTGAAGATGTACGTAGACTCATCAAGCAACCTATTTGTCAACTTCTTCGATGAAACACTAACAACAGAAGAACCGATATACTATTGGAACGAAACAGGTACTAAATCGAATGGTTTGGCATCATCTGCGAACTTCTTCGTCCAATCAGCAGATACGAACTACAAACAATCTGTAGAGATAGAAGTTCCTGCAGGATACACAGAGGTCGACAACAAGATACTCGTGAAAGGCGCAAGATACACAGAGGTGATGATAGGAGACTTCCTTGAAGCGGACTATGACGCGACATTGTTGGCGAGCGGAGAAGTTGCGAGGAAACTGACAAGGATATTGTCCAAAAAACAATATTCAGGAGACACATCTCTTGTGGAGATAACTTGTGATGCCAAGATAAAGAAAACATACACTTCTGGATCCGCAGCATACCAAACGACAAGATACAAGAGGGTAGACAACTACGTCAGCACTTATAAGGCAATATCTCTAAAAGGATTCAGGATAAGACAAGCATCGCTTCCTGACGGAACTGAGACTAAACAGAACCAAATCCTAAACCTAGTTGCAAAAGGAACTCCATTGTTCAAGGCATTGACAGACAAGGAAGCATTGGATTTCAGATATCTAGTAGACTCATTCGGAAACGGATTGACCGAAAGATCCAAGCAGCAATTAGTTGACATATGCGGAAGCAGGCTTGATGCATTCGGAATCCTGAACATGCCATCTATGAGGGCGTTCAAGAACTCGAGCTCACCTAGCTTTGTTAACTCTGAAGGAGTTCTACAAGCAGAATTCATCGCAAAGGGTGCTGACCCAGAAAGCGGACCTGCATTCCTATACTCTTTCGGAGATGGAGCAGGATCAACATGCGTCGGTTACTTTATGCCTTATCTATCGGTTAACGACAACGGAAGACCTTTGGATTTCCCACCAGCATCATATGTGGCAACAACCTATATGAGAAAGCACAACCTGAACACAGGAGGTATAACTCCTTGGACAATAGCAGCGGGTGTGACCAATGGTCAGATATTGAACATTAACGGACTTGAGCAGAACTTCACGCCAGAAGATATCGAATGGCTGAACGGAGCACAGATGAACCCTATCGTTTTCAAGAGAAACAGAGGAAACGTCATCGAGACAGAGAACACTGCACAGACACAATACAAATCAGCGCTTTCATACATCCACGTAAGAGAGGTACTAATCGAGCTCGAGAGAGAGCTTTCGAGAATGCTCCTCGACTACCAATGGAGGTTCAATACAGCTGATGTGAGGGCAGAGATCAAGACAAAAGCAGACTTCATATGCGAAACTTATGTTCTCAGAAACGGACTCTACAACTACTTCAACAAGATGGACGAAGAGAACAACACTCCTGAAATCATCGACAACCAAATAGGTGTCTTGGATACATACGTAGAACCTATCAAAGGAATGGGAATAATCGTTAACAACGTGACAATCCTCAGAACCGGTGCGATAGAAGCGGGTGGATTCCAATAAAAAAAAAAATAGCAACAGAAATGCCTCGAAGAAATTCGGGGCATTTTTGTTTCAGGGAGAGACCACCACTTGATATATAACCTAAAAATAAGAATTTCTATGTCTGACAAAAATATGAGCGAAGAGGACTACCTAAGACAGCACCTCGAAAATTTAGATAAAGGGAAACAAGATACACAACCCCATATCAACAGTGACATCCCATTCGAGAACGTGGTCATAACGGAAAACACCAGAGCAAGTGAACTCCAATATTTCCACTTCGACATAAAAGAGCTTCCATGCGGACAGTTCTACCCAACAGGAACCACACTTATGGTTAGACCAGCACAAGTGAGGGAGATACAAGCATACTCGATGGTAGATGATGAGAACTTCTATGATGTGGTAGAAAAGATGAACGATATGCTAATGGCATGTGTCAGATTGAAGTATTCAGACGGAAAGGTTGCATCGTTCTTGGATGTAAAAGACCAAGATAGATTGTTCTTGATATTCTTAGTAAGAGAGCTCACATTCCAACAAGGAAACTCATTGAACGTCAATGCCAAGTGCCCATCTTGTGGTTCGCCAATATCAGTAGAATTGAAGAGAGAGAACTTCATATTCCACGAAATAGACGAAAAACTCATAAAGTTCTACAGCAAAAACACAGGATCATACCACTTCCAGACGATAAACGGAAAGAACTTCGAGATAACTCCTCCGAACATAGGACTTCAGAAGGCGTTCACCGACTACATAGTAAAGGAGAACAACGACAAGAAGACCCCGAACCTCGCTTTCCTGAAGATAATACCATTCATGCTACCAGGAAGATCGAGCATAACTTACGACGGAATCAAATCGAAGCTGAAAGAATTCGAGGATATGGATCAGACATCTTTTCAATTCCTGAACGCAGCAGTAGGTAAGATGACTTTCGGAATAAAAAATCTAAAGAAGACGTGTACGTGTGGTGAGGAGGTCCACACAGATATGCAGTTTCCCAACGGAGCCTCAGGTATTTTCGTTATTCACGATGCCTTTGAAGCATATATTAAAGAATAAGCTGATGTTGCAGAAGCACTTCCACACACAGGAAGAAGCTATGGACAAATGGCCGTTCTGGATGCTAGAAGAGAACATAAAGATCGTCAATGAGATTGCGGAAGAAGAAGAGAAACACAGGAAGGCCGAAGAAGACGGACAAAAGTCATCTATGCCAGACACTGGCTCTATGATGAGGAACGCGTCAGACTTCACCAGGAACATACCAAAATTCTAAAAAACAAAAAAAAAGGACCGATTTCGGTCCTTTTCTTTGTTTAAAGAGGTTATGGTTAATATCCATTGACAACAGGATTGGTAATTATAGTAGGCGTCTTATCGATGTCGAAGTACTCATCAACGAAGTAGTCATAGATGAAAGTCGCGTCAACCGCCTGAACGATATCGTTGGATGCCCAGTCGAGATCCCAACCAGTAAGCTTACTTATCTGACAGTTGATGAAAGTCACTCTCCTTAGAACAACACCCTTCTTGTCGTGCTGGTTCACTATTATATTACCGATTATATCGGACTTATAGTGAAGCGTACCATTGGCATTGTTAAAGACCAAGTCATACCAAGCCTTCAGAGTGAGCCAAGTGTTCATTTGACCCTTGTCATCGACATTTACCTGAAAAGGTATAACAATCTCACCACTGGTCTTAGCAGGAGTAGTGAGGAACTGTCTAGTCGAATACTTGAACCTTTGCTCCTTTGTCTGGATGTCGAATTGGGTAAGGTTCTGGAAACTCACCTTTGTAGCATTCTCCAAAAGAAGAATAGGATCGTAGCTAGCAGGCGCCGTAGTCAGAATAGTAGGCAACGTGAACGTTATCTCGAAAAGGTTTGTGTACAGAACCTCATCTGGCGTAGTACCTGGCCCTCCTGGTGCACCAACACCCTTAAGCTGAGTATAATGTGGTAGTGGCATATTTTTTTTCTTATTTTTTTTAATCTAAGCGATTATGTATTATATATTAATAAGATAACACCCTCTATTCCTTCGCTTTAGACAATTTTATATATTATTATCCAAAAGCGATTTTATTCCATTTCCAAGTGAACAACCGATATAAACCCGATATAAATAACACAAAAAGAAACAAATATACATGAGAGTATTCATGATGACAGATACCCATTTCGGGATATACCTAAACAACCTGGACAAATGGCTGAACATGATGGAGTCGACATTCTACAATTGGGTCATACCATATCTCGAAGAGAACGCAAAGCCAGGGGACATTCTGATACATCTGGGAGACCTCTTCGACAACAGGACATCCATACCTATAATCGTCCTCAACAAAGTAGAGAAAATACTCAATGAGATATCCAAGATACTCCCTGTGCACATAATGGTCGGGAATCACGACCTCTGGAACAAAGGCAGCAACGAGGTCAACTCGGTCAGGCTTTACGGATATCTGAACAAGAACATAAAAGTATACGAGAGCACTACCACATTGGAGATTGGAGACAGCAAGCTCGTCCTCATGCCTTGGGTAGAGAAAAGGCTCGATATGATAAGGGAGATAAAGGAAAACCCTGGTGACTATCTTTTCTGCCACTCCGACCTCAATGGATGCAGGATGCACCTGAATTCGGTGGCACACAGAAACCCTGACAAGATAGAAGTTGAGCAGTTCAAGGGATACAAGGACGTGTTCTCCGGACACATCCACATAACACAGAAGAACAAGAACTTCAGGTTCATTGGATCACTCTACCAGATGGATAGGAACGACGTGGGCGACCAGAAGGGAATAACAGTACTCGACCTTGGAACGGGAGAGACCGAATTCGTACCGAACACCTACTCCCCCGTGTTCAAGAAGGTAAGGGTGACCGACGAGGAGTCGATTGACGGACTGGACAAACTGAAGGATTCGAAGGACTACATCGACCTGGCAATATCCAACAACCTCCTGGTGAGTAACAGGAAGCTAAGGAGGAAATTGGAGGGAATGCTCGAGAATGGGAACTTCGCGAGTGTGGAGTACATAGACGACATCAACAAGAAGGTGGTGGAAGAGGGCGAAGAGGCAATCATCGAGAGCGTGGAGACTGAAGACGGAACAGTAGAGATTTCCATAAAGCTAGACTACGAGTCATACATAAGGGAGTACATCGAGAAATCAGGATACGACAACGAGAAGTTCAGGGACGGAATCCTATCGGAGTTCGACGAGATAATAAGGATATACAACGAGAATTACAAGATTAAGTCAGAATAAATAAATCCCCTCATTCGAGGGGATTTCATTTTAACTAACTATCTTCTTATAGTCATCCTTCAGCTTAGCGATTCTATTGAGCCAGTCGGCTTTATAGTCTACTCCCTTAACAGAAGGAACATCTACTACAAAATTCTTCACTCTAGGTTCTATGAATAGAAGGAAATCCCTGGCAATTCCCATCAGTGCGGAAAGAAGCTTCGGATTGTTTGTTATCTTGTTTATGTTGTCCCTTAAGAACTCGAAGTAGCTCTGTCCGTTTATGACAGGCTTTCTTATGCCCTGCATCATCGATACCAGTTCTTTCGTCGAATCTTCGTCCTTTCCCATCTTCGTCACATGGCTCAGGTTCATGCTCATGAAAAATCCCAAATCCATCAGGAAGTCCTTGACGAAAGAAGAATTCGCCGCCTCGAACACCTTATATTCTTTTATGTATCTCATAGCTTCTTCAATCTTATCTTGAGGTCACCAGTGCCCTTTATCACCCTATGGTAAACACCCATAGGTATGAACACCTGACCATCCAGCCTCTTAGGTAGCTCGTCGTCGATCTGTACCATCCAATCGGTCTCACCGATTGCCTCCACTATCCTGTCCTCCCTGTCCCTGTGCCATACGAGCTCACCAGAGTCCACCGATTCGGAGAACTCCCTATAAACCCACCCAGAGGAAGAATCGCTCTCTATAAAAGGAAATTCCATACTACCAATATCCAGGATATGTCTTTCCACCCCAAAGATGTCCGTACTTGTTGATTCTACACGCCCAGTATCCAGCCTTGGTCTTGTCTTTCTTGTTCTTGCAGTCGTGCCTAGCGGCGAAGTTCTTCCTGGCCTCGGCATTGGAAACCTTTGCGGTCAGCCCACCGTGAACGTCGCCGAAAGTCACTTTCTTGACCTTATGTGTCTTCGGGTTCATGACATATACGTAGTACTTCTTCTTTCCACCCTTGGCCCTCATAGGATGGTTCAATTTGACCTTATCACCATGGTATTCCGCCTCGTTTATCTCTTCCTCGAACTCCATAGGAACGTCTAGCGCGACCATATTCCCTTCATATTCAGCGAACCTTCCTATGTCAGTACCCTCGAAAAGCTCCCTGTCGATTCCCTTGAGTTTAATCTTCCCAGAATCGGAAAGATTCCTAGCCTCCTTCAGAACAGAGAAGAACTTCTTAGATCCAGGCCTGAAAACATTCTCCGTAACAGGAAGACCGCCAATAAGGTGATATGCCAAATCATCGGATGGCTCTTCCATATCGGCAAATTTCAACACACCCTCTTCTGGTGCACATTTACACTCGCAGTCCGGACCACACTGACACGGACTCTCCCCACAGCAACCGCACGAATCCTCCACCTGCACGTCATCAGTAGGCTCTTCCTCCCCGATGTTTATCTCGATTGTGAACTCCTCGAACTTCTTTATGGCCTTCTTGAGACCTGGCGTGTTCCCATCGTTCTGTATCTCCTTCTTTATCTTCTTGACATCCTTGTCCTTAACCTCGTCCAGCTCACTCCTGAATCCGACAACCTCTTTGTCAATCTTCATAGAATCGGCATCGAATGGCTTTGCAGAAAAGTCCTTTTCGGACTTATCCTTCTTACCCTCATCAAATCTCCTGATTTTCATACACGTAAATATTTTCTTGGATTATATATTATTATCAGGAAGCGTCATTTTAATATATAACGAAAACTACCGATAAAGGATGTCAAACCACAAAAACCTGGTTTTCTTCAATAAAGAAGGAGATTATCTCAATGCAACCTACGACGATGTCAACGAAAGATTCGAGGCAGACATTTTGATGCATGAGAACTCGGTCGACACATATAAGACATATGGGATATATACGATGGAGAAGATACCAGCTTTCGAATTCGAAGCGCCAGGTGATCTACTGATAGAGAAATTTCAGCTCTTCAACGAATACGGATTCCATTTCTATGGTTCACCGACCCAGAGCCATCCGATATTATCCATAGAGCCGGTAAACAACGATTCGACATTCTACTCAAAATGGATATATGGGATAAACTTCGAGACTCTTTTCCCCATAGGCACACAGATATCGTTCATGAACAGCTTCTTGGAGTTCACCGACCCGAAGAGGACGTACACTGTAATACAGAACAAGAAGAACGCGGTGATGATAATATCGGAGATAGACAACGCGAGCTTCGAGATAAACTACTTTACCGAATACAAGAAGACCACCAACTATTACACGACATTCGACAAAAACCCCGTGTACAGGCTATACGCAAGGGGTGTCAACGCGGTCGGTATCTACAACTACATAGATTCAACTTACCAGAACAACATATCATCGTGGTCAGAGCCAAACTTCTACGACATGATAAGTGTGGGTAGAAAGATTAACGTCACAAACACATCGCTTAACGACGGGACATACACCATAGTGGACGACAACCTCGTAGATCTAATAAGCTATGAATATTACGCAACATCGCTACCAGCAGGAAAGGATCTCACTATAGAGTACAAGAGCAAGGCGGACATGCCAAGGGTATACGATGGAAGGATAACGATAACCTCAGACAGCAAGGTTTACTTCCAAGGAACCGTGCCCGACATACTGAGACCAGGAAAGGAGTTCAGAATATCAGGTTCGACACTCAACCAGAACGCGCTAAGGGTGGCATCAATACCAAACTACGAGGGTGCGCTGAACGCGTTCTTCATTGCAACAGCATCGCAATACTACTACAAAGGTGAACTATATGAATGTATAAAGGCGTATGACCACACTCCAATAGACGAAATAACCCCATTCGATAGGGAATATTGGGTATCATCCACTTATCTACCAGTTGAGCAATCGACTCAGACGGAGAGCATACCGAACGCCCAGATTTACATAACATCCGACAAGATGAGGTTCGTCCAGGCATACACTCAAAGCTCCGCGGTAACCTTGGCATCCGCCGCCGAAAACTTCAGAGAAGATATGAAATTCCTGAACGTAGACCTATACTACAAAAACGGAATACTGAAGGCAGACTTAATCTATTCAGGACAGTACGCAGAGGTAGATTTCTATAGCGGGACGGACAAGATAGGTAAGACCCTCCGAACAAACGAAAGGATAATGGAGGTAAAGGAGGTTCTTAAGCCCGAACTAAACTATAACACAAATGAGAACTTCAAGTACAATCTTGTCTTCACGGACATAGACGAGTATGGAATAAAGGTTATCATAAACAAAGAGGTATACGAAGAAGAGGCCGCCCTGATATACACAGGATCAAGTCTGGACATGGAGAGGACAATAGACAGGACACTGAGGAACTGGCTAGAGAGGAACTACCTTAGTCTACATCTATTGGGTATAAACACGGAATTAGAGTACATAGGGAGCGTATCATCACCCTTTCTCAACTCCATAATCGTGAAATCGGAATACCCGAACGTACCTATTGTGATAAACGAAGTCCTGGTTGGCTCGACCGCAAAATTCCACATAGAACACTCAAGGGTGTTGTTCGGAGCGAGCCAGTCAATCGGTGCCACCCTCAACGTAAAGATAAACGGCAAAGACTACAAAAAGGACACTATATGGGCCACACATTCGGCAACCGCATCATACAAGAACCCAGATGTTCCCGCAACATTGGAAGCATGGGTGGACGAACACGGACCATCTCTTCTCGAAAAGGGTCTGATGGTATCGAACATAAACAACCTTCTTAAATTCGATTTAACAAGGACGGACATAGAACACACATATACTATAGAGACTGGGTTGTTACAAACACCAGGTGCCAACGAATATAGGATAACCGATAAGATAAAAGGACATTTCGGGTCTCTTATAACATCAAACTCGATGACACTTCCCGTATCGGCGAGCATGTCGTTTTTAGAGGAAGGTTTCGCCACAGGGATGGTAGTGGGAATAAACAACTCGTTGTACCCTTTGGAGAACAGGGAGTACAACATAACCAACCTAGACGATCTGAATATGAACTTGAGTTACCTCGGTCCTATATGGGGTTCTACATATTCACTATGTAACTCTTCGGCGTATGTGACGATAGCATTCAATTCGGGATTCGGACAGACCGCATGTGTACCTACTCCAGTAATAGGCGTGGGAAGCCCATTCGAGCTGGACGCGTTTGATAACCTATCATTCACTAAGTTCAGAACCACTACCGCCTATGCAACGGAAGCAATATCCCTGATGACAGTCCCGGGATCATCGAATATGGTCGATATAATATATCTTCAGATAGCAGAGAATATATACGTATTGGCGGACAATCTAATAGTGATGGACGCCATAAAATACGAGTATCTATCATATGTGGAGCTCACAGGGAACACGAACAGCATAAAGCTCGCATACAACGGATACAACAACTATCTATATTGTCTATCACAAAGCAAGGTATGGGTCGTAGACCCTCTGATAAATGTGGTGATGTCCAGCATATCGCTGTCCAATACCGCAAAGGACATCGCAATAAACCCGAACAACGGAGATGTCTACATCAGCTACGACAATTCACCAACAATATCAGTATACGATTGGACAAACCAATTAGTCAAAACCATAACCACACCAGAGACGGGAGACACGAAGACGGGGAAGATGGTATGGAACGCATACGAAGAGGACATATACGCCACCACCGATGGAAATCAAGTCTTGAGAATCAACGGAAACACCAGGACAATACAAGCATCATATAGCATAACAGGACTATCAACCGATAAGATTTTCTACGAACCTGCAAGAGAAGGTGTTTATGTATGGTCGGACAGCGATGGATTGTGGAAGATCGACAATGGAGCGACAACTTCCATACCAGGTGTCACCAGTAGTTCATTTATGGACGCACTATACAACAACCTGACAGGAGAAATAAACATATCAGACAACAAGTCATTCAAGTCGCTTGAATTGGACAACAACAACCTAACATTCAGCGAAGATTTCGGGGATTATGGTTATATAGCATTAAACCAATATGATGGGATGGTATACATGACATCACAGGTTTCCAATTCAGTATTGACAATCAACACCGGAAATGGATGGGTGGTAAACAACGAACCAGCATTCGGTCTGTGCACGAAGATAATATACAATCCGATAAGGAAATCGGTATGGACCATACAGCCAGGAAAGAGGAGCATATTCGAAGTAACGCCAGATATCGATACGGCCATAGTAGCGAACACACAAGACTCGATAAAGATAGATGAATCAAAATATGGCACCCTGAGTGACGAATATGTGAAAAAAGAGAGCATATGGCTGAAAGCAAGGGAATATTTCAGAAAGCCGAGGGAGAACTTCGAGGGAGAGACACAGGTATCCTATTATTGGGAATGGTTCGATGACCAAACCCCAGAATTCTTCCTATACGACATATCTGGTGAACAATTACCAACAGGGACAAGCTATTCATACATAGGACCTAAACCGCTCCCAGAGGCAGCGCTGATATCCAAACCCAACAAAGACATAACAAAGATAGGGTCACCAGAGTTCCAACAGACCATATTCGACAGGGTCTACCATAACCTGGAATACATAAACAGCGACACCGACATAACATCCGAACCGGAAGCGATTCAGACGTTCATTGGATTCAAGGCAATTGAAGAAGGGACGTCCGCATCGAAGCTGTATATGTACAAAAGAGAGCCGATTGAGTTCAGCATAGCCGCGTCAGACTCGAACAACAATACGATATCCCTCACTACGCTCCTGGATTCCAACAAGAGGAGGATAGGACAGCTCAAGCTCAACACCAATTCGACCGAATACTTCACAGGAAGAGGCCTAAAGCCAGGTCAGTATATAAGTCTGAAGATAACAGACAACACGAACAAGACGAACCAATATACGTCATACAATTCAGGTCGTGCATTCAAGATAAAGGAAGTATATTCAAGAACTATAATATTAGAATTCTTCCAGCAGCTCGATTTCATCGTATCGGAAAACACAAAGGTTTCCAACTACCCGACCACAGGAACGGATACATACCTGAAGCTGACCATAAAGGTATTGGACAAGGAGATTGCTATGTTCAACGTGTATGGAGAAACAGAGGACGAGGACATAAGGTTCAGAGTCAACCTCTCAAACATCGGGAAAAACATAGGGGCGAACGAGATATTCATATTCAAGGACTATGATGTCCAAGAGGGTGGGATAGATTACAGATTCCTCAATATGAAGAGAAAGGAAATGATGATGATGAAGAATGATATATTCATGTACATCGGATCATATAAGTCGATAATAAACGCTATAAACTTTTTCGGATACAACGATCTAAAGCTGAACGAATACTATAAGAACACCATACCGACATCAAAGGACTTCGGAAAGCTTTTTAAGGTAGAGATACCTGACATATTCGACAACAGCATACAAGGATGGAACGACAAAGACTTTCTGAAACACACTTTCCCCAACGACAATTACACGTCCACTAACCTATTCAATTTGAGCTTCGACATAACCGACAAGGATGGGAACAACCAGCTCGGGTATACACTGGATGAGATAATAATAAAGCTACAGGGACTTAAATTCTGGCTATCAAAGAACATAGTTCCGATGACTCACAAGATATTGGATATAACGGGATCTACATATTTCAGGGCACCTAAACAGATAACGCACAAGATGCACGATATGAAGATGTTCAAGATAAGGGAGAATATGACACCGATAACATTCAAGCTGAACGAGGCATATCTTCTACCAGTGAACAGCGGTTCGACCGTATACAATTGCGTTCTGGACTTCTATACTTTCATCAAAGGCGCTGGAGAAGATCCAGATCCAAATATGATCGGAAATGCACCAAAGCCGATGAACGGAGTAGAATTGATTCTACCAGACTATTTCGACATAAGAATAAGAACATACAAGACTTACAAAGAATGGGCACCATTCATAACATATGGGAAAGGCGAAAGAATAATGTACTACGATAAACTGTACGAATCAACAATAAGCTCAAATAGGGTCAACAATCCGAGAAAATATGAATCTGTCGAAGATTGGATATCGGGATTGACATATGAAGTGACCAACGTCGTCAAGTACAAAAGGAGGGTATACACATTCTCCGGATTGGGAAGCAACGACTATGACATCGCACCATTGTTCGACCAGGGTGATAATGGAAATTGGCTAGACGTTACAGAATGGGTGGAAATAGATTATGATCCAGTCCAGACCATTACAGAATATCGAAGGATAAAACACCCCCCTATGGACTCGACCACATCAGGCAAGATGCCACCGAACCCGATTCCACCATTCAATTTCACAGTCGATTCCAATCTCGACCCATTCATAGTAATAGAAGTTACTTCCGATAATGGAAGAGGTGGTGTTTTCAGGGACAAAAAAGCATATGAGATAAGAGGAATAAAAGATCTTTCCGATAAAATAACCCCTATAGAGAAATTGGGACCATTCGAACCAATATCGCTACTCAAGTAATAAAAAAAAGCCTTCCAATATTGGAAGACTTTTTGTTTTTATAGGAAATCCTATTTCTCTGAACTTGGTTCAAGAACTTCAGCAGCAACCGCTTTATCGAAGATAACACCTTCCTCAAAAGAGGATACCCAATTCTGGATATCAGTAGAAAGATTCTTACCAACTGCATCATAGTAATTGATTATTTTACTGATTGCACCGATACTCATCAGAATCTCACTGAAAAGATAAGCTTCCTTAACCAACCCCTTGATTTTGTGCTTAGAGATAAGATGGTAAACATAAGTTATCTCCGTAGCGGTAACTTCGATAGACTTTATCTCATCATCCTTGGTGTATTTCACCTCTTTCAACGCACCAAGCATTTCGGTAAGCTCGATTGCGAAGAAAACAGTGTTAACGTCATACTCGAGCTTGGTCAAGATAAGATTCGTCAGGAAGTTCCATTGAGCCCTGTTCATATGGAAGTTATACTTCACCGACTTCATTGATTCTGCATATTCTTGCCAAAGCTCTTGAGCATTCCTGTAAAGCTCATCCTTCTCCTCATCGGATTTACCTTTACCAGATTGACCGATATAAGCTTCGATGTTCGATATGCCACCCTCAAGCGATTTCTCATAAGAAGGAGAAATCAAAAGATACTCATTGTCTCCAGATAAGAACTTGATTTCAGGTTTAACTACATTTGTTTCGATTTTCATCTTTGTTTTTTATTTTTATCAATGGACATGCCATTGTGTTATGATTTCAGAATAGTGTTATGGTTTACACTCTCTTCTTCTTTAGACAATATATCCTTTAGAGAATCGAGCTTGTCCTTAGCAGAAGAGTATGACTCCAACCATTTGTCCTGCTCCTCCATAATATCGGAGTGCTCTCCGATCGCAGCCAGGTTATTAGAGAGATAGAGAGATAGGTTGGCTTCCGCCTCCGCCATCTGTGCCTCGTATCTCTTTACGAGAGCCTTCACATACTTATTAGCTATCATATCAAGAACTCATCATTTTCAGCGTCCGCTTTCTGTTCGCTGTACAATTCCTCTACTTTGTTCGCCCTAGCTACCTTCTCCACTCCCCATTTGTTCACGATAGAAGAGAACGTGTTTAGGTCTGTAGAGATAAGCTTTATCTTTCCACTCTCGATGTTGATGTTAATCTTATCAATCTCCTGCTCAATCAAGATTTCAATAGATTCCTCGTCGAAAGCGTTCATCAAATCCTCGTTTACAGATACCAACAATTCCTTTCCCAATGCAAATGCATATTGATCAGGTATCTTAGCGACCTTTATCATCTGCTTCTGCTTTGAATTTCCCTGGAACAAAAACTTTATGTTCACAGGAAATGCCTTTCTGTTGAAGATGTCCATGAACTGATCCTCCGTTGCCGAATCTATTTCATAATAGGTTTCTTTTGCTTCTTTTGCCATATTTTTCGATTTATCTATTTTTAATTATAAAAACGTTTTCTATTAAGTTTATAGAAGAAGCCACAAAATGACTCCCGTCAAAACCACCGATGATATCCCTATAGGAAGCCATCTCTTATAGATTCTCTCTCTTCTCTCGTCGCTTCTGAAGAGAGAGAATCCGATTATCAGGAGATAAGAATACTTATCGACCTTACTTACCTCATAATAATCATATAGCTCTTCCAATCCTTTAGAATTCAAGTATTTTCTCAATTCAGAGGAATATTGTCTTATATAGGACTCCGATATCCTATCAATATCCGATTTCTTGAGGGAGTATGCTTCCCCTATTATATCATCCGGTATATTGAGTACAGTATAGAGCCTGTTCGCATCGTCTATCCTCAAAGTGAATGTAGACTCAAGCTCTTTAGAAAACTCTCTTATCGTCTTCTTATATTGTCTATAAAGACCTATCCTCTTAATTAAAGAAACTTTCCTCATATCCGATTATATACACGAATCAGATATTTGTTTCGATTAATCTTCGTTCTTGGACATTAGAATCTCATTGAGTCGTTCAGTGATGTACTTATCGAGCTGCTTAGTATCCATCTTGAGGCTCATCATCACCTCTATAAGTTTGTCCATCTGCTCGTTCATATCACCATATTTACCCTTTGGCCTGTATTTCTTGGCGTCATCTTTATTGGCACCAGGCGTAACCACACTGGACAGCCTATTGAGCGCGCCACCGACCAGGTTACCGACGCCCGTTATAGTCTCACCCACCGCATCACCCAGCCTCTCACCGACGCCCTTTTTAGGCATCGCCATAGAATTGATGGTCTTATAAGATTTAAGCTTCTTCTCATCTATGTTGCTCACCGCGGCATTGAACTTGACAAGTGCAGATGCCATCTTCTCATATGCGACCGCCAATCTGACCATACCATCCGCCAGCTTGACAACAGGATCACCGAATAGCATACTGTTCATAGCGCCGTCCTTCTGTGCCTTTGATATCTTCTTAACCATTCCGAGATAGTAGGATACGTTTCCTGCAAGGGATCTCATGAATCCACCAGATATGCCCACATCAAAGCTCTTCCCCTTGAATTTCTCGGCCATACTGACTATGTTCTCCGCGATGGTAGCAGTTCTATTCATCTTTATGAGATAGAGTCCCATAGGACTGAGATCCGAAAGTTCCGATACGATTCCAATGTACGACATAGACATATCAGAAACGGAAGTCATGAATTCAGATTTCACATTAGCATCGAAATACTTGGAATTCATGCTTATTTTCTTGGCGACCCAAACCATCTGCCTAGCAACCAATGGTGTCCTATCCAACGCATAGTTATAATCCGCATCGACTATAGCAGAATAAGACTCGATATAGCTAGTTATGGCAGAGCCAACTCCCTCTCCCCATTTAGAATTAGGGAATCCTTCCCATTTCACCTTACTCTTGCCGAATATATAACCGACCTTCACTATGGAATATGCTATCTTCTTTATACCGAAGACCATCTGGTTCACCGCCTCTTCCCCACTAGTGAGCCATCCAGCGTTCTGCATATAGTTGAAGACAGGAGCGAACGCGTTGAGAGCCGCCCCGACGCCCCGACCCCATTCAGGCTTTGGATAAGACCCATCCGCGAAAGGTGCCGTGTTCTCCGCGAATATGCCAGCTGCCGCAATTATACCCTTCGATATGGCCTTTATACCCCAGACGAAGTTATTTATACTCGGACCAGTCCCTTTGAAGAAATCACCAAGGCCGCCTTTCGTCATCATCTTATAGACAGGAGCGAAAGCGCCTATGGCCTTACCGACACCCTCAGCCCATTCTTTCGTAGGCCCACCCTTGAATGCGACATTGGCCTCGGAAGACCCGAAGAATAGGGCAGCGGCAACGATTCCCTTCGATATCGTCTCGATCGCAGCGGTATAAAGCCACATATTAGGACCTTTGCCACCAAATAGTTCCATGATGCCACCACGCATCATCATCTTGTAAACAGGAGAGAAAGCGCCTATTGCGAGAGAAACTCCCTCAGCCCATTCCTTCTTAGGACCTCCAGTGAAAGCACCTTCAGCACCCTTGAATATCCAGGCAGCATCGACAATCGACTGAGCAATCATCTTGACGGCCTTGACACCCTGCTTGAGCGCGATTCCACCAAGGCCAAGAGTACCGACGACGAAACTACCAAGAGTGAGCACAGCGAGACCGAAAACAGTCATGAGTCCACCGACGCTGAGTGCCCACTGCCAACCAGGGTATTTGTCATATTTTCCCTTGGCGATTATCTTATCGGCTTCGACTATACTCTTAGCGACAAGAAGCACCGCGGCAGCACCAGCGACTATAGCAACTGCGCCTATACCAGTCACCGCCATGACGCCCAATGAAACCACTGCCGCACCGAAACCTGTCATCGAGGCGCCGACGCCGAGTATCCAACCAAGACCAGGATATTTGTCATATTTCCCCTTGGCAATTATCTTATCGGCCTCGACTATACTATGAGCGACAAGAAGCACCGCGGCAGCACCAGCGACTATAGCAACTGCACCTATACCGGTCACCGCCAGGACGCCCAATGAAACCACTGCTGCACCGAAACCTGTCATCGAGGCACCGACGCTGAGTATCCAACCAAGACCAGGATACTTATCATACTTACCCTTACTTATCGTCTTATCAGTCTCCACTATAGTCTCCGCTATCATAGGGACAAACTTAGCACCAGCCAACATAGCGACGGCACCTATACCGGTCACAGCCAAGACACCGAGAGCAATCACCGCAGCACCGAAGGCGGTCATAGTAACACCTATACTTGCTATCCAACCAATACCAGGGTATTTATTGTACTTACCCTTGGCGATTATCGCATCCGTATCGACAACCGTCTGCGCTATCATAGGAACTAACAATGCACCAGCAACGATTGCGACCGCACCTACACCAGTTATCGCCAGGACACCCAACGCGATTACCGCGGCAGTGAACCCAAGCATCGTAGCACCAACCCCCAGCGCCCATCCAATTCCAGGATACTTGGCATACTTACCCTCGCTCAATATATGGGAAGAGACCATCACAGCCAGCGCAATAATAGGTATCATAGCCGCACCCAATAATATCGCACCCGCGCCAACTCCAGATGCAGCCGCAATACCAACAGCGAGGACAGAAGGCATCATAGCGAGCGTGACGAGACCCAGAGATATACCAAAGGCCAATATTTTGAGTATGAACGTGAAGTCCATATCAGCGACACCGGACAATATATGAGATGATAGCATTATCGCCATCGAGAGACCTATGAATATCAAAGGAACGACAGTCAACATCTTCTTAGATCCAATAAGCCTGTCCATCAGGGTTATCCCAACGGCAAGTGGCAAGAAAAAGAGAGACATCACACTGAACATGAGCGCGATACCCAGCGCGGTCAGAAACCCACCCAAGGTCATCGGAGTCACCATAGACAATATCCACGAAGACATCGTTATTGCAGTGGCAATACCCACCAACACGAAGAGTATATCCGTCTTCTTCAGATTGAAGGCCTTCATCACGCTTATTCCTATGGCAATCTTATGGAGGGTGAGACCTATGAGGGCGAACATCCCCGCAATCAATATAGCGGTTATCGCCTGCTTGAAGCTTATAGGGTTTATCAACGCCAATATGTGAGAGGACGCGGTTATACCTGCAGCTATGGAAACCATAGTGAGCATTATACCCGCCTTCCCTATACCCGCTCTCCTGAATATGACCACGGCGGCAGCCAACCTCTCTATACTGAACGATATCACGGCGAACATAGCGGCGATGAATATGGCGGAAATTCCCTGGATAGGAGATATCGGCCTTATGCCACCCAATATGTGAGAGGATGCAGTGATACCAAGGGATATAGCGACCATAACTATCATGACCTTAATACCACCGAAGAACCTCATCTTCCGGGCGACATCGAATATCGGCTCCATATACTTGGCAGAGACGGCGAACATCGCTATTATAAGCCCCGCTGTCAAAAGCTTTACGGGACTGACAGGCCTTATCATACCAAGTATGTAAGATGTCGCTAATATACCAAGGGATATGAATACGAGGAGGGCGAACAGCCTGAAAGCACCCTTAAGAGTGAGATCCTTCATCACGACCGCGACCTTCTCGACCGCGTGGGCTATGAGTACGAGGGCTATGCTGAGCCCTATCACACTGGCGAAATCAACCTTCCCCACCAACTTGAAGGCCATACCTATGGCGAGCACGGCCAAAGCTATCAAGAGTATGACCCCAACGCCCTTCTTTATGTTGCTCTCAGACTTCTTGTCACCTGCCTTTCCGAACATATCGGTCTTGTCCGACTTCTGCTTAGACTGAGCAACCAATGTCCTCTGGTTTCGGAGTATCTCCTGGGTATCGGACTTGATGCTCTTTATCCCATCGAGAACCTTCTTGAAATCGGTAGAAAGATCACCAGACTGAAGTGCCTGCGTGGTAGCCGACTTATTATCATCCTTGCGGTTCTTCAACGCGTCCGCTATGTTCTCCAGCGCATCAGAAAGGTTGTTGAGTGCATCTAATAAACGTTTATCCATTTAGATTACCTCTTTTTATAGCCCTATTCACATAAGAACATAGTGGTTGTAAATTTGTATAATGGTTTAATTTTAATATGTCCTCCAATGTTTCACCAGAAGATAGCGGTATGATATGATCAATATCCCAACCATAATCCATCTCACCATTATACTCACCATGATTATCCCAATTCATCCAGTCTTCAAATTTAGATTCCATATACAATCTAAACTCTTCAAAGGAACATCCTAAAATATCACTTGTTTTCGACAATTTGGAATAACCCTTCTTTTTCAAAGAAATCCTTATCAAGTTTCTTATTTTATATGAAAGATATAGTGTCTCATCCCTTTTAATCACATTATGATAGTACTCACGTGCATTATTTCTTATCCTTTCCCTATTGTCACGTTTATACTCCTTTATTCTCTCTTTATTTAGATTATTGTATACTTTCTTATACTCACATATCTTCTCTCTATTCTTTAAATTATATTCCTTATTATACTCACGTAATTTCTCTTGGTTATCATTAATATAACCAGCCATATACTCCTTTCTAGCTAACTTATAATCACCATCATTGCATATTTTTTTATAGTAGTTATTACTATACTCGCAGATACTTTCCCTATTTCTAACATAGAAATCTTTATTATACTCCTTTTGACAATCCTTACAGGAGTTCTTAAAACCATCTGACTTAGAACGATCTTTATTAAATAGAGATAAATCTTTCTCAATATTACATTTTCGGCATATCTTCTTGTCCATCCAGGGATATAAATTTTACATAGGTATATATAAAATCGATACCCGCTTCTTAATATATATGACAGCAGAAGACATGAAGATAAAGAAGATCATAAAGCACTACATCCTGGGCGAGTCCATAAAGGAAATCGAGCTGAACAGGATACTCGACAAGGTGGCGAAGAAGAGTTCATTGACCGACAGGGAAATGAGATTCCTCGATCTATACCAGACAACGAGAGAAGAAGAGATAAAAGACTTCCTTCTGCTTTCCAGGCATTCGGCCGCGACAAGGATACAGACCCTAATCGAGTCAGGAAAGAAGGTCATCTGCGACCTGACGGACAGAGATGGGAAGATAGGCCTTCCGATAACATCAGCAGAATGCTCAATAGAAGAAGAAGAGTGCATTCTGAAGCTAAAGGGAGGACAGAACGCTTCGATGAAGGACAGCTTCCTATACAACATCGGCTACGATATGAAAAGGGACAGATATTCCCTGACAGAGCACGATGAATACTACGAAAAAACAGAGATAGATAATGAGGGCAATTAAGTCATACGACGAATTCGTAAACGAAGAGGCAATCTCAGGGACGGAAGTTCCCGTGCCATTGAACGGAAAAGGAAGCTATTTCGGTGCAGCGTATGGCGACACTGAAAGCCCGAACACCATAGACAGCGGGGACACCACTGTTAGATACTCAAAAATCGACGGAAGATTCTACTCAATCCTGGACTACCAGGAAATATACGACGAATTCGTAGAGAAGGGAGGTGACATAAACACACTGACCAACGACAAGACCAAGAACGGTATGAGCGAAGAAAACATATCGATTATCCTATCTAAGATTAACCGATAACCACCACCCTAACACTGGCCAAAGTAGTATTGGAATAAAGGTCGACAGTAGTCGTCTCCGAACCTGCAGTCTGATTCACCGTCAAGAAAACCAAATCATTGGTAGTTTCATCCCACGTATTTATCGTATAGTCGGAAGTTCCAAGATTGTGTGCAACACTGTATGTCGTCCCTCCCGTCATGGAAATAGAAGTTGAGAACTTGTTCACACCCGTTCCCGAACCACTACCACTACCAAGGGTGATAAGAGATACGTTACTGGAGTTACTAACCGTACCACCATTCACATTCAAAGCACCATTTATAATGACAACCTTACCATTGGTGTCGACATCCAATATACCGTTAACCTCGAGATTACCATATAGTAGGTATTCCTGGTAGGCAGGAACTGTGACCTTCTCCCCTGGCAATATCCTATACCTTACCAGAGTTGCGTCACTGCTCGGCTTACTGAGTCTCATATATGTCCCATCATATACGACACTATAGACCAACGACGTGCTGAGATCCGAATTCGTAAGGGCAACCAACCCACCATTTGTCTGAAGTCTCAAGGATTTCGCACCAAGGCCGTTGATGTTCAAGGTTGGTGCACCAGTATTGGCGGTCGCGAACTGAACCATATAGAGTGTTTCCGTATCGTAGGCGAAAACCTTGTCCGATGTCGCATTATACGTAGTCCCATTGGAACTGGTCGCAGATATCGATATTATCTGATTGGATTTCTCCTTTATCCATGAACCCGTGGGATGTGTTCCCTCATATCTATAGATTGAATTGTTCTCGTCGGACACCCTCACGGACATTCCATCCAATGGCGTCGTCTCATCCCACTTTGATAGAGCGGAATTATACTCGACCACCAAGCCTTCTACCAAGGCACCCCAATTGGAACCAGATAGAGAGTCGCCCAATATGTATCTTTCCGCATCACTTGGCGAACCTGGCTCTATGCTTTCAATAGAAACAACGGGATCAATCCAATATGCGCTGCCGCCGCCCCCACCAGTAGTCGTGCTACCTGAGAACTTAACCCAATTGAGGTTGTCCGTTATGGTAGTCGAATTGTTGTTGTACTTGAGCTGATATGTACCATTGTTGGCACCATCGTTGTACACCGTACAAAGCATACCCCACTCCCTCCTCTCCGATATTATTGAGTTTCTGGAAGATAGTAACGCATAAGTGTGGTGACCACCCTTTACCTCAACCGCGAAAGCGGATGCGATTTTATCGTTCGTATCATTGGGCCTTATCGCCGCCCCAATCAAGGTTCCTGTATTCTGTGCCATCTATAAGTTTTATTTTAACTCACTACTATATTCAGCGCAGAGTTCTGCGCAGTATTCATAACCCATACGTCATAGTTGATAGTTATGCCATATTCTGTTACGAATGGAGATGCCGACCTGACCTTGGTAAATGCAGTATTCGGCAATCCGTTTACCGCAAAGCTAGGAGATGAACCGAACACCGTAGGATGTGCGAATATGAGATATTGACCTGCACCATTTATAGACGTATATGTCTTGGAATAGCTCGTAGCGAGAGCCGAACCAGGTGATACCCCAGCACCCGTAAGTGCCTTTATCAAAGCATCAGTACATGCGGCCCCAACCGTCGCGGAAGCACCAGGTGTGGTTGTCAAATTAGGATTCCCCAATGCGGTCAAATCTATCTTTCCCCAATATATCTTATGTCTCCATGTTATAGTGGCTGTGGCAGTCGGTGTCGTGGTACCATCAGCTGTGCTCATCGTGAATGTCTGAACCTCCTGTGTCAATGAACCAAGACCGCTGGTGCTATGAGTAGCGACCGCTGCCTTCGTGCCAGATTGATCGACAAGACCGCTACCCGATATAGTCTGGGAAGCACCATCGACCACAATCGATGTTATGGCAAGCTTCTTCTTGGTAACCCCCCACGTCAGCGTAGCGGAAGAACCGCTGTTGAACTGCCTTACTGTATTGTTAACAGAAATAGAAGGAATCGGCGCCGTATAAGGGTAGAGAAGAAGATCAAACATCTGCTGAACCGAATATGTACCAGAGAAAGTAGTGCCAGCTGCTATACCACCTACCGTCTGCGTGGTCGGATTGGGATTGGTGAAATAAGAATTGGCACCAGCCAATGATTGACTAGCGGTTATCTGAACATCATCTAACCTATTCCAAAGAGTCCAAACAGAATCCCTTATGTCCTTTGGGTTTATCAATTCGGAATTGTTATCCTTGAGCTGATCCAACGCGACCGAGACATCATAGATATAATCGGAGTTGACGTTAGTCCCCACATAGCTACCCGTTCCTGGCATATCTTTTTGTTTGTTTTAGGTATATATAAAAAAATATTTCTTACATTAGCCATATGAAGAACGAACTGATCAAGCTGATACAAGAGAAAGCGCCCAGTGCGAAGCCCCTTTTCCTGGTGATAAGGGGATCCCACGCATACGGAACCAACATAGAGACATCGGACACCGACTACGCGGGCGTCTTCGCACAATCATTGGACGATCTTTTAGAGAACGGACAGAGAGACCAGATAAACGACGACAAGAACGACATCGTCATCTATGAGCTGAAGAGATTCGTAGATCTGCTATCGAGCAACAACCCTACCGTCCTGGAACTATTGAACACACCAGAGGACTGCATCCTATACAAAGACCCGATCTTCGACGAGCTCACATCGAACAGGGACAAGTTCCTGACCAAGATCTGCGCCAAGTCGTTCGGGGGATACGCGACGATGCAGATTCAGAAGGCCAAAGGGATGAACAAGAAGCAAAATTGGGAAAAGGACAGGGTGACCAGGAAAGAAGTCCTTGACTTCGTGTATGTCATCAAAGATGAGAAAACCATTCCATGGAAAATCTGGAATTCCGAATATGGATTTGAGGAAAAATTCTGCGGCGTCGTGAACGTGCCGAATGCGAGGGATGTCTATGCTGTCTATTTCGACAATGTCGCATATAACTTATTCAGCGACAACGTCAGCGAAGAAGTAAAGGCCGCGTATAGGAAACAGAGAGAAGATATGGCAGAAGCACATGATATATCGTCTTCACCATACTGCATCAAATATGGCCTCGGATACAAGGGCCTAGTGAAGACAGGAGAAGGAAACAACCCATCAGAGTCGAACGCATTGAGGCTGTCCTCAATCCCATTGGGGCAGAAGGCAATCTGCAACATCTTCTACAACAAGGACGGATATTCCCAGCACTGCAAAGAGTTCAGGGAATACCAGGAGTGGCTGGAGAAGAGGAACACACAGAGATGGGTGGACGTCCAGTCGCACGGACAGCAGATAGATGGCAAGAACCTGATGCACTGCAAGAGGCTGACCGCCATGGCGAGGGAGATCGCAGAGGACAAGGGAATCTGTGTCAGGAGGACAGATGCACAATATCTCCTGGAAATCAGAAGGGGGAAAGTGGATCTCCAGTCGTTGATTGACTCGGTAGAGGCAGAGATCAAGGAGACCGACGAGATGTTCGCGAATTCAAATCTACCTGAAAAGGTGGACGAGGGCTTCTCGAGAGGGCTTCTGCTAAAAATGAGAAAGGAAATATATAACCTGAAATAAAATCGCTATATTAGCAATATAAAAAAAACGACTATGAGCATTTTCTATTTTTGCATGACCGCCATCTTCTTCTTCACATTGGGCGGATCGTTCACCATCTTTTTGATAAAGAGAGCTGAGAAGAAAGAAACTGAAAAAAAGAAGAAAGAGGATTCCAAGATATACGAGGAAGCGCTGTTCAACCTACTGAACGGATTCTCCAAGTTCTCGAACAGAATCTCGGAGACAGTGTACATCAAGATGAACCTGGATGGGAAGGAAGCTGAGCTTCTATGGCTTATGGATAAGGAAGTTCTTGCAGTGACGAACAATGGCGTCATAGTCAGCGCATCACATTCAATCGAAAAGGAACTCTACGGCAAGATAGTAGGGGAAATAACTGGCAGATATGGGAGCGAGATAGACAACACCATAGAGATAATGGGGATGAAGGTGAACGCGAGCGACCTGAAGGACAAATTTGGGCCATTGGCAGAGATGATGACTGGGATATTGGATCAGGACGCTTTCACATCCGACGAAGAAGAGACGCCTACGATAGACGAACTTTTCGACAAGATTGCGGAAAGCGGATACGACAGCCTTTCAGATAGAGAGAAATCCATATTAGAAGAATACCGAAAAAACCTTTCATAATGGGATTGGAGATAAAAAGCTACGACACCCTTGTCCAGAAGTCATACGAGAGGATATCGAGAGGAATCCCATACGATGAGAAGATGAGAGCATACGAATCGAAGTTCGTTCAGGATTGCATCGATTATTTTAAGGAAAGGGAAGAATACGAGAAGTGCCAGATACTGATCGATTTCAATGAATCGAGAAGCCACGAAAAAGGATGGAATAAAATTTAGGTAAATATCATCCGAAATTTTCCCATATATAAAAAATATCGCTATATTTGTAGAAATACATAAGGGATATGAAAGGAAAGGGCAATAATATGGGACAGGAAAGATTCGACAAGAACAAGGTGATTTGCGTAAACCTACAGACGAATACAGACTCAAAGCTGGAATCGATATCCGAAATATACTCAATCTCATATGAGGCTATGCTTCAGATGAAGAAGCAAGGATATGTCAAAGTATGGATGGAGAAAGGTGGATATTACCTTATTGCCTACACCAAAAAGAAGAACCCAGATATGTTGATGATATGTAAGAACTTCGATAAGTTCGCGACAAAGCATGCGGACTTCTTGAGATCTATGAAACAAGTTCCAACGCCCCCATCAATGAGAAACTTGAAAAAGACCGAAAAAGAGGAAAATAACAAACAAATCGTTCTCGAGACAGATGCCATATTAGAGAAGATATTCCAGCACGGAATAGATTCAATCACGAAAGAAGAAAAGGATTTCTTAGACAACCTAAGCAAATAAGAAAAAGGACAGCTCGGTGGCTGTCCTTTTCGTTTCTATTTTCCTATGAGAGACCAAATCTTCTTGAACCTGGCGAGCCTATCGTCATATCCATTAGTCCCCCCATTGACCCTTTTGGTCACGGAAAGCACAACAGAATCCGCCGCGCCCTTGTCGCATATGGTCCATAGCTTGTTAGACATAAAGAAATAAGCAGCGCTGGCTAGCGGATATTTCGTAGCGACCAGGTCAGGATTCGCGACGCAATCCTCGCCTATGAACTTGGTGAACTTCTCATAGTTGGCCTTTCCCGTGAGCTGGATATAGCCCCTGCCCCTGAACTTCCACCCATCACCGCTGGCTTCGTTTCCGTTTCCGTTCTGGTTCGCGTAGACGAAGTTGGCTATCGCCTCTGGATTCCTAGCTAATTTGTTAGCCTTTATCGATTCCTGTGCCTCTATCACCCTATTCTTGTTGATATCGAAATCCGAACGGAATGTAGTGAGAAGACCCTTCTCCGAATAGTTCAGATTCTCGACTACAGCCTTAAACCCACCAGATTCATGCCCACATTGCGAAAGGAAATGCGAGAGCCTCCTAGGTCCGTCTATGCCGAACTTAGCACAGACTTCGTCAAGCTGAGCAAGCACCGAATCAGGGACAATCCCCTTTAATTTCTGCTTAACCGATGTCAAATCCATTCTAAAAAATTCTATTTTCGCCCGAGGGGTATATTATATATCATGATGTTGCACTTTTTTGGCCATTTTTCATCCCACGAATATGAACCATTTCCCTCCTGACAACTTCTTGTTCACATGAACCTTCTTCCCGACCATCTTGGCGAGTATATCCAGGAAAGCTCCCTCTCTTTTCAGCTTTTGGGACATCGACCCTACGAACCTGTTCTCGCTCAGCATCCCATCCAGATCTATTTTCACGCCAGGAATCGGCTCTATGGCCATCTCCTGCGCCTTCCCGAAAGAATAGTCTATGAAGTTCTCCAATATTATCTCGACCTCTTCTTCCGAATAAATCACTGCGGTTGCCTCTCCATTCCAATCGTCTATCCTGAAATCGTGTGCATCAGGATCGATGCTCTCTATATGGCCGAGGCTCGTGTCGAACTCGTCTGCCAGCGCCTTCTCATGAGACAGTCCAGCCACATTGATACCCACGTAGAGGCACTTCTTGGCGTCCGTTATCTTGAACTCATCTGATTCCATCAACTTGAAGCTCTCAAAGGTCATCACCCCATCGTCTTCCATTGCGACCAGATCCTCTATGACGTCCTTCAGGACTGTATTAATCCCGTTAACTTCTGAAAGGCCATGTGCCTTCAGGAAGAAAGTGAAGTTCTCGCCATCAGGTCTCATATATGTCCCCAATCTAGAAGGCCTTATATTTCCCTTCTGCATATACTGCTCGACCAGATCGCTCACCTGAGCGTAATATTTGTTCGCATCATCTCTGTTCGCTATTCCCATCTGTGCGTACTTGATTTTTCTGTATATATAAAAATCGGGATATCGCAAAATAATATATACACTATGAATCTCTCGCAAGCAAGGTCATACTATAACACGAAACCTGTCGAATATGTCGTCAAGGAGAAATACGACCTCATAGAAGACAATGAGTTCATACCTCGCTTCTCTCTCAAGAACGTTCAAGACATAGCCAATATCCCGATCAACGAGCCTGTAAAGTACAACGAGCAGACCATGATCAAGGCCATCCAATATGGCATGATATTCATGATAAACTACAAAGGAGAAGAGGATAGCCACTTCGCCGGTCATGAGAGGGTCATATATCCAATGGTATTGGGAAAATCCAGCAAAGGCAAGCCTCTTTTGAGAGGGTGGCATCTCAATGGATGGTCGGTTTCCCAGAAAAGACACATCAACAAGATATGGAGGATGTTCAGAACCGACAGAATCCTATCAATGACCTTCACAGGTTCTTTCTATAGGCTTGCACCCGCAGGGTACAATATGAACGACAAAGGTATGCGTGGCGGAATCATCGCCAAGGCAGACTTCACAATCATCCGCAGAAACCAACAGAAGCTCGTAGACCAGAACAAGATCCAACCAAGGGAGGAAGTAGAGATGGGAACTCCAGACAGGAAGTTCGCCTCTATCATCGTAAAGGAGACGGAAACACAATTAGACCTGATGAAGGCAATGGAAAATCCTTATATAAAAGACACTAAAGAGATAGATCTATTGAGACTCTCGTTCCTCAAGAGCGTTTATGGAAACAAATACATCGCCGTTCTGGGGGCTTTAGGCCAGCCAGGAAACACCGTAAAGGTCAATACGGACAAAGGGAGTCAATTGGGTGTCTTCAAGGTATTGGATTCGATTACAGGCCAGGTACTCAAAAACATAAAGAATGTGAAGGGCAACTCGGTCTACGATCTTTATCTGTTCGATAAGAAGATATAATCTCGAAAAGAAAAAAAGAGGTTTTTTCTTTTTAATATATAAAAGAAAAAAATCAAAAATGAAGCATATCAAAACATTTGAGAGCTTTTCCCATGTGAACGAAGAGCTGAGCTTTTCAGATATAAAATCTTGGTTCGCTAAGAATTCGGAAGCTGTAAGAAAATTCGTCGCGGATCTCAGCGCCAGCTCAAATCCAAAAGTAAAAGAGCTTCTTGGAAAAGTAGATCAACTCAATCCAGAAGACAAAGCTAAAGCAGTCGAAGGCACTGAAGAAGTCGTCGCAGAAGCGCCAGCTGAAAACGTACAAGAGAATTTCCTAAAAGGACTCGGTGGAGGAATGAAATGGCTCGGTAAAATCGCACAATGGGGTGCAGGAGGCGGACTCGTATATTCTCTATCACAAGCTGTTCTAGCAGATGAGGGAATCATCGACAAAGTAAAAGCATACCATCCAGCAGGAATGCCGATTGGTATCTTCATCGCATGCTGCTGCGCGGCATTGGTCGGTGGACTTATAGTATCCAAGGTAGGACAAGCAATGGCAAAAAAATAATATCATCTTTTTGATATGAAAAAGGGCGCTTCGAGCGCCCTTTTTTTATAACCCTCTTTTCTCTCTAGCCTCTTGGAATATCTGGTCAAGGCCAGATGACTTAAGCGCATCTATGTTCGCATAGCAGCTGAATGGAAGAGTCACCGCTATCCATCCAAGCAATTCGCTGTCAGGAGTGTTTCTCAAGAAGATCGCCCAGAATATAGCGAACAATATAACGTTTCCTGCGATGTGGAAGAAGAACTTGTAGTTCTTGATGAAGAAGTTTATCAATGTAGCTTTCATATCTTTTGTTTTTGTTTCTGATTGTTATTTCTACAAATATAGCACATCTGAACACATCCACAAAAAAATCGAATGCTATTTTTCTTTTTTTATATATACAAAAAACAAGAAGCTGAATATGAAATCACTAAAGAGATTCGGTTCATTCGAGACAGGACACCCAGTCAATGAACACCAAGAACACCAAAACTATATGTTCTTCGGAAACCTCAAAACAATCAAAAGACTCGTTGATGAGATGCTAGAGATGGACGAAGCTACCATAGACCAGATGCTATCGAACGGACACGACTGGGCGGGCGACCACATCGCCACTTCCAAGGACGACATCGAAGAGGTCTTCAACTTCCTCGCAGGGCACAACGCACCCGAAGAGGATCACGGATACGCGACCCATGACGGAAGCTTCGACGGAGATGATTCCGAGCAAGAGCAAGAACCTATGGGCGGGCCAGAATCTTCCCATACGGAACACGATGCCAGAATGAGGAGCTTCGACGACTTCGACAAAAAATAACCGATAAGATGTCTTACACAAGAGAGCAAGTAGAGAAAGCAGTAAAGTCCAAAGGATACGCATGGTTCGAGGATTCGTCCAACAAGGGATTCGACGTCAACATAGTCGGAATCAGGAATTCATCAACAGGCAAGAAAGTGACCAACGTCTTCGACGACTTCCTAACCATATCATACAAAGAGAACGGAGTATGGAAGTTCTTCATATGGTCGGCAACCACCGATCCTGGAAAGAAATCCATGCTAGAATGGAAAAAAATGGGAATAACTGGGGGGTGCGCAAGGCTCGTCGCAGGACAGTACAGAACCACCTGGGCGATAGACAAGCACCAGGGCAAATACGACGCACTCTGCCAAAGGCTGGCAAAGGTGAAAGTATATAGGGACACCGACCTGGATTTGGAGTACGACGAGGACAAGATAACCGAGGGAATCTACGGAATAAACATCCACAAGTCCGGAAGGGATTCCACATGGGTGGAAAATTGGTCGGCGGGATGCCAAGTTTTCAAGAAATCGATGGACTTCGACGCGTTCATGTCAATCGTAAAGAAGGCTGCGAAGATACACGGGAACAAGTTCAGCTACACACTAATAGAAACAAAGGACATAGTCTAATGAGAAGAATAAAGAGATATGAGCTCTTTTTAGAGTCGACGCAGCACAGCGTCGACTTCTCTTCGTTCCCCCCTTCTGTCCTGAAAACCCTGGACAACGAATACGGAGACTACGACCGATTCGACTGGAACGCAATGACAGACAAATACGGACACGGAGAAGAGTTCAGGAGGTTCATAGAGGAGAACAAGCAGAAGAAGTTCATAGAGAACCTGGACAGCCTCATAATGAAGACCACGCAAGACCTCATCACCAAGAAGAGGGAAAAGCTCGCCGAAGCGAAGCTCAAGGCGTTCGAGGAGCTCATAAAGGACTCCATCGGCACGGAGGCACTGACTACCGCTCTGAGCAAGTTCGAGGCGGACGCGCTCCTGGATCCCTATTGCACCCAAGAGTCGATAGAGGCAGCCTTCCAGGCGGCCAAGAACATCATAGACGAGGATGGGAGCATCGACCAGAGGAAGATAACCCCTTCAGAGATATTCACAGGACAGGACATCAGTCTTCCAAACTTCGAGAGATGGGCCGAGAAGAATCCGGAGTACAAGGGGGTATTCGACGACTGGAAGAAGCTGTTCGACGACTATATGGAAAAGTCTATGAAAGATCTACACGCTTTCAGGACTTCCACCTCTCACGAGAGCATAAAGGAGCTCAACGAGTTCCTCAAACAATACAGAAAGAACATGAAAGCCTCCTGACGGAGGCTTTCCTATGCCAACATATCGGCTTAAAAACGATAAAAAGGACATGAGCATAAACCCATATACCAAAGAGGAGATGGATCGAATACAGAAGGTCGCCGACAACAACGACAAGATGGAGGAGTTCTTCAAGGGAAACAGAGAAGCATGGTCCAAGAAGGTCGAGCCGCTATTCCAATCGCTCACCATCGACATGAACAACCCGGAGAGCGCCAAGCGCGTGTTCGAGTCGCAGACCCTCGCCCTGACCTATAGGCAGGAAATATCCGACAGCATCAGCTACTTCCTAACGAAGAGGGGGAAAGAGCAGACGAAGCTGAACAGGGTAAGGCAGGACAAGATAATCTACTATGCCACTGGCTTCCCCGTCAAGATGGGCTCTACACAGCAGCAGGCGCACCTCATTGAGGCACACCTGTCCGAGAACGAGAGATCGGTGAAGATGATAGAGACCTACATCGAGTTCATGAGGGATACCGCCAAGAACCTCGAGTCGCTGTCTTTCGCTATAAAGAACAAGATCGAGCTAATGAACTACCTGGGAAGACTATGATGAAATACAGACTAACAAACGACTGGCTGGTAGAGGACTTCTTCGACAAGATCAAGATTTACGACCAAGGACACGTATTCGATCCGAACGAAGATGGGAAGTACGAGATAAAGGGATCGAACGGGAGCTTCACCATGCTCTCACGGTCACAGATGGACGAGGCTAAGGACAAAGACGGAAACCCTATGTTCGAGAGGTTGGAGGAAACCCCAATCGAGGTTTTCGAGATTGGCGAAGACCCAGATGATGACCTGGTGGTCAGGAAGTGGAGGATACAACTCGACGTCAAGACAACGAAGAAGAACCTGGGGAGAATCCAGAGGATGATACAAGAAAACATACAAGGAATGCTATGATGAGAGCTAAAGAAGCAGGCGTTGGATACTCGTCCATCGTCGCGATAGGAGAAGAGATATCCAAGATTGAGAAAGAGACAGGAGAGAAATGGCTCAAGCTGCACAGGGGAGTCATGGACGTCACCACAATCGACGTCGAGCCAATCGCAGCCAGTCTGGACTTCAACGACAAGTCCCTTCACCAATACGGCGGCAACGACGGCCACCCAGACCTAATAAGAGAGGTCAAGAAAGGATTTTCCGACGAATCGAAGGTCTTGGTAACCCCTGGCGGAATGGCGGCGCTGGATCTCGTCATATCGTCCCTGGAAGGAACGACCGTATGGGTTCCTCAGCTGCATTGGGGCTCGTGGAGCAAGATACTGACCCTCAACGGAAGGGAGACGAAGGCATTCGACGACATGTCACTGCACAACTTCAGGCCGAGGGGAGGAATAGTCATGATGTGCTATCCTTCCAACCCAACGGGATACTGCCCATCTGAGAAGGACATAAGGGAATTCGCGGCCTACGCCGAGAACAACGGAATAGCCCTGATACTGGACCTACCATATTGGGATCTACTCAAGGGAACGTCCCTGAAGGACCTGACGTCGAGCAACGTGATATACGTATCATCGTTCTCGAAGTCCATCGGACTCTCAGGATACAGGGTAGGGTACGTCGCGACCGAGTCAGAAGATCTGTACCAATCGATGAGGACAAGGTCTCTCTACAAATACAACTCGATATCCACCCTCCCTCAGAAGATAATCGCGGATCTACTACAGACAGAGGAACCGACAAGATACTCGGAAGAGACCAAGCAACACATAAACTCTAACATATCGCTCCTGAAGCAGAAGGGACTGCTCGCTGATATTTACCCATCAGACCCAATCGGTCCGTTCGCGATAGTGAACATGTCTTCGGAAGAGCTAAGGAAGCACAGGATATCGAGCGTGCCGCTATCCAGCTTCGCCGCAGGCTCGAAGGAGGACTACGCAGGCATGAGCAGGATATCGGTGGCGGTCAGACACGACATCTTCAGGGAATACTTCAAGGAAGTATAGAATAAAATCGCTATATTGCCCATATGAAAAACGACGTGTTCAAGAGAGCGATTGACCTCATCGTGACAGACATAGAGTCCGTCTCACACGAGGGACTTACCAGGGAGGTAATCGACATAACCCACGACGGAATCTGGTATGCCAAGCTAAGGCTCGAAGACCTATCGGACGGCAACGGGAAGGAAATCTCCATCAAAGAATCTCCGAACGACTACAAGAAGTGGCACAGGAGGCTTCTGATAAAGCTGGAGAGCATATTCGGACCAGAGAAATACCCATACAAGAACGACAACACGAACTGGTATTTCGAGCAGGTCGATGTCACCTACTCAACTTTCTTCATCGTATTCGAATTCGATGGCGACTCCATCACAAGATACTTGAGGAACAAGACACTTGACGACCTCCTCGGCTAAAATAAATGAACGGACAAAACAAACAGGATTCCATTCCATATAAAAGTCCTAAACCAACAAACAAAAAAGGAAAACTATGGAAGAAGTAATGTCAGAAAAAATGTCCTACTCTTGGGAGAACAGACAAATCCTATTGGAAGCAATCATGAGCTCATTGGGTATCACCGAAAACGACCTACACGAGCAAGAGCCAAGCTGGACAAAGGCGAAGATCAGAGAATCTAAGATCGACCAACTACTCGGCGAGACACAAAACTAAAAAAGCGGCATTTGCCGCTTTTTCTATTTCTTGAGGTCTATCAATATCCTTATCCCTGCAGTGCCATACACATACTCACCGATGTTCTTGACCCCGAAAGAGAACTCTATGTTCTTGTTCTTTACAGGCTTCGATATCCTGAAGTCCAGGCTGACCATAGGGCTGTAGTATCCGTCGACGCACTGAATCCCTCCCGATGCGTACATCCTCCAATACCCCTTCTCCATCTCCTTGTAAAGGCCATACCCGAGGCCGAGCTGACCGAGCTCCGATGGCGAGAAATAGTAGTCCGAATGGAATCCCCCCGACATATACCTCGTCCTGAGATCGACATACGAATCCTTGTTGAAGTAGTATATCGTCCTTAGCGACCTGAAATACCTAGCATTCCCATCGGTCACCGAATTCGCGGCCAGGCTGGCCACCATCCCCATCCTCCTTGATATCTTGAAGTCATACGATATTCCGTTGAACCTGGATATTATCCTCTGCGAGTTCGCCGCGGGCGTACCGAGAAGCTCGGACTCGCTGAACACCTCTATGGAAGACTTCCTGAACGCATAGGAAACGACTCCGTCATACACGAAAACATTCCAATTTCCAGACAAAAGGAAGGATGCCCCCGCCTCGACCTTCATCCTGGCCATCGGATTCGCCTTGACCCCCATCCTGAAGTCGGTGAAAGTGCTGGCCATCCCCTCGAAATAGTATAGCCTGTCCCCCAGCGAAGCGCCCGCCTCGACAGGTATGATCCTCTTGGTAGTGTCCGACCTCTTTATATCGAAGCCCCTGACCATCCCCATATAGGATCTAATCGATGTCTGGTATTGGTTGTCCTTCGTCACGAAGGTGGAATAGGATATCCTGGACTGCGAGAATCCCAGCCCGAACACCATCAGGAAAACAAAAAGAAGCCTCATCGCCATATCCTCTTGGCTTTAATAATCTCGGAAAAATATCCGTGCACAGTCGCCGGGTTCATGAGCAGCTGATAGAAGACTGCGTATATCAACAGCCCGAACCAGTCCGATTTCATCTCTTCCCCTATATCCTTCATATGCCTGGCCTGTATCCTATAGATAACCGTCCCATAGAAAAGCAGAATAGGTATCAGATAAAGCGTCATCGCCCCCGCCAGCAGGCTCATCCCCATGAAAAGAGAAATAAGCACTCCCGGCACGAAGAAAGCAAGGTAGGAAAGGTCTATCAGCGGAAAGAAGAAGTTGTACCAGATGAAAAGAGAATGCCTCTTTCCCGTGAAGAGGAGCATATAGCTGGACCTGAACGCCTCTATCAGCCCTCTTGACCACCTCTTCCTCTGCTTGTAGAACGAAGTGTAGTCAACTGGGACGTTCGTATAGCACACCGCGCTGTCCGAGTGCCCTATGGATCTCCCAATCTCCAATATCTTCCAGGAAAGGACTATGTCCTCGCCTATGGTATCAGGCCATCCGCCGACCTCCAGGAGAACATCCCTCCTATAGGCGGAGAAAGCGCCCTGCGCGACCAACGTCCCATAGTGCATCGACTGAACCTTCTTGACCGAAGATATGCCCAGAAGGTAGTCCCACCTCTGCACCCTGGTCATCATGTTCTCGAACCCGTTCTTGACGAGTATCGTCCCCGCGACTGCGGCGTATCTCTTGTCGCTGCCCTCGAAGCAGGACATTATCTCGAAAACGGCGTCCTCTTTCAGCTCGGAATCCGCGTCCAGGGTTATGACATACCCATTCGACGCCTCCGCCAGACCGAGGTTGAGAGCATTGGCCTTCCCTATGTTGACAGGGCTGCTGACCACCCTGAACGACATCCTCTCGACAGAGAGCGAGGAAATAACATCCTCTGCCACCGACAAGGTATCATCGGAAGATCCATCGTTGCAAACGATGACCTCGATCATCCCAGAATATCGCTGCGCGACTATCGACAACAGAGTCGAGCGGATAGTCCTCTCTTCGTTGTAGGCCGCGATGAGTATAGAGACATCAGGCATCACATCGATCTCGTACTTCCTCCTCTTCCTAATATAAAGAGAAGAGTTTATGAACGCCATCGCGAATCCCGGTATCAGAGCCGACCCGGATATGGCAAGCCATGCGATGATAGGATGAATCGCCGCCGATACGTCACCGATCCAGGGTATAGCGAAAAAAAGGCTGAAAGCCAGCCAGAAAATCGAATAAACCAGGGATATGACAAAGTTCTTTCTTGATACCATATCCTATATATTTCCTCATTTCAGGAAGCATTTTCGGAACAGCGGAAAAAACGGAAAATATAGCGGAGCTTATATATTTTATTTCATAAATAAGCATATTCCTATTTTATTTATTCTTATATTAGCATAAAACAAGCGCGATATGGAAGAGACATTCAAGAAAACGACCTACAAAGGACGTGTATACGAAGGAAAGGAAGCCTTCATGATCCAGGAGGACAAAGGCGATAAAATCGCGATAAGAGAGCCTGGTGCTTTCGTGAGCGGATCATTGGCTGACTACGACGGACAAGAAGTCGAGATCGAGATAACCGTATCCATCAAGAAGGTCAAAACACCTGTGACAAAACCTTCTCCAACACCTCGTCCACCAGTTTCACCACCACCACCCGATAGACTCATTAAAGAAGGACAGCAACCAATTAAGCCAAAAGGGTGGAAGTTCTAGAGCAAGAAAAAATGGAAAATGCCTGGAGAAATCCAGGCATCCATCAGTATCCGCTCCTTTCGCGCTCCTCCAGGACTATCTTGACCTCGGGGTTCACTATCTTGAAGATGTCCATCCCCTCGGGAAGCTCAACCTTCTCATATTTCCCCCTGTCGCCTACGTAGAGGACGCCCTTCGCCGCCTCTATCATCTCCTCTCTGGTCTTATAGAGCCCGTGAATGTCGAGCGGGAGCAGCTTGGCGTACATCTTGTCCTCGCCTTCGGACACCTCGACCCTCTCTATCTCATCGCCGAGCATGTTCTCGAGCTTGTTGGCATAGTCCATAACGATCGCCTCTATCTGCTCTGGCGGAAGATACAGCTTCAAGAACCATCCCCCAATCGTGTCTATGTCGCCCGCCCAATAGGTCTGCTCGCACGTCACAATCTGCGTGACTACATGGTAAGCATTCGGAACTTCCTCAATATCCTCTGCGGCGAGCATCTCCTTCAGATCCCTTCCGTCCTCCTCTCCGACCCTCCATCGCATGAAAACGCCGTCCGTTCCCTTCTCGCCGATGAAATAGTCAGCTCCAAGCCCTTCTTCCGTAAGGTTGTAGCTCATCTTGGTCAGGGCGTCGAAGACCTGCTCGACATTTCCCGTCTTGTCCCCGGAATGAGACTCGAACGTCTTGAGATACCTCATTTCTTCTTTTTCTTCTTCCTTTCCTTCGCAGCCTTCGCCCTGGCCCATAGGTCAGCGTCAGCCTTCCTCGCTCCACCAGATCCGGTTATGAAGGAATTCACCCTCCCGAAAGCCCACTGGTGCTGAGCCACGCCCGGCCTGTGCCCGCTGTTCCACGCCTGCATCCCCTTCGAGAAGACCTTCCTCAATATGCCGACCGGTATCCCGGAGGCCTGGGACTTCTTCTTCAGAGCCTTGGCGACCCCGACCTTCTTCTTCTCGAACAGAGGGAACAGATCCTCTACGATGCCCACGTACTTCTCGTACAAGTACTCGTCAGAGAACGAGCTGAAATCCATTATCCTATCCATTGCTGTAGATTATTTTCCCTCGAGGTCGTCGTCAATCTCCTCTTCGTCCTCGTTCATGTTCTCGGCATCGTCGGCCATCCCCTTATAGAGATCCTCTTTCTCCTCCTTGGAGAAATCGTCGAGCTGCTCCTGCGAGAACCCAGCAACCTTGCTGAGCGGCTCTTCCAGCTCCTCCTCGCTCGCAGGAACCTTATCGTCATCGAGGTCGAACTTGTCTTCTGGGCTCAGGTCGAACCCAAGCTTGAACTCTTCATACATCTTGATGTACCTTTTCATATAATCGATTATTTTTTTCCGAACATCCTCTGGTAGGCTTTCGTCGCGGCGGACTTCTTAGTCTTTATCCTCTTTCCAGTCCTCTTGTCCATATCGGCCTCCCATTCGGCCTTGTACTCCTTCTTTCCCCTGAAGGCATCAATCTCCTTCTTCATGGCGCCCTTCTTCCTTGTCAGGTACTTGCCAGGTATCTTCTTTCCCTTGTACCTCTCGGCCTTCACCTTCTCGTCAATCCCGAGAACGAGCTGGACATCCTTCTCTATCATCTCGAGGCCAGCATCCACCGTCTCGACATCCTCTCGGAAATCAACCACATCGCCCGCGGTCTTCGTGAGGACCATATCGTCCACGTCGAACTCGTACTTTATGGCGATCCCGTCCGCCTGGAAGTTGACGATTATCTCTCTGTCGTCCTTGTTCTCCCATTCGTATATGAGCTGCCTCGAATCGCCCTCGCCAACTATCCCGCTGACTAGGTCGCTTATCTCCTGCAGCCTGGCGTCTATGTAGCTCTCAGAGCCGCCGCCGAAATCCTCGAAAAGAACCAACCATTTCATAGACTATATATTACTTTGCGGATCCGTCTTTTTCCTGAGCCAATCCATCGATCTCCTGACGCTGTCCTGATGAGGCTGGACAACCCCGGGCTGAAGATTGTTTCCTGTGCTTGTCCTGCCCAATCTAACTTTCGACCACTTATTGAGGACAGACTTGATTGACGCTGCTGTATCATTATATTGATAATGTTCCACCTCTATTTTTTTGTCATATCCTATGGTGATCTCCAGAACCTTCCATATCTTGATGTCCCATGATATATAAACACTGTCGCTAACATTCTTTGTATTATAGATATAAACCTCCATATCAGCAACGACCTCACCATCAAAAACAAGATAAGCATCGAAGATGTGCAAATTCCCATTTTCTTTCTTTGTATATTCATAGACATCGAAGTCTAGCCCCAACAACCATTTCAGGGTAGCCTCCTCCAGAGGCATCTTCGATGCGATTATGCCCGTCGAGTTTTTCAGTCGCACGAACTTCACATGATACCCTTCCGACTCCAGGTGCTCCTTTAGCCGATCCATATCGACATCCTCCATCCTGAAGTCCACATTGTAGAACTCCACTTCCAAGGACTCATATAATCTTCCCTCCATCACCCTCTCGACAGGATGCTCCACCCCAGCGTGCATCTGTATTATGTCCAGGACGGAATTCCCGAATCCCTCGAACGTCTTGATATACCTCATATGCTATATATAAAAAAACAAAACACAGGAAGCATAATATACCTATAAGAAGAACAAAAGCAACAAGATGTCAATAGGTAAGACCAAGCTGAAGATAAAGAAAGACGAGTTCCCGCTCCTGATAGAGAAGCTCACGGACCTCACGGGCATATCCGATACGATAAAGCTCAAGATAGACCAGGAACACATAATGATGTACTCCACGCTCGGAGGCGCAGTGCTCCTGGCGTTCAAGAACCACCTCCTCAGGACGAAGGACCACTTCGAGTGGGAAGAGGAAGAAGGCGTCATGCTCGACGTGGTAATAGTAAGCGCGAAGAAGTTCGTCAAGAACCTCGCGTTCCTCAAGGACTCGGAGAAGCTTTCGCTCGACCTCACGCACAAGCCGTCTCCTGACGACGATACGATCCTGGTGGCCAGGAGCATACAGATAAACGGAGGAAGGCTCAAGGTGAACTGGGTCACGGGAGAGCACTATGAGATAAGGGACATAACAAAGGACATCATAACCGACAGGCTCGACCTGGACATGAGGAACTGGGGATTCAAGATATCACTACAGGATTTCCTGGACATAAAGAAGCTGTCCTCCATAAACGACGGGAAGCTCCTCAACATAACCGCCGCGAAGGGAAAGGTCTCCATATCAGAGAGCTCTGCCTGGGATCTGGAGGTCGCGACCACGGATGACGGGAACACCAAGAACATGATCCTGAACAAGAAGTTCCTGAAGTGCATCGACGACACTAAGGACATCGACTTCAGCATCTTCGACAACTTCATGCTCATAAAGGACGATACCACAAATTTGATGCTTAGCTACGAACAAGACTTTTCAGACGATGACGAATAGATACTACAAGCAAGGGCAGTCCAGCAAGGTGCCCTACATACTCGCTCTCGGGATAATACTCCTGATATGGGCCATGTCCAAGCTGCATGACGACTACAAAGAGCTCAGCAAGGACTACAACTGCGTGATGGCGGAATACAGAGAGACAGATTCGACCTATAGGGCACAGAGAGACTCACTTGCCTCGGTCATCGACTCTATGAGATCGAAAACGATCGCGCCTGCCCCAGCGCCGAAGAAGGAATGGAAGGCCAAGAAGAAAGAAGAGGCCAGGCCCATAGCGACAGAACCAGAGAAAAAAGACACATTATGAGCTTAAGAGGAGTTGTTCTACCACCACAGGTGGTCATACCGAAAGACTGGAACGGAGAGGCGATGAAGTTCATCGACTTCCTGGCGCCGTCCAACACAGGCAGGATATATTCCTACCCACAGGTAGAAGCAGATCAGTCAGAATACGAAATAGTGCTGGCGAACCCGGAAAACACCGAAAGAATTCCTATCGGAAAGATGACCGCAGAGAAGAGGCAGGACGGAGTATACCTCACTTCAGCCACAAGCGATATGATGGACATCAGAGAAAAGGGAATGTACGCTGCATGCCTAGGAGAAATCATGGACATATTCGTGAAGGGTGCCAGCCTACAATACCTCTACATATCCTTCGAAGGACTGGAAACAATGGACGACCTAAAGGCATACCTCAGAGACGAGAAGATAAAATTCGCCATAGGAGAATAAAAGATATTAATATGACAAAAGAAGACAAGAAAGCGCTGCTTGAATCTCTTAAAAAAGAGGCATCAAAACTAAAAGGAGAGGTTGACTACTACAACGCAATACAAACGGCTTTGAAGCTCGTATTGAATGGATCCTACGGCGCCTTCGCGACGCCCTACTTCGTCCTATACAACAAGAACGTGGCAGGGACAATCACTGCCCAGGGCAGGGACCTTACAAAAACAATGGACAAGGTGAACGAGGACTATTGGTACAACCAATGGCACTTGGACTTCATCCTGCACCGCCAGATGCACATAAGGGACGTCACGCAGATAGCGAAGACAGAGCCCGTCAGCATCTACGCTGATACGGATTCGCTCTTCGTGAGCTTCCTGCCAGCGATAGAGCACTGCGAGTGGAAGGACATCTACTTCAACAAGAAGCACCTTTCCGAGATAGACGAGGATTTCATCGTCCTGGCAGAGGACTTCCCAGGCACGGCCAACCCGAAGATGCTCGGTCACGCGGAGAACATGGAAGACTTCGAGAAGCTTCTCGCTCTCCCGTACAAGAGGGTGTACCTGGACGGAAGGTTCGCGAAGGACAGGAAGATGATAAAGATACTAGAATCGGGGGCTCTCACGTGCGACCCGATGTGGAACTGGGCGAGGGAGGTCGACTTCATCCACGGGCTTGACCTTTTCAGGTACGCTGGCTACTTCACGAAGTGCCTGGAGGAATACGCAGGCGGATTCGGCGTGGAGAACAAGGAGGACTTCGAGCTCGAGCGCATATCGGAGTCGATAATAAGCCTCGCCAAGAAGAAGTACATCCAGCACGTGGCCTTCGAGGACGGGATACCGTACGAGAGACTCTCATACCTCTTCCCGAAGGGAGTGGAGCTCGTGAGGTCTTCCACCCCGGCATTCGCCAGGGACAAGATCATCAACATCGTGAAGTATCTCTTCGCGAACTCCGACTCGTTCAACATAAAGGACCTCCTGGCACTGGTGAAGAGCCTCCGAAAGGAATTCGAGCTGGCGGACATCGACGACATATCGATGCAGTCATCGTGCTCGAACTACAGCGCCAAGGTAATCAACGACAAGCAGCTCCCTCTCCAATTCGTACAGGGCGCCCACTTCGCGGTCAAGGCCAGCGCGTACCACAACTATCTCATCTCCCAGGACGAGGAGGCATCGAAGAAATACGAGCCTATCAAGTCAGGGACGAAGATAAAGTACTACTACTGCAAGAACAAGGCGAACGGGGACATCTTCGCGTACATCAGGGGTTCTTACCCGATCGAGGTGGCGCCGTCGATAGACTACGACACCCAGTTCGAGAAGTCTATCCTTTCGCCGATAAACACCATCATCGAGCCATTGGGCATGCCGGAGATAACGGCGAGGCTGACGGTCGTGATGGACATCTTCGGAGGGTTCGGGATGACAAAGAAAAAACCAGGGAAATAGCCCTGGTTTTTTTTATATCTTAACTTTCATCGCCACTATGCTCGACATCGGGAACACGAAGACCTTTTCGGGTTCGCTCTCCCAGGTCACCTTCTGGACCGTCTCTTCTCCCTTCTTCTCGCCGACCCTCAAGATGATCACATCCGTGGCGTCATATATTGCATTGTATACAGACATGGCCTGTTCTATGTCCATATCGGATATCCTATACCTTATCTTATAGAGTATCAGATAGTCTATCAGACCATCCGTCCCCTTTATGCTGAGGCTCACCATCCCTTTGGTCTTGGCGCTCGCGACTGCGTCCCTGTTCTTCTGGAGGACTTCCAGATAGGCCTTCTGCTTATCCGATGCAGCATCTCCGAGCTTGGAAATGCTCTTGTACGCGCCTTCCGCCTTCTTCATGGACTCAAATCCCGCCTTCAACAACTTCAGATCTGGAGATGTCTCTCTGAAAGATTTGACCTGGAGAGTCACCTCTTTATCGACATCCCCCGCCTTCCACCTGAAGAAACCGTCAATCCCCGCGGAATCCTGCTCCAGGGTAGGCTCTGCAATAGTCCCGACCATCCCCTTCTGGGCGACCATCGCCCTGAAGAAGTCCTTCCCGATCATCTCCCCTATCTTGCCGCCTATGGACATCCTCTCGAGCAGCGCCATCGCCTGGTCGAAATACTTTCCCTTGTAGTGGCAGAAATCATAGAGGTTCTTCTCCATATACGCGTAGAACGCGTCCTCGTCGGATAACCCCTCATTGTGGGCGACCATCGCGTAGACCCTGGTGTTGTTTATCATCTTGTTCAGGTATTCGCCCGATATCACCTTCCCCCCGACGTTGAAGTCCGCTTCAGTCTTCCTGGGAATATGGCCATAGGGCTTGTAGACGGTGCCGATATACCTGGCCACCCTTATGTTTAGCCCCCCTATCGTATTGTACGCAGGGACTTGCCTTCCCTGGAACTCCACCGCACCAGGCTCCCTATACGTGACGATAGCAGTGCCCTCGTATTCCATCCTCTCGACGTTGCTCCTCTCGAACGCGATCGGCTTGTTCATTTCTTCCATACACTATATATTGATTTACAGCCATGGAAAAGAGGAAAGAGCGATATATAAAACATGAAAGACGATCCAAAATACGGAATGTACCTCGAGTGGCTGGCCGAAGAGGCGTCCAGGGGAAGGCTCGGAAAGGGGGCTATGGCGCTGAAGAAGATGAGCGCGAGCTCCTTCGAGCAGTTCAAGTCCAAGCTGGACGAGGCAACGGAGGCCAGGCTGACATCCCTATCCAGGGACAAAAAGATAGACGACCTATTCGATGACTTCGACTTTGATTGACGAATCCGATTATGGGGCAGGGAAGATAAGATTCTACGACGGCCTGGACTTCGATATGATACGTTCGCACGATCCGATGTCGAACGACTTCCTCGTATTCTTCATAGAGTCTTGGGCCGACGCGATGCGATCCTGGAGGAGGGAGAAGCTGATAGAAGACCTTCTCGACCAGCCTGACGACGGATTCGACCCAAGGGAGATAGGAAAGAACAACATAGCCATATACCTGACGGGAGGATACGCGATGGAGACATTCGTCGCGATAAAGAAGAAGCTCCTAGAGCCAGCGCCCTGGAAGCACATCTCTTCGATAGCATAAAAAACGATTCTGGGTTTTTATATATACACATAATGAAGAAAGCCATGAAACATCTGATGAGATATGAGTCATTCAGCTCGCAACAGAGAGCTGACGAGCTGCTGGACAAGATCGGTAAGCACGGAGTCGCGTCACTTACCGATATGGAGAAGGAATTCCTCGACGCCCATAAGACAGGCGGACAGGAGGAGATCCACCAGAAGCTGATCAAGCACGAGAGCGAGAGGAAGTTCGAGGACGACGGAGGGCATTTCGAGTTCGAGCTCGAGAGCATCGACAAAATGGGAGAGGAGACCTACTATTGGGGGACTCTGACATGCCCTGACTACGAATACGGAGACGGGCAGATAGTGCCTGGAAGGCTTCACGGAAGGATAGTGGCGTTCGAGGACGGGATGGTGATGCCCGACTTCAGCTTCGAGGATCCAGAGAACGGGCTCTACCTCGAGGTATACGATTTCTGCGAGGGCCTCGAATACGAACTCGACGGATTCTTAGACTACGTCGCATCGGAATTGGACCAAGAACAACAAAACAACAAATAAAATATGGAAAAGAAGAAGCTTTTCAGATACGCTGACTTCGTCAACGAGAACCAGACAAAGGAGAAAGAGGAGACGACAACGACCCCTACAATCCCAAAGCCACAGAGACAAGGCTCGCCTACTGTCCCTGACAAAAGGCCGAGCGTTGAGCCAGACCCATTGGCATACGGAAAGGATGGAGTCTACGCGAACGGGACAGAAACAAAGCCAGAAACGGAAGAGGAGACTACCACAATCCCAAGGCCACAGAGACAAGGCTCGCCTACTGTCCCGGACAAAAGGCCCAGCGTTGCGCCAGACCCATTGGCAGAGCTCAAGGAGCTATATCCTGGAGAGGTGTACGCCGCCAGCGAGGATGGAACAATCTTCGTCGGGGACATAAACACGAAGACAAAGGATCCAGCTAAGGCTCTCGAGTATATGAAGAAGCAATCAGACCCAGAGGCTCAGGCACATATGGGCGACAACAAGCTTGAAGAGTCAAGGAAGACAAACAGAAGAAGAAAATAAATAAAGCCGCTTTAAGCGGCTTTTTTAGTTCGGTTCAGAACCCTCTTCCGGATATTCCTCCTTTGGAACATCTTCTATAGTCTTCTCTTTCTGAATCTGCCTGATTATGTAACCAGCCACGAAGAACTGCACGGTCGCCCACATCACGAAGTCCATGATGGTCATGCCCGATATCTTCGCCAGAAGGAAATATATCATCCCCCATTCCGCAATGATGAAACCAATCCCCGATTCTATTCTCTTCTTCGAGAAGTACGACTTCTTCGTGGAATATATGTTCAGTATCTCCCTGAAGAACCACTTGATGTTCCCCCAGCCGAAGAAATATCTCTTATCGCCCATTTTATACATTTTCTTTTATATATAAAATCGAAAATTCAGTATATTGGCAGGATAATCACATCTGGTCGAACGACCTGAACTTCTTGTCGTAGTCAGGCCCATCATCCTTCTTCCATTTCTTCCTCTTCGGGATCCACTTAAGGTCGAATTCGTCCCTGCTGAAGAAAGACTCAAGGGAAAGCTTGGAATACGGCTCATTCACGAGCTGGCTCAGCTTGTTCATATCCTTTATCTTGCTTATCCTATGGAGCATAGCCTCTGGATCAGCTGGCTTCTTCTTGGCGACTATGTCCTCGAAGAGCATCTTCCATAGGAAGACCGGAAAACCTGCTTTTATCTTCTCTTCTGCCTTCATATACCCAGCATCGTCGTTGTCGTAGAAATACCTTAGATCCAGGCCAGAGCTCTCGAGAAGCCTATAATCGGTGTTGACACCAACAAGTCCGAGAGAGTTCGGGAAGAAAAGGGAGTCAATATATCCCTCGAAGACAGTGATGGGAGAACCAATGTCCACGTTCAGGATGTTGAAGTAGTAGGAGAGCTTATTATAGAGAATCATCTCCGAATCATCGACCTCCGAATCAACATCCTTGGCCATACAGACCCACTCAAGCAAGTTCTCGTAGTTGTATATCTTGAACATCCTGCGCTTACCCTCCTTGAGGTTCCTTATCTGCATACCCAGGATCTTGTCCTCCCTCCTGTTTAGCATCGCGATGACCCACTCGGACTCATGCTCGCTCTTCCAATATTTTGCCTGGTATATGTTGTGGTGCATAGATGGGTCGATCCCCCTTCCGATCAGGTACTTGTATATCCCACCATCCTTTACTATCGGCTTGAACTCGGATATCTGCGCCACTCCCTTGGCGAAGGCCATCTCGAGGTCGGAAAGGTCTATGAGCATGTCCAGACGAGCCTCCGCCATGCTGGTTCGGTAGTCGGTGCGACTCATCACCTCGTCGAGGTGCTTTATCATCTCCAGCTTCTTGTCGGGGTCTATCTGCTCGTCGAACCTCTTGCAGAGCCTGTCCACGCCCATCTTCTCGCCGCATCGGTAGCATATGTACCTAAGGCTGTTGATGTAGAGGTTGCCCCTCTTCTTGTGCTCGCTGCTCCCAGAGTCGCCGCAGCACGGACACGCGAAGTTTATCCTGTCAGGATAGTCCTTTATCCTCCTCTTAACGGAAGAAGAGAAAGTCTTGTCCAATATCTTCTGTATTATCCCCTTTAGGTAAGCCTTGTCCATACGAAATATATGGATGGGGACATCAGATGTTTAGATAGAGTATGTACTTATAGGCATCTCCCTCGAAAAGGTACATAGGCACCGCGAGCGCCTTGGCGATGTACTTAGACCTCTGCCACCCATCGTTGTCGCCGACCATGGCCTTCCTCGCCTCCTGGAGCCTATCCCCCCTTTCTGGACCGATCGCCTTGGCCATCCTGTCTATAGCCTGCTCGAAAACCCATGCCTGCTGCGCTGGCCTATGCGATATAAGCGTGGAATCCATCGACTCCGAGAGGATGTGCGACGCGCACGCCATAGGAATCAGGACATCGTCCATCATCTGCTTCTCGTCCTTGTCCTTTATATAGTCGCTTACATAGTCCAGGCTGTTGGCCGCCTCCAGGACTGCGGCCTTGAGATCATCAGACGGGACCATCTCCGCGAGCACCTCCGCGGCGTCGTCCAGGAACCTCTTCTTGTCGAATCCGCTCGGCGGGTTGTACTTATAGAACTCCTTGTCGAGCTTCTCCTCTATTATCTTGCCCATCTTCTTGCCATCCACCTTCTGGTCGACGAAGACGAACTCGCCCGTATACGGATCCTTTATGAACCTGCCCTCCAGGTAAAGCTTCCCATCGTGCACGAATGTATTGGAATCCCCCTTGAGAACCCAGTCCTGCTCATCCTCCGAGACATAGACCTTGGCCGCGTCCTTTTCCAGAATCCAGGTCTCAAGCTCCTCCGAGTAGACCGCGTCCTCCTCCCTGTACCAGACATCATCTCTATCGTTCCGAACAGTCGAGACATCATCGGTGACCGTTATGTCGAGATACTCCAGGTATGTCGTCTTATCAGCGGGCGCGAACCCATCGATGTCGTCGCAATAGGTCGCATCGTCGCGATCCAGCCACCTTCCCATCCAATCAGACCAGGTATATTCGTCGCTTATGTAAGACCTGCCCCCCGCGCTATCAAGATGGATTATGTCATAGTCAGGCATCAGCTGGTACATCTCGCCTTCGTATTCGTCATAGTACTTGAATGTATCGGAATAAGGGTACTCGTAATACTCACGCGGCTTGACCTTTACAATCTCCGCCGCCTTGAGAGAAGGCGAGAAGTCATAGTAGCAGTCGATGCCGTTCTCCTGCCCCCACTCGTAGAACTTGCCCTTGTCCCCTGCATGATCCACAGCGTATATCCTGTCCATGTACATGGTCCCCTTCGCGGTCTTCCAGATGATCGCCCTTCCCAGGAGCTGCTCGTCGTCGTTCACCCTTATCAGCAGCTTGCACACATCAGGGTTGTCGACGTAGATAGAAAGGCTCTTGCTCAGGCTGGCCGACCTCATGCACGATTTCCAAAGGCTGTTGTTGGAACTCTCGTCATCAGAATCGAAATAGTTGTCCTCCCTGTACCAATACCTGATGTCCTCGCCTTCCGCTAGCCTGAAGTGAGCGGTTCCCCTTCCCCTGACCGCCTTGTAGGCGGAGACGAACATCTCAATCGTCGCACCAGGAACTTCCCATCCGCCTTTCCTCGCGACCGCGCCAGCGAACTTCCCAACATAGTATTCGGTCCTCTTCTTCCCCGACCATAGCGGATCGGTCTTCTTGGGCATCTCCCCATCTGGGTTCTGCGCCAGATACCTGTTCGCCTGGACGAAAGAAACCTTGTCGTCGTCAGCACCCAGGTCTACCAGCGAGAACGCCATCTCCCTCCCCTGATTTTCAGCGAACAGAAGAGCTGACGCAACCTTTGACGCATCAGGGTGGAGGTTCTTGATGTCGGTGAGCACCTGCCTGAGCTCGTCGGAGTAGTATAGGGGCATCTCCGCCCTCTCCAATATGAATTCCAGATATCCTATCATAATAACATATATATAAAAAAGTCCGCAGGCAAAACCTGCGGACTCAATATGGAGGACATTCTATTCCTCTTCTTTTTTCTCTTTTTTCTCCTTCTTCGCAATCTTGGAGAGCGCCTTCAATTGGGCGGCCTTCTGCGCGACATAAGGATCTTTGCTGTTCATCTCACCAGACATCGCAGCGTTCGGCATCCTCATCGAAATGGTAGACGACTTGAGGGGATCCTGGCTCTCGTTGAACTCCCTGAAGCTCTTTAGAGACTCGTACTTCCCTACGAACTTGGTGACGTTCTCTGGGTCGTTGGTGTTCTTGACGACGAACTCCACTATGTTGGAGAACTTCTCGTGGTGGAGCTCCTTAGCGAGGGCAGCCACGTTCTCGATGTGGGCGACGTTCTTCTTGTCGTCATCGGAGAACCCGATCTTGGCAGGTATCCCGATCATCCCAGCGAACCTATTAGCCTTGTCTGCGAACTCGAGGAGCGCATCCTCTTTCGCTGCCTCTGGATTAGCGGGAGATCCTCCCCTTGACGGAGCGGACACGCCGACCAGGTCGCAGTTGTCGAGGTAAGCCTTGACGATAGGATCCTGCGTAGGCCTTCCCCTTAATATCCTGGAAACGTCGTCGACGTTCTCAGCCTTGAACTTGTAAAGGTATGCCAGAAGGTGGTCATACATCTCCTGCTGCTGGCCTTGCTCGAGCACTTCGTCGATGACGTATTCGATGCCCTTTCTCATACCAGCAGGCTCATGGCCTCTCGCGGTTATTATCGCGAAGATGGCGCCCGAAGTGAGACACTCAACGAAATCATCCCAGGCAGGACCGAACCTACCTTGTGCGACCGCCGCCTTGACATCACTGACGAAAGCGTCGATTCCTCTAGGACCAGAGTCCCTGAATTCAGAGAACGCCTCATCGGGGTTACCATTGAGTATTCTCCAGTTCTCAGAATCCTGCCTCACTTCCGCGAACCTCGCGGTGGAGACGTCCTCCGGAACCCATTCGCCGTCCACTAGGTGCTCCATATGGATCACGGTCGGCATATTGAGTATGTTGTCATCCCAGTCGAACGCATAGTACAGGAGATGGTCGGCCTTGACGCCTTCCAATCCCGCTTCCACGTCCTCCTTGATGAACTGGTTCCACTTCTTGAGCATGGATATTACTTTCTTTTTTTGTTGATGAAAGACTGGAAAGACTCTAGCTGACCTACTGCATCCTCATCTTCTTCCTCCTCTTGTCCGAATTCGTCCTCATCTTCTTCCTCCTCTTGTCCAAAATCCTCTTCTTCATCCTGACCGAAATCATCAAATCCTTGAACGTCACCTTGTCCTTGACCTTCTTCTCCTTGACCTTCTTCGATCTCGATAGAGAATTCCTCGATGACCTCGTCATCCTTAACTGCAGAGACGTTTATAACTCCCTCCACTTCTTCGATAGATATCACGTATCCGTTTACTTCTACGCTAGTTTTCATTTTTACGGTGTTTATTTTTGGTTATATATTATTTTCCAAAACCCCTTTCTGGAAACTTAGCCGATACGCCAACATAAAAGGATAAAAAGCCGAAAAATGAACAATTTGGAAAGACAGCTGAAGCTATACTCCAGGAAGCATGGGATAACATCCACGGGATTCGACGGATACTTCAAGCATATTGGCAAGGTGCAGAACAACAACACGCCATACATAACGGAGGAAAATGGAATGCAGGTTGACATATTCTCGAAGCTCATCGACGACAGGATAATATTCCTATCGACCGACATAGACGACTACGTCTGCAACATCATAAAGGCACAGCTCATCTATCTACAGGAAGAGAGCGACGATGACATCAAGATATACATCGACTCGGGAGGGGGATCGGTATATTCGGGACTAGGCCTTCTTGACGTGATGGACTATGTCAAGCCCGACATCTGCACTGTCAACACGGGTCTCGCGGCATCGATGGCAGCGGTGATACTCTGCTCAGGGACGAAGGGGAAGAGAAGGGCGCTGAAGAGGAGCAGGACGATGATCCACCAGCCATTGGGCTACACTGGGTATGCCCAGGCCACCGATATGGAGATAGAGGCAAAGGAGATAAACTCGCTCAAGAAGGAACTATACGAGATAATATCCGACAACACAGGCCAGGTATACGACAGGGTATACAAGGACAGTGAGCGCGACTATTGGATGACCGCCGAAGAGGCGAAGAAATATGGAATGATCGACGAGATCGTACAAAAAAGAAAATAAAAGCTATATGAAGATTTTGGCAAACGATGGGATTTCCGAAGAAGCGGAATCTATGCTCGCCTTGGCGGGACACGAGGTATCTACCGATAGGGTTACACAGGAAGAACTTGCTCGGTATATAAAACAGGAAAAATATGACGTCCTTATAGTTAGGAGCGCAACCCAGGTGGACGAGGCGGTTCTGGACTGTCCGTCACTTAAGATAGTGGCAAGGGCAGGAGTGGGACTGGACAACATAGACACCTATTACGCGGAAAAGAGGGGAATAAAGGTGATAAACACACCGGGCGCCAGCTCGCAATCAGTTGCGGAATTGGTAATGGGCATGATGTTCTCTCTATCAAGGAACTTGAACGACTCTGCAAAGAATATGTCAATGGACGACTTCTCTACACTGAAGAAGAAATACTCAAATGGGACAGAGCTTAGAGGAAAAGTACTCGGAATAATAGGATTCGGAAGAATCGGCCAGTCTCTCGCAGGCTACGCATTGGGAATCGGCATGGATGTATTGGCAGTTGACCTGGTTAGCAAGACTGTGGAGATAACCTGCAAAATCGGAAGATATGATGTGACCGTGGACGTAGGCGTTACCTCTAGGATGGAGGACATATTGCCTATATGCGACTTCATATCTGTTCACGTCCCAAAGCATCCGAACGGAGATTCCGTGATAACCTCAAAGGAGATCGATATGATGAGACAAGGAACTATACTGATAAACGCAGCTAGAGGTGGGGTGATAGAAGAGACCGCCTTATTGGACGCAGTTGACAGCGGGAAGATAAGAGCCGCAGCACTCGACGTCTTCGAGAAAGAGCCAAACCCAAGACCAGCCCTATTGGTAAATCCGAAGCTTCTAACAACACCACATATAGGAGCGGCCACAATTGAGGCACAGGACAGAATCGGAATCGAACTAGCAGAATCCATCATCAGAGAGCTCGAAGAAGTAAATCTATAAGACAAAAAAAATCCACCGAAAGGTGGATTTTTAATTTAAACGAATTACTATTCTGCTTTAGGCTTCTTAGCAGCTGGCTTTCTCTTTCTCGGAGCAGGCTTCTTAGCAACAGATTCCTTCTCTATGGATATCTCCGCCTTAGGCTTGGATGGTCTTTTGGCCTTTGCCTTTATCTCTTTGGCAGTAACAGGTTTCTCTTCCTTTGCAACCTCTACCAACCTCTCCTCGATCTCTTTCGTAGGTTCAGATTCAACGACCTCTTTAACCTCTTCAGCCACCTTCTCAACTTCTTTAACCTCCTCCTTGACAGCAGCGACTGCTTGAGCTTCAGCGATAATCTGAGCATCAGACTTGAATAGGTCTTTCACGTAAGAAAACAATTTTTTGAACATGTTCTTTATTTTTATTTTTTATTATATATCACTTTGCTCTGCTCCCTATCATAAAAAACCCACAAAAAATGTTGAAAATGAGCAAGTTGAAACAAAATAGGGCTTTTTATATATAAAACCAGATGAAGTTCAGATATGACAAGGAAAAAGAAGAGCTGATAGTCGCAGACGCATCGAGGATAGAGTACCATCAGATGGAACTCTGGCTAACCAGGAAACCGAAAGGATGGAAGTTCCACCCTGCGGTAAAGATGGGAGTGTGGGACGGGAATATGTCCTTCTTCAGGAGCGGCAAAATAAACCTCGGCCTCTGGAGGGAGGCTCTCCGAGGATGCAAGGAGATAGAAGTCCCCTTCCAGATAGAGAACAAAGAGGACTTCCCTATAAATAGGGACGTGACCCTGGAGAAGGTGCAGGATTTCTGCCGCGAATTCTTCAAAGACCACAGAGTCAAGACAAAAGAAGGAGAATGGATTCCATTCATGCCATACGACCACCAGATAGAGGCGGCATATAGGATACTCAAGAACAGATACTGCATGGCAGAGGTCGCCACATCAGGAGGGAAGTCCCTTATTATATCGATAGTGATGTTCTATACCCTCAAGAACATAAAAGCGGACGCGAAGTTCTTGATAATAGTCCCGTCCATCACCCTCGTGACCCAGTTCTATGACAACATCGTCGAGTACAACCTGGGGATAAACAGGATAGAGATGGCCAGGAACGGACAGAAGATCGAGGATATGGACAAGCTGTGCGACGTGAGAGTCGAAGAGGTGATGTCCGAGAGGCCTAGGAAGTACAGCGGGGGCGACAACCCCAACGTCTACATCGGGACATACCAGTCACTCGAGAAGTGGCCGAAGAGCTTCTTCCAGCAGTTTCACACCGTGGCGACGGACGAGGCACACGGTGCTAAGGCCAAGACGATAACAACCATACTACAGCATACCTTCCAGCACGCATACTGCAGGTTCGGGGTATCTGGGACTTTCCCGAACGACGACACCTGCGAGATACTGACGATACAGTCTGTTCTCGGACCGAAGATAACGGAGGTCAGCGCGGACGAGCTCAAGAAGAAGGGAATCATAACGCCGATGGACATCAGGGTCGTCCTTATGAACCACGCCGATCCGCATTTCTACGAGCAGGTCAAGTACATAAGGAAGCACGGAGACGGGAAGTCAGCTTTCGAGTTCGAGAAGAAGTACGCTCACCAATCCGACAAGAGACTGGCATTCATATCCAACCTGGTATCCAAGTGCACCAACAACACCCTTCTCCTCTTCCACACCATAGAGAACGGACAGAGGATATTCGAGAGGCTAAAGTCCGACCTCCCAGACAAGGAGTTCTTCTACATAGACGGAGAGGTCAGCGGAAGGAAGAGAGAGGCAATCAAGAAGGAGATGGAGGTGACGGAAGGAAAGGTAAGGGTACTCGTCGCTTCCTTCGGGACGCTGTCGACCGGGGTTTCCATAAACGCCATCTTCAACGTTATCTTCGCGGACTCGTTCAAGTCGGAGCAGATAATCATCCAGTCAATCGGAAGGGGTCTCAGGCTGCACTCCGAGAAGCAGAAGGTCAACATCTTCGACCTGGTGGACGTATTCGACAAGGACGACCTGAACAACGCGCTGTACAGGCACTACAAGGAGCGAGAGTCTTTCTACGTCAAGAGGAAATATCCTTTCAAGACGATAAAGATAAACCTTTGAGACAGGAGGCACTGGCTTAATATATAGAACATGCCAATACCAACTACAAAGAAGATAATACTCAAGCTGATGGCCTACTACGGCGCAGAAGAGGATCAGTTCATAAGGATGTCCGTCGCGAGGGGACAGCAGGAGGCGGTATCCTGTTACACCGAGTATACAAAGGACGAGCCCAATGACGTAATAGTGGTGGCATTCAAGGACGGCCGAAAGGAAGGGAAGGTGGTCGCGGCCCACGTCACGGGGGCAAAGGTCGCCGCAGAGGAGGAAAGCGAGGCCAAATGGGACGCAGCGTTCAGGGTAGCGTCCATAATACTCGCGCCCACATCTTTCCCCATAACCCCAGGCAAGGAGCTCGAGAACTCCAAGAGCGCCATACAGAACTACGTAAAGACCCTGGGTACCAACGCGACCAGGAAGAAGTTCGACAAGAAGCAATGGACATTGGACAGGAGACAGGTCCTGAAGCAGAAGGTAGTCGTAGACGGAAAAGAGACGCTTAAGGAAGTTGAGCTTGGGGATTTCGGGGAAAACCAGGAATACGTATGGGACAACTTCGTCAGGCAGGCGCCCTTCGAGACCAGCATGACCACAGGGAAATGGAAGATACTGAAGGAGTACATAAGAAAGTTCGACTTCGCGCTCGAACAATCATCTATCCCGACAGATCTCGACGTCATAAACGCAGGAACCAACGATCCATGGACGGTAGACCAGACGATAGTAGACACCCTGGCGGAGTTCAACCTCTTCGTCAAGACGGAATCCAAGCAGGTAATAAAGAAGTTCGGAGAGTCACAGATAGTCTATTACGACTGGGAGGGAAACAAGAGGCCAGACATCGTAGAGAGCGCGGACGGCACTGTTCCCGTAGAGCCAGAAGAGCCGCCCCTGGTGATACCCGACCCATACGAGATACAGGGCTCGATAGAGCTGAAGCTGAAGCAAAAGCCAGACAATGGAGAGATGGTCGGAATAACCAAGCTACCAATAAACGTCGGGAACTGCCTATTCTCCGAGCTACCTGGAACAGAAACAGGGATATCGTTCACCGAACCAGGTGAATATGTCATTGAGGTAGTGCCATCCGAGGCCATAAAGAAGTTCTTCAACCCATATGAGTTCAAGATAACGGTAAACAAGCAGCCAGACATCATAGAACAGGAAGAAGTTCCCGAGCAGCCAACGAAGCCAGAGGGAAGCAGGCCAATAATCGCTCAGATAGACAAACCTACGACTGTAATACCAGAGATGGTATTCGAGAGAGGGAACAACGGATACGACTCGCAGATGGCAGAAACCGTCGGAAAGATGCCATTCGTGAGCTACATGGGATCCCCGATACAGGACAGGGACATATCGTCCGTCAAGATATTCCACACAGGGATAATACCGAAGTGCACGGTCACCTTCAAGGACACCCTTGGGTTTATCAAGAAAATCGGATATCCTAAGGATGACTCCACGTTCGACGTATTCATAAACGCAAGGTCCAAGAACCTTAAGTCGATACACATGAAGTTCAAGATAGACAACTTCAAAGAGCTCGCAGAGGGCCAGTATTCGATGGTAGGGACGCTCCACATACCAGGAAAGGCAGGAGATGACCTATACAGAAGGAAATTCGGGTCGATGAAGGGGACGTCCTACCAGGTCATAAGGTCATTGGTCAGAGAGATCGGGCTAGGATTCAACTCCAACATAAGCAGAACAGAGGACGAGATGGTATGGAGGTTCAACGGCAACAAGATGTACGATGTCATACCCGAGATAATAAAGAACTCTTACATATCAGACACATCGTTCATGATCGGGTACATAGACTACTACTACTGCTTCAACTACGTCGACCTGGAGAAGGAGATGAAGAGGAACATATTGGAAGATGTCGGCATAGAGACATTCGGGGCGGACGATTCCAACCCAGAGAAGATACTCCCTATGACGCTGACCACCGACCAATCATTCTCTTCGAGCACATTCTACGCGACCAAGGACAGCGAGGTGAACAACGTCATCAGCAACCAAAGGAAATATGGTAACAAGACAAGGATAAAGTTCTACGACGCCAAGCTGAAGCAGAACATGATATTCGACATAGACGGGACGACCACTGACGGGACGAAGACGGAGATAACGAAAGGAAAGACAGGAGAAGAGACAGATCCAGAGAAATACGAGACCATAAACCTGGGCAAGCTCGACACAGACAACGTCCACAAGAACTACCACTACGCTAACATACTCAACAACAGGAACATGGCGGAGCTTTCCAACTACGTTATGTTGTTCACGCTCCCGAACCCGAACTTCAACTTGTACAAGTACCAGAAGGTAAACGTAACGGTCGCCAACCCCGCGGTGACAGCGACCGATTCCGACAAAGTTATGTGGAGATCCAGCGGGGAATGGTTCATAACGGATATAACATTCTCATATGAAACAGGTAAGTTCTCACAGACCATACAATTGGCGAGGAAAGAGCTCGGAAAGACTCCACAGGAAATGGAGGTTCAGACCAAGCCGAAGGACCAGACAGTCAACAACGAGATAAACGAGAACCCAATGCCAGACGTAGTATCAGACGAAGGATTCAAGCCTGGAGAGATATACGAAGTCAAGGACAAGATAGGAAAACTCTGGTGGGTGCTCATCTTGGAAGTCGGATTAAACGGAAAGGCACTCAAGACGCAGTTCATCTCACAGACAACATATGACGAATCCTACGTATATGAAGAAGTAGAAGAAAACAAAGAATAGACATGGCGGAAAAGCTAAAATTCGAGGACATAAAGAACATGCTGACCGAGAAGGGCTTGGAGCTTAGCGACCTCCTGTCAATGGCCAGGATAAGGCCACCACAGGATCCGTTCAGCACATACGACGTCAATGGGGATGGCGGAGACCAGGACGCAATAGTGTTCGCCGTCAAGAAAGGCATAAAGGGAAGGATATTCGGGATGCTCGAGTCTAAGATAAAAGGCTATAGGTCAACAGACGGGTTAGACCCGATGTCGCTCGGTGACACGATAATCGACCCTGATGGTATCAAGTCAGACGAAAAGGAAGTGACCACCGCCGCATCCATAACCCTTCCTGTCGTCAAGCTATCCTACAAGAAGAAGACCGCCAAGCAGGACGCCAGGGCGGGGATAAAGAAATACGTCGACTCACTAGGCGCAAACGTTATAATCATCTCGCGTTCTATAGACGATTGGGCCTTGGTGGACAAGCCACCCGTGGAAAAAGAAGATCCATCTGAGACCCAATCCGAAACCGAAACAGAAGCAGATTTCGTGCCGATGAAGCTCAGGCCTGATCCAGAATACAAACCAGAAGAGGACACAATCCAGGGAGACATATACTTCAGCAACAATCCGACACCACCAGAGGAGAAGGATCGACTTCCTTACGAAGTCATGGTCTTGAAGGGAAAATGGACTCTTATGGAGATAGACCAGCAGGTATATCTACTCGATAAGAAGAAGATGACCATCGACACGGAAATCATAGATAACCTAAAAGAGTTCGATGATTTCAAGAAGGACTCCACCAAGTGGAAAAAGGTAGGGAACCTTAACTACTACGCATATGAAGGAAGAGTCGAATATCCAGAAAAGCTAGATCCCGATGAATTGTTCGTCCCCGAGAAGTACGCCATCCTGATATCGGGAGAGTACGATATGGAATCAGATCAAGAAAGGACAAAGCTCAAGGTAAAGAACCCATACGACAAATATGTCATATTCCCAGGAGACGGAACAGGTTTCATAAACGTAAGCGACGAAGATTCAAATAAGAAAAGCCGCATATTCTACAAAGGAAGGAAAGTGGACATCGGAGATCTCGACATACTCAAGAAAATCCCTGACGAGAAAGGATACATCAGCGACTTATTCAAAAAGCAGTTCGACTACGAGGTGATAGAAGAGCCAGAGCTGATAGACGAAGAATACACAGAGGAGGCATACAACCAAGACTGGAAGAAAGAGGCACAGGTGGAAGAGGTTCCTGTCCTCATGGATCCAGCAGCAAACAACCCCGTTCTAGTAAAGGACATAGAGAAGGCAAACGAAGAATACGTGCAGGAGAAAGGAGATGGCGACTATAGCTACCTAACCGAGCCATTCGAGAAATTCACCGACGTCGGATTCTGGCTTTACTTGAAGCACCAAAGAGGCGCAGGGGGTGCAATAAGACTATACAGAAGCGCAATCGGAGATCCAATGCCGCCCGCGGCATTGGGAAAAAGTGCTAGATATGCAGAGCTGGCAGTTCCCCTCAACCACTTCACTTCCAATTGGAGAGTGGGCAAGACACCGACTGGTGAAGGGCCAGGCGCAGAAGGCGACAAGAGCATAAAGGGGATGTACTACGGCGACCAGAGGCTATTGGCACTCACGTTCATCCACAAGCTCTGGCAGACCTGGCTACGTACCAAGGATGCAGTCGACAAAGACTTCAAGTCGGGAAGCAAGGTACAGGGAAGCTATGACAAGTCATTTGGAGTAAAGACCTGGCAAGGCGATCCTATGACCTACGGATACATATACGACGAGACTGTCACCGCCCTTAAAATACTAAAAGGAAAGATATCCGACCTAATAACGGTGAACGTGCTGGGGCAGTTCTATATGATAGAGAACGGACTCAACGTCAGCGACGCCGCATCTGGGAGCTTCGACAGCATGCTCCAGATACAGGGAGTGAACCACGCAAAAGGACCAATGACAGGACCACTATTGTACGATACGGGAAACAATAAGTACAAGGTAGGCAACAGCTATAGGGCATTCGATTTCAGACAGCCGACAAACCAAGTCGTCGGAAAAGGAGGCGACAAAAGGTATGTCTACTACGTGAAATCGCTATTGGTTTGGTATCTCCCGAGGTTCGACCAAGACTTCAAGTCGTTCACAAGCCAAGCTAAATTCCCGATAACGAAAGATCAATTAATCAAACATCCATTTCAGAAGTAGCTCAGGATAAGTATTTATATAACCATGGCAGAGAAAGTAAAATTCGAGGACATAAAGA